>JAEEGL010816930.1_pt1 | contig 10145 bp, 10 predicted proteins | sample 9134231 | NCBI WGS metagenome assembly JAEEGL01 (sample SAMN16246548, study PRJNA631951) | gut metagenome | biome: gut microbiome; feature: rumen; material: fiber-attached | host: Bos | place: Iran: Karaj | collected 2018-10
AGAAGAGCGGCTTAACAAGATTATTGAACAGGGTATAGATACAGATCCGCTTTGCCTTATCAATACTTCTGGCTCGACCGGGACGCCAAAGTGCGTAGTCTTGAATCATCGTAGTTTCTTCGACTTCATGGAGTGTGCGTTTGAGACATGGCAGATGGAAGATGGTATGGTAGTGGGTTCGCTATCGCCAGTTATATTCGACATATATAGTTTTGAATTGTGCCTACTAGTGGCAAAGCGAGCAACCTTGGTATTGATCCCAGATGGTTGGGCTGTGTTTCCGGTCAAAATACTCGAGCTCCTTCAGAAGGAGAAGGTGTCGTGGATTTTCTGGGTTCCCACAATCATGGTGAATATGGCGAACATGGGGCTTTTGGAGAAGATGCCGCTACCTGATTTGAAGACGGTTTGGTTTGCTGGCGAAGTGTTCCCGACAAAACAGTTTAACGTCTGGAAACGGAACCTGCCTTGGGCTAGGTTTGTCAATCTTTATGGACCCATTGAGATAACGTTAGATTGTACTTGGTTCGAGGTGACGAGGGCGTTCAGAGATGACGAACCGATTCCTATCGGATTCCCATGTCGTAATACCGACATCCTGATTCTTAATTCGGACAACAAGCTCGTTGTGGGAGATGAAGAAGGTGAGCTGTGCGTGCGTGGGACTTCGTTAGCGATGGGATACTACAACAATCCCGAAAAGACAGCGGCTGCGTTTACGCAGAACCCGCTGAACACGGCCTATCCTGAAATCATTTATCGCACAGGCGACATCGTTTCTCGGAATGAGCGCGGCGAGATAATGTTCAAAGGTCGCAAAGATACGCTCATCAAGCATTCTGGCTATCGTATTGAGCTTGGTGAGATTGAGCATGTCATAATCAACACTCTGAAGCTTGTGCCGAATGGTTGTGTGGTTTATAACAAAGCGGACAAAGTGATTGTTTTCTTCTATGAAGGAGAGCGAGAGGTCTCGCCTGCCGAATTTCGCAAGGCTATTGGGCAGGTGTTGCCTAAATACATGATTCCTTCTGATTTCCGCCATTTGGCAGAGTTGCCGCGCGGGGGAACGGGTAAAATAGATCGCGCATTGTTGAATAAGCAAGTTAACGGATGATGAAGCCCATTACAGATTGGAAGGATGTGGTTTCACTTGTCGCTTCGTGCAGAAACGAAGGGCTTGTTGTGACTAACTTCTTCCCCGATGAGGGGAGGATGTCCGCGTGGTGTCGGGGTGGGGTGTTCTTCGTAAATCGCTGCGGCTGCACACAGTTCTTTGTGCGAAAGCAGAGTGGGTTTTGCAATCTGTATTTCATGTGTAATTCGATAGATGCAATTACCGCAGACGTTAAGGAGTTTCTCCTTGAAAACAACAAGAATAGGTTTATCGTAGATTTGGTTGGGCCGGATGTTATTCGCCTACCGCTTGAAGAGGCGTTTGCATCGCAAGGGTTTGTGCCGCTTACGACATTGCAGCGGATGGGGCGCAAGACGCCGGAAGAGTCCTTCTCGCAACATACAGCCGTAGAGCGGGCGATTGCAGAAGATGCCGCTGACGTAAAAGCGCTACTTGACATGTATTTCGTCCCGGAAGAGGAGCAGTTGCCTTCATTAGACGAGATTCAGAAATGGATTGAAGCGGAAACTTTATATCTTGTTCGTGGCAGTCAGAACAAGCCGATTCTTGGGTTTGCGATATTCGATCTGACTCCAGGCGCGCTCTATCTGCGGTATTGGTTCGTACATCCAGATTCGCGCGGTAGTGGCATTGGAGGCCGGCTGCTGAAAGCGATGTTCGCTACGGGTCGAAATACCAAGCGACAGTATTTCTGGGTTAAGACGGACAACGAAAATGCAATAAAGCGTTATCAGCACTACGGGTTTCAGTTTGAGCCTATGAAGGATGTCGTAATGGCGTACCAATCAACCTAACTTCAAAATAGCAAAGGACAACGATGAAAGAAAAAATTATTGAGATTCTGAAAGAGATCCGCCCTGAGTTCGAGTTCGCTGGCGTGGAGGACTTCTTCGCGGAAGGGATGCTCGACTCATTTGACCTTATGACGCTTGTCTCTACACTTGATTCTCGGTTTGCCATCAAGATCGACGGCACAGACATCTTGCCAGAGAATTTTATGAACGTCGATGCAATCGCTGCGCTCGTCGAAAGGTCTGCAAAGAGATGAAGTTTCGTTTCAAGGACAAGGCCATCACGGGAATGATGGTCGTCGTTCCCGAACAGGAGCGACTGTTTGCAGACGATATGCGGCTCTTCAATGCGCCTGAGAACCGTTCACGCAAACTTGCGATGGTTATGGGCTACAGGGCACATCGTGTGGTAGAGGATGGTGTTTGCGCCTCAGACCTTGCAGAGTATGGATTCCGCAAACTCTTTTCCGATGGCAAACTTAAGCCGGAGGAAATCGACGCGCTTGTCTATGTGACGCTTTCGCCAGATCACTTTATGCCGCCGACCTCGTGTATTCTGCATGGCAAGCTTGGACTTCGTAAAGACTGCTTTTGCGTGGATGTTACTCAGGGATGCTGTGGATTTGTGGTTGGTCTCCTACAAGCATTTCAGCTGTTGGATCAAACGGGCGTCAAAAAGGTTGCGGTCGTAAATGCAGACGTTATAAGCCGCAAGGTGTCACCAAAGGATCGCAACAGTTATCCTTTGATTGGGGACGCTGCGACGATTGCGATTGTCGAGAATCGCGATGGTGCTGGTGCTGTCTTCGCCGATGTTCGCTTTGACGGAACGAGGTCAATGGCACTGAAAATTCCTGCTGGAGGGTTCCGCCAGCCATGTTCGTCTGAAACTGCGGTAATGGCTGCAGATGCAGATGGGAATGAGCGTGCGCCGGACAACCTTGTAATGGACGGAACGGCGGTGTTCAATTTTGTAATGGCGGATGTCCCTCCGATGCTTTCCGATCTTGTGAAAGATGCTGGCACGGATTTCGCCGGAATAGATAAGTACTATTTCCATCAGCCCAACAAGTTCATGCTGCAGAAGTTGGCTGAGAAACTTGACGTGCCCTACGATAAGATGCCCAACAATGTCGTCGAGAACTATGGCAACTCCAGCGGGGCGACAATACCTTCTGCTATGGCGCTCAACGATGCCGAGACGCTTTGCTGCGAAACGAAGCGAGTCTGCTTCTCGGGCTTTGGCGTTGGGCTTACTTACGGAGGCATTGTTATGAATTGCGGCGGTTTCGATTTTTGTGATATAATATACTACCCAAACAAAGGAGAATAACAATGGACAAGAATGCATTTCTGGACGAGCTTGCCAACATTTTGGACGAGTCGAGCGTGGAAGACGGCGCGAATCTGCGCGACTATCCCTCTTGGGATTCGCTAGCGGTTCTTTCGATAGTCGCTTTAGCCGACTCCAAGTTCGGATTTACACTGACGTTCCCAGATGTGAAGGGGCTTAACACGGTAGCCGATCTCTGGGCGTTCTTCGAGAAGAACAGGACGAAGTAACTGTGTCAAACGAATTGAATCCGATGCGTCTTGATGGCAAGCGCATCCTTGTAACGGGAGCCGCTTCAGGCATCGGCTGTGCAACCGCGCTTCTTGCGTCGCGCCTTGGTGCGAAATGCGTTTTGTGCGACAGGAACGCTGCTGGGCTTACGGCTGTTGCTAAGCAATGTCAAGATTGTAGCATGATGCCGCTTGATCTCACTGATGTAGATGCGCTGAAATCGGCAGTCACAAAATGCGCTTTAGATGGTGGCAGGTTTGATGGCCTCGCCCACATTGCGGGCAGACCATATATTTCACCGCTCAAGACTGTTGACAGGGAACGGTTCGATGAAGTTCTACACTTGAACTCATACGCGGGCCTGAATCTGGCGCAGCTGTTTTCATCAAAGCGTATCGGCAACGATGCCGGTTCGATAGTGTTCATATCTTCCGTCTATGCTAATGTAGGCTCTTCCGCCAACGTGGGGTATGCAATGTCGAAAGGTGCTGTCCAAAGCATGACCAAGGCGTTGGCCGTGGAGTTGGCTGCCAAGAAGATTCGTGTCAATTGCGTTGCGCCTGGCTTTGTTCAGACGGAAATGTCAGCTTCGATAAGCGCATATTTCGACTCATCGCACGATGGGGAAGTGGAAAAGCTTGCGCCACTTGGGACTGGAAAGCCTGAGGATGTGGCAAACATGATATGTTTCTTGCTGTCGGATGCAGCACGGTGGATCACGGGAGCCATTATGCCCGTAGACGGAGGTTTTACAGCGAAATGAACGAGCAAAGAGAATGGACGCTTGTTACGGGTGCATCCTCCGGCATAGGAAGGGCTGTTGCCATTGAACTGTCAAAGCGCAACAATCTGGTTTTAAATGGACGCGATGCGGTAAGGCTTGAGGAAACAAAAAAAGCATGCGACTCTGACGCCGAGATATGTCTCTATCCGTTTGACCTCGGTAATGTTGATGGTCTTTCGGAGAGTATTGCGGCGCTAGTGAAGGGCAATGGCATAAAGATTTCGTCGTTCGTGCATTGCGCAGGCGTTTCTAAATTGTTGCCGATTCGAGGTACTAAGCTTAGTGACTTGCAGGATACATTCAACACGAACGTCTTTGCGCCGTTTCTAATTGTTCAGGCATTGGCATCTCGACGTATTAATGGTGATGCGTTGAAGAGTGTAGTGTTCATATCAAGCAATATCAGCAATAGGGGATCGAAGGCATTTGCTGCATACGGAGCATCGAAGTCTGGGGTTGATGGGCTGATGCGTTGCCTTGCGGTTGAGTTGGCTCCGAATGTTCGCGTCAATTCAGTATTGCCGGGTGCTGTCAAAACGCGCATGACAGAAGGAGTCTTTGCTAATCAAGAGGTCGTAGAGCGCATGAAATCCAAGTACCCTCTTGGCCTTGGGAATGCCTCCAACATAGCAGATGCTGTGTCATTCCTTTTGTCTGAAAAAGCTTCCTGGATAACAGGCCAGCAGATAACAGTTGATGGGGGAGCTACGATAGACATAACGGGATAACGCATGGGTTCATCTAATCTAAAGATTGTATTGCGCATGGTCGACGAATTGTCGTCGAAAGCTAATTGCTCTGAATATGAAGACCCTGATCATTTGTTGGAAGTATCACTATCACAAGTAGCGACATTTAAAAACAACCCGTATCTGAATGCAAATAATCGAACGGCACAGGTTCTTGGTGTTGTCGGCAAAAGGATTGTTGGATCACTTAAATTGATGCCTAAGAGGATTGTCGCTGATGATAATAACTATGAGGTTGTTTCTGGGACAAGTCTCTTCGTTAATATGGCTTTTAGGAACACATTACTTGGAATTACTCTTGTTCAGGATGAACCGAGTTTTTCGCGAGACGGGGTTTGTTTGGGGAGCGGGAGTTCGCTTGCTGGACGCAAGGTTATTAAGTTGGTTGGCCGCACGATTTTCCCCCTCAAACAATTCTTTTATGTGGCAGATGCCTTTGCGCTTATTAAGAAGTTCGGTATGAGAGGACTGAAAGCTAGGCTAGTTTCTTGTTGCGCAAATATTGTTTTTGGCATGCAAAGGATTGTGGTTGATATGATTGCAGCCTATAATACGCGCGGGTATTCATTGAGGGTATTATCTGCTGATGATGAGGCTATTCTGGAGAAAGTAGCTGGCATCGTGAGATCTGATAATAAACGTTTTAGAGAAGAGCACGATGTTGCATGGTTTAAATGGGTATTAAATTATGATTTCGATGCTTTGGACGCGAGATCTGTTAAGCGACTATGGGGAGTGTTTTTGGGTGAGAGACTAGAGGGCTTTGTGCTTGGTAGATATGGCATAGGGAATAAGCCAGCCAAGATTCTTGATTGGGGAATGTCAGGAGGGAAACCGCAGCTTGTACCGTGGATTATGCTGAAAGTAGCAAGGGCGCTAATTAAGAGAAGTAGCTATGTGGTTTTGAGTGCTGGAGAAGAAGAATTATCCAGAGTTTTCCGGCGACTATTGTTGCCACCGGCGTCAGAGCAAATTGTCAGCCTTGGCATCAATGATGATTCCTCGATAGCTACCCATGAAGGAGTTCGAGATGCCAATAATTGGCGAATTAGACCGGGAATTGGTGATGCACCTTTTTCATGAAAGAATGGCTATGTAATGAACTTTATTGTAAACGCGGACGATTTTGGCAAGGATAGAAAAACTTCAGATGCGATTCTTGCCTGTTTTCGTAATGGAATGATAACGCATGCTACTGTTATGGTAAATATGGCGGACTGTGAGCGTGCGATGCGGCAAGCATTGGTGGAGCATGGGATGATTGATTACATAGGATTACATCTCAATCTCACAGAGGGTCGGCCTTTAACAGATTTAATTTGTAGCTGCCCCCTTTTTTGCGATGCAGATGGTTTCTTCAATAGAGGTGCTTACCGTAGAAATCTTCAGAAGAGATTGAGGCTGTCAAGGGAAGAGAGGGTAGCTGTTGAATATGAGGTATTGGCACAAGCAAGGCGGTTCTTTGATCTAGGGGGTAGGTTGCCCCATGCTGACTCACATCATCATGTTCATTTTGATTGGTCGATAGCATGTGTGATACTACCAATATTAAAAAGGTTGGGTTTTTGTAGCGTTAGGATAGGGTATAATATAGGAGTTGGGCGTTCTATGCTTGTAAGAATCTATAGAGGTGTGCTTAACAGATTTATCATTGGGAATAATATGGCGCGATCTCAATACTTTGGATCGCATGCCAGTTTTTTGCATGAAGCCAGACGATTGGAGAGGGAAAATGCATGTGTTGAGATAATGGTGCACCCAGTTCTTGTCGATGGTGTTATTCGTGATGGAATGGATGGCGAAGCGATGTCAACCATTTGCAATTGCTGGAGTTAAATCACAGAATATGCCTAGAATGAAACTGCTCTGTTTTCACCCAGCCCTAGCGCCATATCGGCTTGACTTCTTTAACAGTCTTGCGGAGTGTGTCGATTTGCGGATAGTCTTCTTGCAAAACAATCTCTATTCGCAGAAATTTGACCAATCAAGCCTTTTGAAGAGATTGAATGCGATATACGAGTATATGAGAATAAGGCTGCGCCTTTTGGGTAGAAATGTTTGCTTAGGTCATGCAAGGATCATAAGACGCGAGAACCCTAATGTGCTTCTTGGATATGAGTCGAGTCAAACTACACTTTCACTTTTGTTATATAGGTTCGTGCACCATAGACGTGGTTTAAAAGTTTGGACTAGCATGGATGACAGTTCGGATTTGATATTGAAACGCAAGGGGGTGCGGAAGGTGGTTAGGGACTTTGTTCTGCGAAATGTCGATTTGGTTATAGTCCCGAGTGAAGACGCTAAGTCGGCATATTTGCAGGCCGTGCCGTCTGTTCCGGCCTCTAGATATGCGGTAGTGCCAATAGTGCATGATACTGCATCCATTAGACGTAATGCTGATTTAGTTTATTTTAATGGACGCCAATGGAGGCATGACAATATTCCATCAAGATGGCGTAAGGTGTTTATATTTGTTGGACGCTTTGCTGTCGTCAAGAATTTAGAATGGCTGATTGAACAAGTCCAGGGATGGGATGATTCTGTGGGACTTGTGTTGGTGGGTAGTGGCGAGGAAGAAGGGAAATTGAGGCAGATTATAGCCAATACAAAAGTTGAGAAGAAAGTCATATTCGCAGGGCGGCTTGAAGGAGAATCGCTGTATTCGGTCATGTCAATAGCTGATGGACTTATATTGTGTAGCCACTCCGAGACATACGGGGCCGTTGTCGGAGAAGCCTTACAGTGGGGGACTCCGTGTGTGGTCTCACGGAATTGTGGCGCGTCGGCTCTGATTAACGAAGGTGTGAACGGGTGCATTTTTAATTACAATGATAGTGCCAGTTTCAAGCATGCAATTGCAAGATTGCCTAATCGTTGCGCTGATTCGCTATTGACGGTCAGTCTTCGAAAGTCTATTGAGCGCCTAATTGTCAGCGCAGGATGAAGCAGTGAAAATACTGTTAGTGCATAACTACTATGGTTCTGCCGCACCAAGTGGTGAAAACAAGGCCTTTGAATTAGAGAGGTCAATGTTGAAGCGTAATGGTTGTGTGGTTGAGGAATATCTGCGGCATTCAGACGAGATAAGGTTGACGAGTAATGGTGGTCTGATTCTGGATGCTTTGCACTTGTTGATTGGTAAGATAAAAGGGGGGCTGTGCTATGTAGGGAATCCAGTTGCTGCGATGGCGGTTGATAGGAAGTGCAAGGAGTTCAAGCCGGATGTTGTGCATTTCCACAATACATTTCCGCTCATCAGTCCGTTAGCGGTATGGGCGGCGAGCAAGTATGCACCAGTTGTGATGACGCTTCACAACTACAGGACTGCATGTGCTGCTGGTGTACCGACACGTGCTGGCAAGGTTTGTTCTCTTTGTCTTGAGAAGCGATGTGTATGGGATGGGATAAGGCATCATTGTTATCGTGGCAGTCTGCTAGCGACATTGCCGCTTGCAATTAATATAGCTTTATATAGGAAGTGGCTTCCAAGGTGGGTGACGCGATTTGTCGTGTTGAGTGAGTTCCAGAAGAGAAAGATGGTTGAATACGGGTGGCCGGAAGAGAAGATTGCCGTGAAGGGGAATTTTGTTGAGATTGCTGAACTATTTAACGTGCGGAAAGAGGAGAGGAAGAATCAGATTGTATATGTTGGACGGTTGTCGAAGGAGAAGGGTGTGGAGACGTTGATAAAGGCGTTTCAGCGGCTTGATATAAATGATTTAAAATTAGTTGTCGTGGGCGATGGTGTAGATCGGCGGGAACTTGAGAATCTTGCAGCAGGGCTTCATGTGGAATTTGTGGGGAAAAAGTCCTCAATTGAGGCCAGACAAATAATTGCGGAATCAAAGGCGTTAGTCTCTCCAAGTGTATGTTGGGAGACATTTGGACTGTCGGCGGCGGAAGCTTTGTCGGTTGGCGTGCCGGCTGTAGTTTCTGATGCTGGTGCCTTGCCAGACGTCGTTCAAAATGGACGGTGGGGCGAGGTCTTCAAAGCTGGCGATGTCCAGTCCTGTGCTGCGGCAATCAAGAGGCTCCTCTGTCGCCCAGACTACGATGAGATTTGTGGTGCGGCATGCCATGATTGCGCAACAAGATACTCAGAGGGAACAAACTATGCGCAATTGATGGCCATTTATCAGACTGCTATAAGATGCAGATGAAGATCAGTGCGATAACAAGCGAACGGGTTTCGGCGATAGGATTTTTGTGCGCATTAATGGTTGTCGCCATTCATTGCCCGTCTGTCACGCAAGAATGGAGGGATGGTGTTGCGAATGTTCCGATATGGATTGCGTGTTTGCAGGTGCTTGGTTCTGATACCGTAGCGCGGATTGCTGTTCCTTGGTTTTTTGTGGTGAGCGGTTTTTTTCTTGTGATGAACTGCCCAATGGGCCAAGGGCTATGTGGGTACCGGGCGCTGCCGTCATGGTGGAAGGGTGTTGTTTGCAAAAGAGTGCTTACGCTGGGTGTCCCGTATGTGTTGTGGAACATAATCTATTATCTCTTCAAACTTGCTATGGGCAAGTATGGGTTTAAATGGGGGCATTGCCTTGATCAAGTCATTGGATATAATATGTACCATGTTCCAGCTTGTGGGCAGTTTTGGTATGTGAGGTGCGTGTTTATATATGTCGTATTCGCGCCGCTGTTCGTTTTTTGCCTGTGCCGTAAAGTGCAGGGGTTATTTGTCCTTGTTTTGCTGCTAGGCCTTTGGATGTCGGGTGTATCTTTTCCAATGCGATATATGCAGGTGCTTGACTTTGGATATATATTATTTTTTGGGGTGGGGGTTTATCTTGGGCTCAGTGGATCGGGATGTGATGTCACGAGACTGAGACACGTTAGAGCGCCAACTGTGTTTGTATTCGTTCTCTCGGTGATTGGAGTTGTATCTGCTAGCCTCACGAGAAACAAATGCGTTGAAGTGATTTGTAACAAGATCATGATACTTTCTGGGTTGCTCGCTCTATGGCTGTTTGCGAGCCAAATCGTAGCCTGCCTCAGCAGATTCAAGAGTTTGTTTCGTCTATCTTTCTTTGTGTATGTCGCCCATGTATTGCTGGTCTCAGTGGCATACAACATTACATCAAGAGTGCTGGCAGTTGAATTGTATCATTCG
>JAEEGL011139594.1_pt1 | contig 10145 bp, 7 predicted proteins | sample 9134231 | NCBI WGS metagenome assembly JAEEGL01 (sample SAMN16246548, study PRJNA631951) | gut metagenome | biome: gut microbiome; feature: rumen; material: fiber-attached | host: Bos | place: Iran: Karaj | collected 2018-10
AGGGTCTGCATCTTGGCGAAAAGCTCGTTGCGCATCCGCTCCAGCGAGCCCTGGGCCACATTGGCCATGATGATGCTGCGCAGATAGATCGCCGCGATGCCCGCCAGATAGATCAGGGCCAGACGGCCCAGCGCGCCGGCCAGGGGGCCGAAATCCGGGTTTTCCACGCCCATGATGGGCAGGATGTAGACGTCGATAAGCTTCTGCATGAACAGCGTGCCCTGCAGATGGGTGTAGGCGCTCACGCCGATGAGGATGGCCACGATCACCAAATGCACCGGATAGCCGCTGAAAACATATTTGAATGCCCGCCGCAGCGTTCCCCTGTCCAGGGGGCCGGCGGCATATCCTCTTCCTCTGGGTCCCATAAGTCTTCCTCCTTCCTTACGCGTCGGGGTCGTCGAAGTCGCCGCCGCCCTTGGTCTGGGTCTCATAGATCTCCTGGTAGATGTGGTTGCTCTTCAGGAGATTTTCATGGGTGTCGAAGCCCGCGACCTGGCCGTCGTCCAGCACGATGATCCGGTCGGCGTCCTGGACGCTGGCGATCCGCTGGGCGATGATGATCTTCGTGGTCTCTGGGATGACCTGCCGGAAGCCCCGGCGGATCTTCGCGTCGGTGGCGGTGTCCACTGCGGAGGTGGAGTCGTCCAGGATCAGCACCTTCGGGCTTTTCAGCAGGGCCCGGGCGATGCACAGGCGCTGCCTCTGCCCGCCGGAGAAGTTGGCGCCGCCCTGCTCCACCCGGCTCTCGTAGCCCTCGGGCAGCTTTTCGATGAACTCGTCGGCGCAGGAGAGCTGACAGGCGCGTCGGCACTCGGCCTCGGTGGCGTCGGGATTGCCCCAGCGCAGGTTGGAATAGATCGTGCCGGAGAACAAGACGTTTTTCTGCAGCACTACCGACACGGCGTTGCGCACGACCTCCACGTCGTAGTCGCGCACGTCCACCCCGCCGACCTTCACGCTGCCCTCCTCCACGTCGTACAGCCGTGAGATCAGGCTCACCAGGGAGGACTTGCCCGAGCCGGTGCCGCCGATGATGCCGACGGTCTCCCCGGAGCGGATGTGCAGGTTGATGTTCTTCAGCACCGGGTCGTCGGAGGTCTCGGAGTAGCGGAAGGTGACGTTGTCAAAGTCAATGTCGCCGGAGCGGACCTCCATGACCGGGGAGTCGCCGTTTTTGATGTCGGGCTCCTCGTTGAGCACTTCCACGATACGCCTGGCGCTGGCCGCGGACATGGACATCATCACGAAGATCATGTTGAGCATCATCATGCTCATGAGGATCTGCATGACATAGGAGAACATGCTCGTCAGCTCGCCGGTGGTCAGCGCCGTGCCGCCGGACATGACCACCATCCTGGCGCCGAACCAGCTGAGGGCCATGGTGCACAGGTTGATGACAAGGGTCATGATCGGCATGTTCATTGCCACTACCATTTCCGCCTTGACAAAGCGTTTGCGCAGCTCGGCGGTGGCTTTGGCGTATTTTTTTGTCTCATAGTCCTCCCGCACGAAGGCCTTCACCACCCGGGAGGCGGCCACGTTTTCCTCCACCCGGGAGTTGATGGCGTCGTAGCGCTGGAACACCTGGGCAAAATTCCGGCCCGCAAAGCGGCCGATGGTGGGCAGCACCATGGCCAGGACCGCCACGGCGATCAGGAAGATCGTGCTCAGCCGGGGGCTGATGACAAAGCACATGCCCATGCTCAGCAGCAGCATGGCCGGCGTGCGGGTGGCCACCCGCAGCATCTGCATGAAGGCCATCTGGACATTGTTCACGTCGGTGGTGGTCCTGGTCACCAGACTGGCCGTGGAGAATTTGTCGATATTTTTGAAAGAATAGGTCTGGATTTTCTGGAACATGGCCGAGCGCAGGTTGGCGGCAAAGCCCGTGGTGGCGATGGCCGTCTGCATACCCGACATGGCCCCGAAGAACAGGCTCAGCATGGCGCAGCCGAGCATCAGCGCGCCGTATTTCAGCACGGCAGACATGTTCTGGGCCTGGATCCCCTTGTCGATGAGGGAGGCGATCACGAACGGCTGGAGAATGTCCATGAACACCTCGCACAGCAGCAGCAGCGGGCCCAGAATGGCCTGCTTTTTATACTGCCCCACGAATTTTGACAGTGTTTTTATCATATATCGTTCTCCTTTCGCGCCTTGACGGCGCAGGATTTTGATCGGGTCATTCCGCAGCCTCTATATTGCGGTAGACCACGTCCAGCAGCCGGTCCAGCTCCGAGAGATCCTCCTGGCTGAGCCCGGCGGTCATGCCGTCCATGCGGGTCTTCATCTTCTCCCAGGAGCGGCGGCAGAGCTCTTCCCCCTGGGGCGTCAGCCGGATCAGCTTGACCCGCTTGTCGGTGGGATGGCTCAGGGCCTCCACATACCCCTTTGCCTCCAGCCGCTGGGCAATGCCGGCCACCGTGGGCTGGGACACCCGGAACTCCCGCTCGATGGCCTTCAGCTCCGCGGCATGCTCCGGCTGGCGGACCAGGTAGACCAGGGTGCGGTGCTGTACGATGGTCAGATCCATTTCCACGAGGTCGTTGTTCGCTTTTTTCTTGACGCAGTCGTCGATCATTTTCAGCTTGAATGCCAGATCCATATCTTCGTACCTCCTACAAAACAAAAGTATACTATTGATTTTCGAAAAGTCAATAGCATACTCTTGTTTTTCGATGACGATATTGCATAATAAATCCATCACGGATTTGTGCGGGATCTACAATCGGTTCCGGCCCTCTAAACCAGGGAGCGGCGGTCGGTATCGTGCATTTTGTAGAAATCGAGGCGCAATAAAGCGCAATAATGCGCATAGTAATCCACCGCAAACTATGCCATAATCATAGCAACAAAAGGATCTCACCGTCAGGGAATAGACGCTTGTACGCCGCCGGGGCCGTTTTCCGTGAGGAGGAATTTGGAAAACGGCTCCACAGGGCGGCACAACGCGGACCCGCCGACGTTTTACTGTTCTGCGATAGATCGCTCTCCCATTTCCCTCCCCCGCGCCCGCTGCCGTGAACGGCAGCGGGCTTTTGCGTTGTCAGGACCTGTTTCTGCGCAGGACGGCGTAGGACACCATCAGTTCCGTCGCGGCGTCGAAGTCCTCCAGATCCAGCTTCACCAGCTGCCGGAGCCTTTCCATCCGGTAGAGGAAGGTGGTGCGGTGGATGAACAGCATGTCTGCGGCCCGGGTCGCGTTGAAGTGACAGGCGAGATACGCGTACAGCGTGTCGGCCAGCGACAGCCCCGGGCTTGCCCGGTCAAAGACGAGCAGCTTCTTGAGCACGGGGGAATACAGGTCCTCCGCCGGGACCTCCGCCCGGGCCGCGTCCAGTATGTAATCCAGAGTGTGGTCGTGAAAAAAGTGGAGCCACAGTCCGTCGCCGGCCTTTTCCCCGATGCGCAGGGCGGCGGCCGCCTCGCGGAAGTAAGCCCCGCTTTTCTCCAGACTGTCGTATACGCAGCTCAGGCCCGCCTGGAGCAGATTGTCCCGCAGAAACACCGCCAGCGCCCCGGAAAAGCCGTCCCCAGGCTCCCGGCTGCGGTTGTGGAGGCAGTAGATCGTCTGCTCCCGGCAGACGGCCGTGCAGGCGGGGAAGGCGTCCTCCAGCAGCGTGCACAGATAGGCCAGCGTCGTCTCCGAGCGGGCGTAGCCCCTTCCGGACAGACAGATGGCCCGGTAGCTGTCATTCACCCGCCAGCCGATCTCCCAGAAGGCCGCCGCGGCCTGGGGCGCGTCGCTCCTTCCGTCCAGGGCGTAGTCCAGCAGATACCGGTGCACCGCCGTGACCGCGCGGGAGAGGCTGTGGTCGTTCCGGGAACAGAAGCACTCGCATATGAGCCTGCCGTAATCCTCCAGCAGCGGCAGCAGACAATCGGCATAGATATCCTCCCGTATGTTGATGATCAGCCGCCCGACATAACGGCCCCGGAGGAAGAAATTGTAGTAAAGGCAGCGGCCCTTGTACCGGGGATAGTCATAGCGCCGGAATTCCCGGATCCCCTGCTGCACGAAGGTCTCGTCGAAACGGGGGTCGGTGAGGTAAAGGTTCTCGATCTGCCCGGCGTCCATCCGGCGGCCCTGGGCCGTAGGGCCGGTCTGAGCATCCTGAAGGGGTTCTTCGTTTTTATGGGGCAGGTATTCCGCAACCATATAGTCGCTGTCCACGATGGACATGCTGCAGCCCAGATAGCCACTCATCGCCGCCATGGCGCCGCGCAGATCCCGCTTGCTCAGCGCCAGCTCGGTGACGGTGCTGTTGAGCTGCAGAAAGTCGCCGCATATCTCTACGGCCCGGAAGACCGCTTCCTCATAGCTGCTCTCCGGGGCGCAGAGCCATATTTCTCCGGGCAGGGGCGCCTCCCGCGGGCAGTCCCGGGAAGCTATGTATACGGCGTCCCGGGGACAGCCCCCGGCCCTTCCCGGGACCAGGGGCAGCTCGCCGGGCGGCGTATCGCCCGACACCCACGGGCGCACCCGCTCCACAGGCCGCGCGCCGTCGACGCCCTCCGGGCGGACGACGGCGTATTCTTTTCCCATCAGATACAGGAACAGATCCAGCGTAAGCTTCATTGCGCTCTCCTTCATACTGCAAAGTGTAGTACGGCAACAATATATACTATCCAAAATAAGTATAGCAAGTGGGGATAAAACGTGCAATAATAAAATCAACGGAGGCGGCGCAGGGCTAACTTTTGACGAAAATAAGGATGAACGCTGTGCCGCGATAAAAAAGGACACGACCAAAATCCAAAAGGAGGAGAAACTATGAACAAAGAGGTAAACAAATATACCCTTGCGGTGTTTCTGCAGACCATCGGCTCGGGCATGGTCATGACGTATATGAACCTGTTCATGACCGACTATCTGCTGATCACAGCGGCCATGGTGTCCACGGCGCTGCTGATCGCAAAATTCATCGACCTGTTCGTCAGTCTGATCGCGGGCCCTGTCGTGGAGAGGGCAAATTTCAAAAGCGGCAAATATCTCCCCTGGCTGAAGATCATCAAGTGGGTGCTGGGCGTGTCGTTCTTCCTGACCTACTTTGACACCACAAAGCTGGGCCTGCCCATGTGGCTGCGGGCGGCCATCATCGTGGTGGCTTACGTGGGCTTCGGCGGCGGCATGAGTATCCTGATGATCGCCCGGGGCGGCCTGCTGCAGCTTATGTCCGGCCCGGATATGGGCACCCGTACCAAGCTTTCCTCCCGCACGGCCCAGGCCACAGCCTGCGCCACCATCATCTGCTCCGCGGCGGCGCTGCCCATCGTCACCGCCTTCTCCCCCGTGGTAGGCGAGAACAACGCCTATCTGGTGGCGTGCATGCTGCTGTTCGTCGGCATGTTCATCGGCTGCATGATCATGGCCTCTCAGGCCAAAAAGTATGACGCCCCCGTGCTCCCCGGCACCGGTCCGGCGAAAAAGACCGTCACCATGGGCGACATGGTCCGGTCCGTGGCGGGCAACAGCCAGATGCTCATCGTGATCCTGGTCATGGGCATCTTCTACATTGCTATGAACGTGTTCACCGCGGTACAGGCCTATTACTTCCGCTACATCGTCGACGACTACCTGTTCATGGCCACCTCCATGACCATAAAGACGTCCTTCGCCTTTGTGGCCAGCCTGTTCGTGCCCGCCATCGGCAGGAAGTTGGGCAAGAAGAACGCCTTCATCTGCGGCCTGATCGTCTACGCCATCGCCCACATCGGCATCATGGTCTTCGGCGCGGGCAGCAAGATCATTTTCACATTGTGCACCTGCGTGTTCACCGCCGCCATGTACATGTTCACCAGCTTCGGCGTGAACTACTTCCTGGACTGCGGCGAGTACGGCTACTACAAGACCGGCAAGGACAACCGGGCGGTGGCCATGGCCATGTACAACCTCCCCATGAAGATCGGCTTCATGCTGGGCGCGGCCATCGGCGGCTACGGCCTGGCCATCATCGGGTATGAGGCGGGCATGGTCATCACCCCCCAGTTCATCAAGGGCTTTATGGTGATCATCGGCGCCATCCCGGCGATCCTCTGCGTGCTGGCCGCGGTGATCCTGTTCTTCGGCTATAAGATCACCGACGCCGACGCCATCAAGTACGCCGCGGCCAACGCCGAGCGGGACAAGGCCGCCAGAGAGGCCGCCGAAGCCGCCGCGGAACAGGAGTGAAGTCAAAAACAATACGGTACATAAGGGAACAGGAAACAGTCAGCCGACATTTTTACGAGGAGGAGACGATAAAAATGCTTACCAAAAGACAGAATTTCCTTGAGACCATCCGGGGCGGAAACCCCGACAGATTCGTAAACCAGTATGAGTTTCTGGAGATGATGCGCGGCGATCCCATCTCCGGCCAGGTTCCGGCGCTGAAGATCGGCGAGACCGGCGTGAACGCCTGGGGCGTCACACTGACCTGGCCCGCCCACACCCCCGGCCAGTTCCCCGTCCACGACTATGAGCACCGGGTGGTCAAGGACATCACCCGCTGGAGAGAGACCACCAAGGCGCCCCGCACCGACTTCCCGGATGAGATGTGGGCGGCCTATGAGGCGGCCTCCGCCGCCATCGACCGGAACGAGGTGTACGCCACCGCCTCCGTAGCCCCCGGCATCTTCGAGCAGGTCCATTACCTCCTGAGCATCGAGGAAGCCCTGGTGGACTTCTATGAGGAGCCAGAGGCCATGCACGAGCTCATCGAGTACATCACCGATTACGAGCTGCGGCTGGCCGAGCAGCTGTGCAAGCACGGCAAGCCCGACGCCCTGTTCCACCACGACGACTGGGGCTCCCACAACTCCTCCTTCCTCTCCCCGGAGATGTTCGCGGAGTTCTTCCTGGAGCCCTACAAGAAGGTCTACGGCTACTACAAGGATCACGGCGTGGAGATCATCGTCCACCACTCCGACTCCTACGCCGCCAACCTGGTGCCCTACATGATCGAGATGGGCATCGACGTGTTCCAGGGCTGCGTCACCACCAACAACGTCCCCGCCCTGGTGAAGGAATACGGCGGAAAGATTGCCTTCATGGGCGACATCGACAACGGCGTTGTGGACAAGGGAGATATCTCCGACGAGATCATTCACCGGGAGGTGGAGCGGGCCTGCCGCACCAACGGCAAGCACTACTTCATCCCCTGCGCCACCCGCGGCGGCCCCGCCAGCAACTATCCCGGCGTGTATGAGCGCATCTCCGCCGAGATCGACAAAATGAGCGCCATTATGTTCTGATCCCGTGAACCGACAGCGGCGCGGGAGCCCCGCGCCGCTGTTTCGATTAAAAAAGGAGTAACTGCAGACTATGATGACAAGAAAAGAAAACCTCATGGCCCTCTACCATCACCAGAGCCATGACCACATCCCCGTTCGCGACTCTGCCGGCGTGGGCGGCGACTTTGAGGAGTTTGAGAACGGTCCCCGGGGCGGCGCCGGCGGGCCGGACTGGTTCGGCATGGAGTGGGCCCGGAACAGCGCGGGCAGCTTCGGCGGCACCCCCGCACCCGGCAAGGTCGTGCTGCCCGACGTGACCGAATGGAAAAAGTACGTGCATTTCCCCGACGTGACCAAATACGACTGGCAGGGCCAGGCCGAAGCGCAGAATGTACGCGGCATAGACCGGGATGCGCTGGTGGTGGAGTACGGCTGCTGGAACGGCCCCTTCCTGCGGCTGGTGGACCTGATGACCATGACGGAAGGCCTGATGGCCCTGGTGGAGGAGCCGGAGGCCTGCGCCGAGCTGCTGACCGCCATCGTGGATTACCGCATCACCACCCTGGAGTACATCAAAAAATACTTCGACCCGGATGTGGTCACCATCTACGACGACTTTGCCCATGAGCGGGGCCTGTTCGTCTCCCCGGAGACCTACAACGAGCTGCTCTTCCCCGCCCACAAGCGCTGGAGCGACGCGGTTCGTTCCTACGGCATGATGCCGCTGATGCATGTCTGCGGCAAGCCGGAGCAGGTGGTGCCCGGCTTTGCCGACGAGGGCTTTGAGGCCTGGACCATTGCCGCGCCGGAGAACGACCTGGTATCCCTGTCCAAAACCTGCGGCAACCGGCTGGCCTTTATGGGCTGCTGGGACCTGCAGGGCAAGTGGATCGCCCCCGGCCAGTCCCCCACCGAGGAGGAGCTGCGCCAGAAGGTCCGGGACACCATGGACACCTACGGCCCCTGCGGCAATGTGGGCGTCAGTCCCTTTATCATCAACCCGTCTCTGGACGGGCTGTGGGCCATGCAGATCCTGGGCGACGAGGCTGTCAAATACGGCACCGGCTTCTACTGCCGATAACGATCTGAGCGAAACGAAAGGACCCCCGGAAGCGATCGCTTCCGGGGGTCCTTGTTCGTGTCAAAGATCCAGCTTGGAAAACAGGCCCTTTTTCTTGGGCAGACCGGTGTCGCCGAAGGACTCGCCCAGCTTTTGCAGCAGCTCCTTCTGCTCCTTGTTCAGGCCCTTGGGGGTGACCACCTTCACGGTGACGAACTGATCGCCCCGGCCGCCGCCCCGCAGATAGGGGATGCCCTTGCCCCGGAGCCGGAACACGGTGCCGGACTGGGTGCCCTCGGGGACAGTGTACTTCACCTTGCCGTCCAGGGTGGGGACCTCCAGCTCCGCGCCCAGGGCCGCCTGGACGATGGAGATGGGCATTTCGTAGAGCACGGAGGTGCCCTCCCGCTCAAAGTCGGTGTTGTTGCGCACGCCCACCGTCACCAGCAGGTCGCCGTTGGCGCCGCCGTTGGTGCCGGCGCTGCCCAGCCCCCGCAGGGAGATGGTCTGGCCGTTGTCGATGCCGGCGGGGATGTCCACCTTCACCTTGCGGTTGCGGCGCACCTTGCCCTTGCCCTTGCAGGTGGGGCAGGGGTGGTGGATGATCTTGCCCGAGCCGCCGCAGCGGGAGCAGGTGTCCTGGGTCTGCATCATGCCGAAGGGGGTGCGGCTGGTGCGCATCACCACGCCCTGCCCGCCGCAGTCGGGGCAGATCTCCGCGGTGGTGCCCTCCTCGCAGCCGGTGCCGTGACAGGTTTCGCAGGTCTCCACCTTCTGGACGCCCAGCTCCTTGGAGCAGCCGAAGGCCGCCTCCTCGAAGCTGACGGTGACGGCGGTGCGGACGCTGTCGCCCTTCATGGGGGCGTTGGGGTTGCGGGTGGTGTTGAAGCCGCCGAAGCCCCCGAACCCGCCAAAGCCCCCGCCGAACAGGTCGTTGAGGATGTCAGCGAAGCCGCCGAAGCCCTCGGCGCTGGACTGGAAGCCGCTGGGATCGAAGGTCGAGAAGCCGAACTGGTCGTACTTGGCGCGCTTGTCCGGGTCGGACAGCACCTCGTACGCCTCGTTGACCTCCTTGAACTTCGCCTCGCAGTCCTTGTCCCCGGGGTGCAGGTCCGGATGGTACTCCTTGGCCTTTTTCCTATAAGCCTTTTTTATGTCGTCGGCGCTGGCGCTCTTCTGGAGCCCCAGCACCTCATAGTAATCTCTCTTGTCCGCCATACGCGTTTACCTCCTTGTATGAGGCGCGGAGCATTGACCGCCCCGCGCCTTAACAGGTCAGGTTTCAGTTCACTTCTTGTCGTCGTCCACTACTTCGTAGTCGGCGTCGTAGTAGGTCTGGCCGCCGGGGCCGCCCTGCTGGGGACCCTGGTCGGGGCCGGGCTGCTGGTAGCCGCCCTGGGGATTGGCCTGCTGGTACATCTTCTCGCTGACGGCGTAGAAGGCCTGGGTCAGCTCCTCGGTGGCGCGGCGGATGGACTCGGTGTCGGTGCCGGCCAGCGCGGTCTTCAGGGCGGAGAGCTTGCCCTCAATCTCGCTCTTCTCGGCGGCGCTGACCTTGTCGCCCAGATCGGCCAGGGTCTTCTCGGTCTGGTAGACCATCTGGTCGCCGGCGTTGCGCACGTCCACCTCTTCCTTGCGCTTCTTGTCCTCGGCGGCGAACTGCTCGGCCTCGCGGACGGCCTTGTCGATCTCGTCCTTGCTGAGGTTGGAGGAGGCGGTGATGGTGATGTGCTGCTCCTTGCCGGTGCCCAGATCCTTGGCAGAAACGTTTACGATTCCGTTGGCGTCGATGTCAAAGGTGACCTCGATCTGAGGCACGCCCCGGCGTGCCGGTGCGATGCCGTCCAGATGGAAGCGGCCCAGAGACTTA
>JAEEGL011569948.1_pt1 | contig 10145 bp, 6 predicted proteins | sample 9134231 | NCBI WGS metagenome assembly JAEEGL01 (sample SAMN16246548, study PRJNA631951) | gut metagenome | biome: gut microbiome; feature: rumen; material: fiber-attached | host: Bos | place: Iran: Karaj | collected 2018-10
GGATATCGACGAAGCGTTCAAGTGGTATCGTTTGGCCGCTGAAAATGGAAATGCAACGGCCAAGGATAAACTTTCAACGAGTGAATATGATTATGTAATCCAAAAGAGCGGGCGGGTCTCCAGCGTCTCCGACGAAACCGTCAAAAAGCTGGAAAGCCAGCTGGACGAGATATACCAGGGTCTGCTGAAGGAATATGGGGACATCATAAAACCGGAGCACCGTCTCAATCCTGCGCTCGTCGACCGTACCGAGAGAGAAAGAATCCATAAACTAAGTATGACACATAGAAGGCTGGTCCAGGATAAAAAGATTGTTTCCTCAAAGCTAGAAGGTCTTACCATCGAATATCTTCTGAATCTCATACTGCAATATCATGCGAAGTCCAGCCCCGACAACATGATTACTGAGATTACTGACTCCCGGACCGGGAAGACGATTGACGACCTGAATAAGAAGACGATGTTGCGCTTCGACTACTTGATGGAAAGCCCATATTTCCCGAAAAATGATTATTTGCGGCAAAATGCGCTTGTAAAAGAGAAATTGGAAGACGAATGCGCACAAAGAACGAAGGCCTATAATCAGTATATGGCGTCCAAAGCGGCAAGGGAATCCCGGTTTGAAATCGATAATGACTTCAGTTATGCTCCCAGTGGAGAATTATACGGGAATCGCTATATGCATGACGGGGTGATTTATTTCAAGAATGTTTCCCGAGACGAATGTTATGTAAGGTACAACAGATTCTTTCCGAAAAACGAAAACGATACCTATAACCGCAGCTATCCATACCAGATTACTCTTTCCCATGGGTTAAACGTCAAAAAGGTAGACTTTGGCAGTTACGAAGAAATGCATATGGAAATCGAGCGGGCTTACAAGGAGAAGTATGGGAAATAATCTTGTCGGCGTGATGGAACAACGGATATTGGTTTTTATCGGGGAGCATCACGTGCTCACGGTCGCATGTGCCTCGGGTCGCGGAGAGCCGTGGTGCGCGAATGCGTTCTATGTGTTTGACCCGCAGGAAGAGGCGTTCATCATCACATCGGAGGCGACGACGTTCCATGCAAAATTGTTCCTGGAGAACCCGCGGGTGGCCGGAACCGTGGTGTTGGAGACGGAGGAGGTCGGCAAGATTCGCGGCCTGCAGTTCACCGGCACGGTGCATCGTTGCGATGGCGGGTTGTTCGACCGATGCCGCCTCCTTTACCTGAAGCGCTTCCCGTACGCCGTGTTCAAAGGCGGCGAGGTCTGGCAGATCAGGCTCGACAGCGTCAAGTATACCGACAATCGTCTGGGATTCGGGAAGAAACTTCACTGGCAGCGCTGACAGAGACGGAAATTTATTATTATCTTTGTCTGATTATGTTCGATTTTGTAGATATCAGTTTCATCGATGTGCTGGACATTTTGATGGTCGGGCTGCTCGTGTATTGGCTGATCAGGGCGGTGAGGGGCACTTCGGCGGTCAATATTTTCATCGGCATCCTGCTTATCTATGTCGTGTGGATCGTTTCACGCGCGGTGGGGATGAAACTGCTGTCGTTTATTTTGGGACAGATACTGGGTGTGGGCGTGGTGGCCCTGCTGGTCATATTCCAGCCGGAGATCCGCCGCTTCCTGCTGCGCATCACCTCCAGCACCACGGCTGCGCGCAAGGGCGTGTTCAACAAGCTGTTCCGCCAGGCGGCGCAGTCGGCCGGCATGCGCCCCACCGACCTCGAAGAACTCACTGCGGCCTGCCGCAGGATGTCTGAGACCAAGACCGGAGCCCTGATTGTCATCCGCCACGGCTCCTCGCTCAACGAATTCATCGACACGGGCGACGTCATCGATGCACGCATCAACCGGCGCCTCATCGAGAATATCTTCTTCAAAAACTCGCCGCTCCACGACGGCGCGATGATTATGTCGCAGGAACACATCATTGCGGCCCGCTGCACCCTGCCGATTACGGCACGCCAGGACATCCCCGCCCACTACGGAATGCGGCACCGTGCGGCCATCGGCATTTCCGAGGTCTCGGACGCCTCGGTCATCGTGGTGTCGGAAGAGACCGGCGACGTATCGTTTGTCCAGGACGGCAACATCAAGACGATGGGCAGCATTACGGAGCTGCGACTGGCCATCGAAAATTCCTACAAATAACGGAGGGCGTCGGCGGTGGTACTTGAGCAGAAGATCGGATTCGACAAGGTGCGTGAAAAGATCGCCGCCAAGTGCGCCACTGAATACGCACAGCGAAAGGTCGCTTCGGAACAGATGTCGCGCGACGGCGACGAGATCATGTTCCGCCTGCGCCTGACCGACGAGATGCGGCTCATCTGCCTCTTCGAGGACACCTTCCCCGCCGGCGGCTATCTCGACACGAAGGTCTTCCTGCTGCCGCTTCAAGCTGAAAACTCCAGCATCGACCTGCCTTCGCTGCGCCTGCTGCGCACGAGTCTCGACACGCTGCGCCGTATCCTGGCCTTCTTCCGCGAATGCAAGGACGACCTCTATCCTACGCTACGCAAGATTTCGGCGCCGGTGATGTGGTATCCCGAGGTGGGACGCCGCATCGAGACCATCCTCGACCGCCAGGGCGAGGTGCGCGACACTGCCTCGCCGGAGCTCGGCGAGATTCGCCGCAGCCTCCGCGCGAAGGAAGGGCAGGTGTCGAAACGCATCAACGCCATCCTGGGCAGCGCCAAGGGCGAAGGCCTGGTGGATGCCGATGCCGAGGTGGTGGTGCGCGACGGGCGGGTGCTGATCCCCGTGCCGGCAGGCGGCAAGAAGAAACTGCCCGGCATTGTCTACGACGAGTCGGCCAGCGGCAAGACCGCCTTCATCGAACCCTTCGAAATCGTGGAACTGGGCAACCAGATCCGTGAACTCCAGTTCGACGAGCAACGCGAAATCGCGCGCATCCTCTTCGAATTCACGGAGTTCCTGCGGCCGTACCTGCCCGACCTGATCGACGCGTCGGACTACATCGGCGAGATTGACTTCATCCATGCCAAAGCCCTTGTGGCCCTAGATATGATCGCCGGAATGCCGATCCTCTCGGAAAACGGCGAGCTGAACCTGCGCCGCGCACGCCATCCGCTGCTGGAAGCGTCGCTCCGGCGTGAAAAGAAAGAGATTGTACCGCTGACCCTCTCGCTCTCGAAAGAGAAGCACATCCTGCTGCTCTCCGGCCCGAACGCCGGCGGCAAGTCGGTGTGCCTCAAGACGGTGGGCCTGCTGCAGTATATGTTCCAGTGGGGCATGCTCATCCCGACGTCGGAGGTGAGCGAGATGATGATCTTCGACAGCATCTTCATCGACATCGGCGACGACCAGTCGCTGGAGAACGACCTGAGCACCTACAGCTCGCATCTGAAGAACATGCGGGAGATCCTGCTCCACGCCTCTGCCACCTCACTCGTCCTGATCGACGAGTTCGGCAGCGGCACCGAGCCGGCCGCCGGAGGCGCCATCGCCGAAGCCGTGCTGGCGCGCCTCGACGCCATGGGCGCCTACGGCGTGATTACCACCCACTACACGAACCTCAAGCTCTACGCCGACAAGAGCTCGGGCGTCGACAACGGCGCGATGCTCTTCGACGGCGCGGCCATCAAGCCCCTCTTCAAACTGGAACAGGGGATGCCCGGCAACTCCTTCGCCTTCGAGCTGGCGCGGAAGATGGGCCTGCCGGCCGACATCGTCAAGGATGCCGAGGCGCGCGCCGGCAGCGACTTCGTGAACATCGAGCGCAACCTGCGCAAGATCGCACGCAACCGCCGCGTCCTCGACGAGAAACTCACGCGCATCAAGGCCACCGACAAGACGCTCGAAAACCTCACCGACCGCTACCAGAAAGAACTTGAGGAGGTCAAGGCCCTGAAAAAGAAGATGTTGGACGAGGCCCGCACCGAAGCCGCCGACATCCTCGACCAGGCCAACAGGCAGGTGGAGCGCACCATCCGCGAAATCCGCGAGGCCCAGGCCGAGCGCGACAAGACGCGCACGGCCCGCGCCGCCCTCACCCAGGCCCGGGAGGAACTCAAGCAGGACAAGCCCAGCGCCAACGACGAGGCCATCGAGCGCAAGATGCAGCAGATCACGGCGCGCAAGGAGCGCGAGCGGCTGCGAAAGGAAAAACGCGGGGAGGTTTCCAAAGCGCCATCAGGCGCTAGCGGAGACCAAGCGGGAGAGCCCGGTGCAATAGCTGGTCGGAGCGGCGGGGTTTGGGGCAGCGCCCCAGTATCGAAAAGTCCGCTGCAAGTCGGCGACAAGGTGCGCCTGAAAGACAACGGCATGGTGGGCGAGGTCGTGCAGGTGTCGGCCAAATACGTCTCCGTGTCGATAGGCAGCATTATCTCGAAGATGGCGCCCGGCAAGATCGAGCGCATCTCGAACCAGCAATATAAAGAGAAGCAGCGCAACACGTTCCGGCCGGTCATCCACTACGACAGCGAGTCGATCAGCCGGCGCAAACTGGAGTTCAAGCCTACGATCGACATCCGCGGCGAGCGCCTGAACGACGCCCTCGACATCGTGATGCACTTCATCGATGACGCCACGATGGTGGGCGTCACGCAGGTGAAGATCCTCCACGGCAAGGGCAACGGCGTGCTGCGCGAGGAAATCCGAAAATACCTGAAGACCGTGCCGGCCGTCGCCTCGTTCCGCGACGAAGCCGTCCAGCAGGGCGGCGCGGGCATCACGGTCGTCGAAATGGATATCTGAAGATGAAACGTTTTCTTACCATCCTTCTTGCAATCCTGGCGCTCAGTGCATGCCAGAGTACGGAATCGCGCGTCCAAGACGTCGCTGAAACGTTTTTAAACGCATATTACTCGGGTGACTACGAAGCCGCGGCCGCCAGTTGCACCCCGGAATACGGGGAACGGCTGACCCGCTACTCGAGCGCGCTGGACGGCATCTCGCCGCAGATGAAGGCAAAAATGCAGGAAAACCTTTCGCAGACTTCTTTCCAGATCGATTCAATAAAAGTGGACGAAAGCGCTGCTTCCGCCTTCGTCCACTATCATATCACTACGCCCTCTCTCGATAAGCCTGTACCGAAGGGCTTGAAGCTACAGCTGGAAGGCCGCACGGCACTTGTCGACGGCATCCAGTAATTCCCAGCCGAAGAACTGCACCCTGCGCCGCACGGTACGACCGCCGCGGATAAGCTCGACTGTCTTCACGTACGGGTCGCGGCCCATGTGGCCGTAGGCCGCCGTGGGCTCGTAGATAGGGTTCGTCAGCCCGAACTTCGCGACGATGGCCGCCGGACGCAGGTCGAACAGTTCGTCGACCTTGCGGGCGATCTCACCGTCGGTGAAAGGCACGTGCGCCGAGCCGTAAGTGTTGACGAAGATGCTCACCGGACGCGCCACTCCGATGGCGTAGGACACCTGCACGAGAATCTCGTCGGCCACGCCGGCCGCCACGAGGTTCTTGGCGATATAGCGTGCCGCGTATGCGGCGCTGCGGTCCACCTTGCTCGGGTCTTTGCCCGAGAAGGCGCCGCCACCGTGCGCGCCGCGGCCGCCGTAGGTGTCGACAATGATCTTGCGGCCGGTCAGGCCGGTGTCGCCGTGAGGGCCGCCGATGACGAACTGGCCCGTGGGGTTCACGTGCAGGATCATCCCCTCCTGGAAGAGGGCGGCGTTCTCTGCGCTCAGGCGGGCTTTCACGCGCGGGATGAGGATCGTCTCCACGTCCTTGCGGATGCGGGCCTGGTCCACGTCCGGGTCGTGCTGCGTCGAGAGGACGAGCGTGTGGACGCGGTTCGGCGTGTGGTCGTCGTTGTATTCAATGGTATACTGGCACTTGGCGTCGGGCCGCAGGTACGGCATCGGGGACGATTTCTCCCGACGGATGTGCGCGAGCTCGATGAGCGTCACGTGCGCCAGCGTGAGCGGAAGCGGCATGTACTCAGGGGTTTCGTTGCAGGCATAGCCGAACATCATGCCCTGGTCTCCTGCACCCTGCTCTTCCTTCTTGGCGCGGTTTACGCCCTGCGCGATGTCGCTGCTCTGCTCGTGCACGGCCGAGATCACGGCGCAGGAATCTGCGTCGAAGTGATACTCGCCCTTCGTGTAGCCGATGCGGCGGATGGTGCGCCGGGCAACGCCCTGGATATCGACGTAGGCATCGTGCGAGGTCACCTCGCCGCCCACAATCGTGAGTCCGGTGCTGACAAAAGTTTCACATGCGACATGGGACGCCGGGTCCTGGCGGAGAAAGTCATCGAGGATAGCGTCGGAAATCTGGTCGGCCACTTTATCGGGGTGGCCTTCCGAAACGGATTCGGAGGTAAAGAGATACATAATTTTAGCCTTTTTTAGAGTGGTTGGCAAGCAGTCAAATCCATCCACTTTTGTTTTCGGCGGCAAAGGTATGATATTCTTTTCAGATACAAAAATAATTGCTATTTTTGCGCCATCGTTTCGAGCCTGCAAAACTTATGAAACACCTCAGACTGCTTGCCCTGACTGCCCTCGCGGCCCTCTTTGTCACGTCCTGTGGCACCCCGGAGCCGGAACCGGAGCCAGTACGCGTATCTGTCTCTCCGACAGCACTTTCCTTCACCCACGAAGGGGGCACGGAGAGCCTTACAGTCACCTCCACCGGCCTCTGGTACGTGCGTACCGACGGTTCGTGGATCAGCACCTCCGCCTCCTCGGGATCGGGCAACGGCACCCTCCAGGTGACGGCGGCAGCCAACACGGGAGACAGCCGCACCGGCGTCGTCTACCTCGAGACGGTCGACGGCCAGGCGACGGTGAGCGTTTCGCAGCAGGCCTATGTCAAGCCCGAACCCACCGTCAAGAGCATCAAGTCTATCCGCTCGCTCTACAAGGGTAGTGACTACAAGATTACCGAAGATTATTATATAGAAGGTGTCGTCATCAGCGATTTCCGCAAGAAGGAAGACGGCGGCCTCCACAACTATACCTCCGCGAAGACGATGATCGTCTCCGACGGCGAGGCGGGTCTCATGCTCCGCCTGAAGGAAGACAACAAGGACATCGTCCGCGGCCAGAAGATCCGCGTTTCGCTCAAGGACCAGACGCTTTCGGTCTACAACAGCGGACCGCTCCAGATCAGCGACCTGCCGCGCGACCGCGTCACCACGAACGGCACCGAGACCCCTGTCGCCAAGGAAATTACGGTGCAGGAGCTGATGACCGGCAACTATGAATGCACCTACGTGGCCGTCAAGGAGGTGCAGGTCAAGGCGGAATACATCGGGAAGACGTTTGCGACGGCCGACAACCATACGTCCATTCCTTTCGAAGGAAAGTCGGGCGGCGAATTCGACCTCTTCACGTCGAAGCTCGCTTCCTTCCTCAATGAGATAGTACCTTCTGGCAGTGGTACTTTAAAAGGTATTGCCGGAATATTCGGATCCCGTCACCAGATCTACATTTCGGAGAAGGGCGATTATGCAGGCTTGACTGGCGAGCGCTACGCTCCCAGCGCCCAGTTCTCCCTGGCGACGACGAGCCGGACGGTGAGCGGTGATGCCGGTTCCTTCGGCATCACCCTTACCGCCAATGTCGCGTGGAAGGCGGCCGCCTCCGACCCCGCGGTCACCCTCACGCCCAATGCGGGCACGAAGGGCGATGTCGTGACGGTCACCTACCCGGCCAACCCGAGCACCACGGAAAGCCGCGTCATCAAGATCACCTTCACCACGGAGGATGCCGGCGCGGCGCAGAAGGAGCTCGTGTTCACGCTCACGCAGCTGGCCTTCGACGCTGTCGTACCGAGCACCATCCAGCCGTGGATGGAAATGCCCGGTATCCAGGCGGCGGAAGGAACGGCCTTCTTCAGCCACGACATGGTCTACAACGGAGAAACCGTCCGGAACTACTCGTTCCTGTACGACCTGAAGAACCGCGTGGCCCTCTGGGTGGCCTATCCGCTCATAGCAGGGCACACGAAAGGTGTCAAGCGTTCCGACAAGTGGGATTACGACCCGCTGGTGCCGCACCGCTACCAGGGAGATGTGACGTACAGCTACGGCGGCTACGATCGCGGCCACCAGATTCCTTCGGCAGACCGTCTCTGCAGCGTGGAGGCCAACGAGCAGACCTTCTACTTCACCAACATCACGCCGCAGAACAAGAACCTGAACCAGGGCCTCTGGGAGAACCTTGAGTCGCTGGTACGCGCCCGTGTGGCCGATTGCGACACGATGTTCGTGGTCACGGGCTGCGTGCTGAGCACGGACGAGAATCCGACGGTCATCTATGCGAAGGATGCACAGGGAAAGGATGTGGCGGTGCCACAGGCATACTATAAGGTGCTCCTGCGCTACAAGGCCGGCACGGCCAACGGCGGCTATTCGGCCATCGGTTTCTGGATGGAGAACAAGTCGTACGGCAGCGAGACGCTCAGCAAGGCGTTCGCCAAGACGATTGACGAGATCGAAGGCCTCGTGGGCATCGATTTCTTCATCAACTTGAAAGACGAATATGAAAAAGAGGCGGAAGGCAAGTACGATGCGTCCGCCTGGGGATTGTAAACATATACAAACTATTTACTATATCTAACACTATTAACCTTTTATGAAAAAAACAATCAATCGTTTCCTGGCTATTGCAGCCTTCCTTCTGATGATTGTCCCGGCTTATGCTCAGGTGACCACCTCGAGCCTTGCCGGCCAGATCGTCGATGAAAGCGGCGAGCCTCTGATTGGTGTGGCGGTCGTTGCCGTCCACACGCCTTCCGGCACCCAGTACTACGCTACGACCAACGAGAACGGCCGTTATGCCATTCAGGGTATGCGTACCGGTGGTCCGTACGAGATTACGATGTCCCTCATCGGCTGCCAGACGGTGGTCTTCGCCGACATCGTCCTTTCCCTCGCTGAAACCTATCAGCAGAATGCCATCATGCCGATGGCGACCGAGCGCCTGACCGAGGCCCTCGTGGTGGCTTCCGCTTCTTCCAAGTTCACGACCGAGAAGACCGGTGCCGCTACCAACATCTCGAACAAGGAGATCACCAACCTGCCGAGCGTCAGCCGCGCCATTACCGACGTGACCCGCCTGTCTCCGTACGGTGGCAACGGCATGAGCTTCGCCGGCAGCGACGGTCGTCTGGCCAACTTCACCGTTGACGGTGCGAACTTCAACAACAACTTCGGTCTGAGCTCCAGCCTCCCTGGCGGTGGCAACCCGATCTCCATCGACGCCATCGAAGAACTCCAGGTCGTGATTTCCCCGTATGACGTCCGCCAGACCAACTTCATCGGCGGCGGTGTCAACGCCATCACGAAGTCCGGTACGAACACCTTCCGCGGAAGCGCCTATGTGTATCACCGCAACGAAAACCTCCGTGGTGACACGGTAGAAGGCGAGCAGATCGGCGGCGCACGCGCCAAGGACCGCAGCACGACCTACGGCTTCACCCTGGGTGGCCCGATCGTGAAGAACAAGCTCTTCTTCTTCGTCAACGCCGAGTTCATCAAGGTCCCGACCATCGTCAACCGTTGGCAGGGTTCCACGAACGGCGTGGCCGATGCAACGAACTATATCTCCCGTACCAAGCTCTCCGACCTGCAGCGGGTTTCCGAGTTCGTCAAGAGCAAATATGGCTACGACACGGGTTCCTGGACCGACTTCCCGGCTAACGAGAAGAACATGAAGATCCTGACCCGCATCGACTGGAACATCAGCGACAAGCATAAACTCGCCCTCCGCTACAACTACACGAAGAACAACGTGTGGAACTCGCCGAACGGCAGCTCCATGGACGGTGGTACGCGTATGAGCGGCGCCCGTATGTCGCAGTACTCCATGTCCTTCGCTAACGCGATGTACTCGATGAACAACCTGGTGAACACCTGGTCCCTCGACCTCAACAGCCGCCTGAGCGACAGCGTTTCGAACCAGTTCCTGGCAACGTTCTCGAAGCTGGACGACGTCCGCGGCACGAACTCCGACGAGTTCCCGTTCATCGATATCCTCGACGACACCAGCTCGAACAACTACATGGCTCTCGGTTATGAGCTGTTCACCTGGAACAACGCAGTGCACAACACCATCGCCAACGTCAAGGATGACGTGACGTGGTACAAGGGTTCCCACAAGGTGACCTTCGGTGCAAGCTACGAGTACCAGATGGCTGACAACCAGTACATGCGTAACGGTAC
>JAEEGL012048046.1_pt1 | contig 10145 bp, 9 predicted proteins | sample 9134231 | NCBI WGS metagenome assembly JAEEGL01 (sample SAMN16246548, study PRJNA631951) | gut metagenome | biome: gut microbiome; feature: rumen; material: fiber-attached | host: Bos | place: Iran: Karaj | collected 2018-10
ATGCCGGAATCCCCCATAATTCGTCCCGCAGGGACACCTTTTTCTCCCGTTAGCGTAAGCGGACGGATTTCATCACCGCAGGCGATTTCATCGGCAAAGCCGATTTCATCCGTTCCGGAACGGAGCGGATTTCTTTTTTTTCCGCACCCCCTCAATCTCTTTGGAGATTGACGGGAGGGGACAGGGGGGTATGGGGGGATAAAATAATGAAGTCGTCGGCTTTGCCGACTAATGAAGCAAAGACGCCCGCAGAAATAACATTTTAATTTCTTCATTAGCGAAGCGTCTTCATTTCATCATTAGCCCGCGTGAACCCCCACCGCTATACGCGGCGGGGAACCCCGCGTTAGCGGGCGTCTTCATTCGGGCACGTTGTGCCCGCGAGGGGTGGCCCGGGGTTCCCCGAAAACGAGGTACGAGTTTTTGGGGGTTCACGGGTGGGAAACCACCCATATTCGTCGGCGTAGCCGACACTTTTTTTATTCTTTATTCTTTCTTATTTATTCTTTATTCTTTAAAGCGGGAGGAAAGACCCCTCCCCCTACATCTTTTTATAAAAAAGTCCTTGCTATTTGTAATTATTTATGTTATAATGAAACCGCCACACAAAAAGGAGAGCGAAAAATGAAGAAGATACATATAAGAAATCTTGCTTTGACGGGACTTTTTATGTCAATAGGTCTCGTTTTACCGTTTTTGACCGGGCAGATACCTGAAATAGGAAATATGCTGTTACCGATGCACATACCCGTGTTTTTGTGCGCGCTTATATGCGGCTGGCAGTACGGTCTGCCCATGGCGTTTGTTCTGCCGCTTCTCCGCTCGCTCATATTCGGTATGCCGCCGCTCTACCCCACGGCTCTGTCCATGGCGTTTGAGCTTGCGACGTACGCGTTCGTCGCCGGACTGCTCTACGGGCTTGCAAAAAAGCAAAACATTTTGACCGTATATTACAGCATCATAGCCGCCATGATAGCCGGACGTCTCGTCTGGGGCGCGGCGCAGGCGACGTTTCTCGGCATCGGCGGCAAACCGTTCACGTTCAGCGCTTTTCTTTCGGGCGCGCTGCTCAACGCCATACCGGGAATAATAATCCAGCTCATCCTCATCCCCGCCGTCCTGTTCGCGCTTGACCGATCGGGACTCGTGCCGTTCAAACGTCCGGGAAAACCGGAAGAAGAAACAACAGAAACAGAAGAATAAAGAAAAGAGCCGGTGAGTATCAGCTGATACCGCCGGCTCTGAAAAATTCTTTCATCTCGTCGTAATCTTTTTGTTGTACGTTCCTGTAATCGAGCTTTGACGCGTTTTCTTTCGCGTACCGCATCAGGCTGAATATCCTTTTTAGCCAGCAGAACGGAAGAAGCACGGGCCATTTATTAAGGACCGGAAACTGCGCTTTCATTCTTGAAAACGGAAGAAATACGGCGGCTATGAACGAGCGTAATTTACCGCGTTTCATAGACTTATCCGACATAGAGGCTATCCTTCCGGCTTTGTACGATCTGTCGCTGCCGTTGATCCCGTGCTCGAATGCGTGGTTTAACAGTATCTCGTGATCCGGTTCGAGTGGGATCTCTCCCATGCAGGCGCGGCTCAGATCCGCCATTTTTTTGTGGAAAACGGTCAAGCCCGTTTTTTCAAAAACTTCGTTTATAAACTGCGTATCAAGCTCCTGCTTATCCAAAAGCCAGCCGTCCGCAATGCGCCTTAAGCCCAGACTGCCGTTTTTGAAGTCTTTATACAAATGGACGTAATGGAAAATATAGACATCCTCCGCCGACATGGTATAGATATTGTTTTCCTTTTTCTCTGCTCTGTCCCACACGGATTCTTCCCATGCCCGGATCTCTTTGCTGTCGTCGGTCAGCCTTTTGTGCATCTCAACGGTCACTTCGTTGTATCTGAAATCGTCATGCATCCACGAGGTTTCATCACCGGATGAATATCCCAGATCCTGCATGATCTTTTTTATTTTGTCAAATTCATACGGCATAACGAGTATGTCAAGGTCCGCCATCTGCCGCATGACGCTTCTCGGGTAGAGCTTGCAGAGCTCCCAGCCTTTAAGCGGCATACAGCCGTATCCGGCGCTTGAAAGAGCGTTAAGTATGCGTTCGCCCTCGTAACTTTGAAGAACGGACTGCTTTACCGTTTTGAAATACGTCTCTTCCAGGTCTTTTTTCATATTCTGCGGCAAAAGATCAAAAACGGTAAGGATTATACCGCTGTGCATTATTGCTTTTTCAACCGCTTTTGCCGAAACGCCTTCAAAATCGGCTTCGTTTGATACGACGCCGAGGCTTTTTTTCAGCAAATACAATACAAAACTTTGATCTTCCGTCAACATAGCTGTTCCTTTTTATTGCAATTTTTAATACGTTATATCCTGTATAAAGACGCCCACGAATCTTTTACGGAGCCCCACGATGAAAGCTCTTTTATTATCTTTGAATTGAGCGCGAGCTTATCCTTTTCATCTTTGTCCGGCCCGTTTTGCAGATACTCTTTAAGTTTTTCGTACAGGTCGTCATAATCCGAATACTCAAAGTAATACGCGCCGTTTGCTTTAAGCTCCTCGTACGGGAGCCACGCGGGGTTGAATACTGTCTTGCGCGCGTACAGATATTCCTGAAGCGAGGCGGAAAAACCGTCCGTTTTCTGCGCGTGTATGAAAATATCCGAGCTTTGCCTCAGCTTACCCGTCTGCTCTCCGTCAAGATACGGCTCGGACAGGCCGTACTCGCAGCCGCAGCTTTTCAGCTTTTGTAATAGCGTTTGCTTATATTCTTCCGTCAGTCCGTAATTTAGCGGGAGCTGCAAAAATATTTTTGATTTTATATTATCCGGCAGTTTTGCGCACAGATCTATAACGTCTGTGTGATTCTGCGCCGGGCTTCCGTTATATCCTATCGTCACTACCGTTTTTTGAACCGTATACGAAAAGTATTCTTTGAATTCCGCGCTGTCTTTTTCCGGGTCTATGAAGTCAAGATTTTCTATTCCGAAGCGTATTATCCGTATTTTGTTATCAAATCCGCCGCCGAATACGGATCTGAATTTCCGTTTCATCTCGCTTGTCGTAAGCATTATAACGTCGGCTGACTCCAGGTTCTTTTTGTATTTGAGAAGCTGTTTGTCGCCGGCTCTGAACAGGTCGCTGCCCCAAAACGTGCAGACGATTTTTTTGGCGAATTTTCTTAAATATTTAATCGCAAGTACTTTTTCTTTACTAACGTAGCTTATATGGACGACGTCAAATTCCCCGACCGTTTTTTGCAGCGATTTAATATAATTTATATAATCGGCGTAGTAAACGAGCCCTCTGACTTTCGGTATCTTATTGAACGCTTCGTGCCTTTTTACTCGGCAGATCTTTATCCCGTTGTCAAGGTAAAACCTGTCGTTTTTCGTTTCGCCAATGGTAAGAGCGTAAACCTCGTTATTTTCAAGCACGCCGGAATGCGTTACGGCTTTTTCGGTCCACGCCGAGTTATTATCACTTATTATCAGGATCCTGCTCATTTAAACCCCCGTCTGCCAAACGGTTTTCACGCTGCGTTTTTTTATAAAAGGTTATGAAGAATATGACCTGCATCACTATTATCAGCGACGTAACGGTGACGGTCGCCGCCGCAGCGCCCGCCGAGCCGTAGCTTTGTATAAGAATAAGGTTAAGACCGATATTCACCAAGCCCGAGATAACGGCGAATATAAGATTCATTTTGACCTTTTTCATTACCGCTATCGTATTTCCGAAAAGGACTTTTACGGAACTTAAAAAATAGTTTATGCCTAAAATGCGGAAGATATGCGACACGTTCATATACTTTTCACCGTATATAAGGCTTACGACGTAGGGAGAAAAGACCTCTATAAGTATTAAAACGACGGCGTTTACGCAAATAAATATTCTTAAGATCTTTAGTATGTAGTTTTTGAAATCCTTTATGCCGCCGGCATATTTTTCCACCATAAGCGGATAAAAGAACGTTATAAGGCTCGTAGGTATGAACAGGCACGCCGCCGGGATGATGGAGGCAACTTTATAGTCCGCCAGTATCTCCGAATCCTTTAAGACTATGCCGAGGCACGTCACGTCAAGCAGAACGAGCATGGACGACGTGAAATTCGTGACCGCGCATAAAAGCGAAAAGGAAAGTATGCTCTTTTTATCTTTTTTGTCTAACGGCGTTTTTGCTTTTGCTATGCTGCAAAAAAACGATTCCCTGCTTAAAAATATCGATGCGACAGACGCGGCTGCGATATTTGACAGGTAGCTTGAGATTATAAGTCCCGCCGTGCCGAAAAAGTACGTGAATACTATGTTTGATATAAGAGTTGCAACAGCAAAGCATATATTCGTATACGCGTATTTTTTGTTCAGGCGCTTAACGCGCAGTACCGCCTGGAAATAGCTGTTGCAGTATACGACGAAAGGTATGCCCGCCATAAAAGCAAGATATATGCCCGCGGGATTGCCGGCGGCAAGCCCCATAATAAGTCCCGCCGCGAGTATGCCGGCAAACAGCACAACGTTGAACGCGGTGCCGGCGGGAAACGTGAAGCGGTATATCGAGTTTTTCTTCTCTTCGTCTATCTTCTCCGAGCAGAACTGTATGACCGCGGAAAAAAGACCTAACCCGATAAACACGGCGATATAGGAATATATATTGCTGGCGCTCACGTAATCGCCGTAGCTGCTTTTCGGCAGACGTCTTATAACGAATACGGACGACAAAAGTCCGCCTATATGCGCTATGGCGCTGCTGCCGAAAATATGGAACATGCCTTTTTTGGCAACGCTTTTGAATTCGCCTAAAAACTCCCGGATCTTACTCATTTCCCGATAAAAGTACCTTTTTTATTACAGTCTCCAGAATCTCATTCCCGACGCTTTGAGCTCGTCCATACGGTACAGGCTCTTGACGTCTATCAAAACCTTCTCCTCGTCCGGCAGATCCGGTTTGAACAGCTCTTTGAGCTGCATCATTGACATGGATCTGAATTCGTTGTGTCCCACCGCTACGATAACGCAGTCGGCTTTCGGTATTTTGTCAAGCGGCACGAGGTCCACGCCGTACTCCTGCTTTGCAACGTCCGCGTCCGCCCACGAATCCGCAACTGTCGGGATTATATCGTATTCTTTCAGGCGGTTCACAATGTCCACTACCTTGCTGTTTCTCGTATCCGGACAGTTTTCCTTGAAAGTGATGCCTAAAATGACGACTGTCGCTTTTTTGGGAGCAAGGTTTGCCTCTATCATCTCTTTAATGGCCGCGTCCGCGACGAAAGCGCCCATACTGTCGTTTATTTTTCTGCCGTTTAATATTATCTGGCTGTGATACCCGAGCTTTTCCGCGGCGTTTGTCAGATAATACGGGTCAACGCCGATGCAGTGACCGCCTACGAGCCCCGGTTTGAAGCCGAGCGCGTTCCACTTTGTGTTCATGCCGGCTATGACTTCGTCCGTATCTATTTTCAGCTTATCGCAGATAATGGCTATCTCGTTCATAAACGCTATGTTTATATCGCGCTGGCTGTTCTCCACCACCTTGACGGCTTCCGCGGTCTTTATATCGGACACCGGGAAAGTCCCCGCCTTGATTATGATATCGTAGACTTTTTTAATCTCGTTTTTGGATTCCTCGTCCATGCCGGATACGATCTTTCTTATGTTCGTCAGCGTGTGCACGCGGTCTCCGGGGTTTATCCTCTCCGGGCTGTAGCCTATTTTCCAGTCGACGCCGCATTTGAGGCCGGACTCCTTTTCTATTATCGGCACGCAGATATCCTCGGTCACGCCGGGATATACGGTAGACTCGAATACGACTATAGTTCCGGGCGCTAAATTCTGCCCCACCGTTTTGGACGCGCCTTTTACCGGGCGGAGGTCCGGCGTCGTATCGTCGTTTACGGGCGTAGGCACCGCGACGATTATGAATCTGGCTTCTTTCAAGCGCGACGGGTCCGCTGTAAAGTCTACCGTCGTGCTTTTTATCGCAGCTCCGACCTCGTTTGTTGAGTCTATGCCCTTTTTATATTCGTTCACGCGCTTTTCGTTTATATCAAAGCCTATAACTTTTACGTGCTTTGCAAACTCGACGGCTATCGGCATGCCGACGTAGCCGAGACCTACGAGCGCCAGTTTTTCTGTACCGGAAATAAGACCGTTATAAATATCGTTGTACTCCATTTTTCTTCCTCTTAAATCAAGGTAATAAATTTCAGTCAAGTAAAACTTTGCAGACCGTGTCAACGTCCTCTTCTCTCAGATACGGGTGCATGGGTAAAGACAGACAAAGCTTTGTCGCTTTTATTGTGTTCTGATACATGGAATCGTCTAAGTTCATCCATTTGTACGCCTGCTGCTGATGCAGTCCGCGCGGATAGTAGATCATGGACGGGATGTTGTTTTCTTTTAGCTTTTCTCTTATGTTATCGCGCTCTTCCGCGCTCTTTGTAAGTATGGTGTACTGCGCCCAGGAAGAAACGTAACCGTCCGGGACCGACGGCGTCACGAACCTGTCTTCAAGCCTTTTCGTATACCAACCGGCGACGCGGTTCACGTCGTCTATCTCATGCTCGACAAAAGCCTTGAATTTCGGCAGAAGGATCGCCGCCTGAAGCGTATCGAGACGGCTGTTCATGCCTATCTCGCGGTTGTCGTACTTGTCCGTCGGGCTCTTGCCCTGCGCGCGGAGGCTCCGCAGTCTTGCGTCCACCTCATCGTCGTCCGTGAATATCGCGCCGCCGTCGCCGTAGCAGCCGAGCGGCTTTGCCGGGAAAAACGACGTTGTGGATATATCGCCGAACGAGCAGGCGAGCTTTCCGCGTATGCTGCCGCCAAAGCCCTGCGCTCCGTCCTCCAGCACTTTAAGCCCGTACTTTTCGGCTATCGGCAGGATCTTATCGTAATCCGCGGGCTGACCGAAAAGATCGACGGGAACGATGACCTTCGGTTTAAGTTTTCCCTCTGCAAGCACTCTTTTTATCTGTTCTTCAAGCGCCTGCGGGCTCATGTTGAACGTGTTTAAATCTATATCCACGAGCACGGGCGTCGCGCCTAAAATGGAGCTTGTGCCGGCTGATGCAAAATACGTGAAGTCGGACGTGAACACGGCGTCGCCCGGACCTACGCCCCATATCATCAAGGCAAGCTGCAGCGCGTCCGTGCCGTTTGCGCAGGCGACGCAGTGCTTGCGCCCGACGTACGCCGCGAGTTTTTCCTCAAGCTCGCCGACGGGTTTGCCTAAGATGAAAGCGGAGCTGTCTATAACGGACCGTATTGCCTCGTCTATTTCCGGCTGCAGCGCTTTGTACTGCGCCTTCAGATCTCTGAACTGCATTTAAATCTCCTCTAAACCTTTATCTGCCGTTTTGTATCTGCGCCCGCATCCGGGACAGATCAGATCGCCCGGCAGTATTTTGCCGCATTCGCACGCCCAGCCGCGGTGCTTCGCGGGGACTCCGAGCATAAGCGCGTGGTCCGGCACGTCGCTCGTTACGACCGCGCCCGCGCCGATCATCGCCCATTTGCCTATCCTGTGTCCGCAGACGACGGTGGCGTTAGCTCCTATTGACGCGCCTTCTTCAACGACGGTTTTTTTATAGTTATCGCGGCCTTTCGGGTATTTTGCACGCGGCGTTAGATCGTTCGTAAACACGCAGGACGGACCGCAGAAAACGTAATCTTTCAGCTCAACTCCCTCGTAAACGGAGACGTTGTTCTGTATTTTTACGCCGTTTCCTATCTTTACGTTGTTTGAGATATTTACGTTTTGTCCGAGAGTACAGTTTTTTCCTATCACGGCGCCGGACTGGATATGACAGAAATGCCAGATCTTTGTCCCCTCGCCGACGGACGCGCCGTCGTCGACTATACTGCTTTCGTGTACGAAATAATCGCTCATTTATCTTTTCCCTTTCTCAAATCTTCCCGCAAAATCAAGCGTGCCGCAATGATCCAAAGGAAGCTTTACCGGGCGGTGCTCCGCGGCGGATTTATATATGGCTAAAACGAGTTCAAGCGCGCGCTTGCCGGCTTCTCCGTCAACGTACGGCTGCCGTCCCATCTTTATCGCGTCTATCATATCCGCGTATAACGGCGTGTGGCCGTAGCCGTAGACGTTGGGCGGATTTTCTCCGTACGTCGCCTTTACGTGCGCCGGATCGTCCAGATTATCCGCAAAATTCCATTCTTCGATTATATTGTCGCTTGTGCCGGCGGCCTTTGCCGTGCCGTTTTCTCCGAATATATAAAGCGTTTCTTCTAAGTTTTTAGGATAAACGTTCGTCGTGCCCTCGATCAAGCCGTATGAGCCGTTTGAAAATTTCACAAGAGCCATGCCGAGGTCTTCCGCTTCAAGATACGGATGCGCTAACTGATCCGTATAAGCCATTACCTCGTCTATTTCGTCGCCCATCATCCAGCGGAGCAGGTCTATATTGTGTATGCACTGATTCATAAGACAGCCGCCGTCCTGCGCCCACGTGCCGCGCCACGGCGCCTGATCGTAATAGCTTTTGCCGCGGTTCCATCTTATATGCGCCGCGCCGTGCAGAAGCTTCCCGAAACGCCCTTCTTCAAGAGCCTTGCGGATATACTGCACGGATTTATTGAATCTGTTCTGATGGTTTGCGCAGACAAGCACGCCCTTTTCTTTCGCGGCTTTTATTATCGCGTCCGCGTCGTCGATCGACAGCGCTATCGGCTTTTCGATAATGACGTTGCACCCGGCCTCTATACAGTCGAGCGCTATCGCGGCGTGCTTGCCGGATTCCGTAGCTATCGCAACGAGCTCCGGCTTTTCCTTTTGCAGCATTTCTTTGTAGTCCGTATATTTTCTGACGGCGTCAAGCCCGAATTTCCCGGCTTTTTCCTCCATAGCTTCATATACGATATCGCACATGCCGACAAATTCAAGTCCGTTGTTTTTTGCCGCCTCTATGTGATTTGGGCTTATACGTCCGCATCCTATAAGTGCATATTTCATCTTTTTTCCCATTCTTTTATGATCTTGCAGATTTTTTCCGCGGCGTGACCGTCACCGAACGGTTTGTAGTCCGGGTCTATCGTCTGGGTCGCCGAGAGTTTGTTTAAAATATCGTTATGATCCGCTTTTGCAAGCTGGTTTCTGTTATCCACCATCGTTTCCGGCCAGACGACGTAGTCTAAAACGAACACGCATTGAACTCCCGCGTAAAACGCCTCGCACTGAAGTCCGCCGGAATCCGTAACTATCTTTTTTGCGTTTTTGGTCAGGTGCACCGAGTCCGAATAACCGACAGGCTGAGTCAAAATTATATTGTTAAAATGCTCTTTTTCGCATATCCTTACGGCTCTTTCGCGGTTGCGCGGATGCACCGGGTATACGGTCGGCGCGTCAAGGCTGTTCATAGCCGTCAGTATTTCAGTAAGCGGCCTGTCGCCGTAAGTGTTTTCCTGACGGTGGCAGGTCATATAGTAATATTCATCGGGGATATTCACGCGGTTTCCGTTAAAATCAACGATGTTTGATCTGTCCCAGCTCAGATCGGCAAAATGAAGAAACGAATCGTACATTATGTTGCCGACGCAATACGATCTGTCGCCGAGACCTTCTTTCTTCAACTTTTCCAAAGCGTCTTCCGTAGCGCAGAAATCAAGGGTCGCAAGATGGTCCGTCGTTATGCGGTTGACCTCTTCCGGATTGTCAAGCGTGCCGAGACGGTTTCCCGCCTCAACGTGAAATACGGGTATATGCAGCTTGACCGCGGCGAGTCCGCCCGCAAGCGTGGAATTCGTATCTCCGTAAACGAGAAGCGCGTCCGGGTTTTCCTTTATAAGTATCTCTTCGATGCCGGTGAGCATTTTCGCGGTCATCTGCGCGTGAGTACCTCCGGATATGCCGAGATTGTAATCAGGCGCGGGAATACCCATTTCTTTAAAGAAAATTTCCGACATATTTTCATCAAAATGCTGGCCCGTGTGAACGAGTATTTCGGTATTCTCTTTTCTTATCTGCCGTGAGCCCGCCGCCGCTTTTATAAACTGCGGTCTTGCGCCCACTACCGTGACTATTTTCATAAAAACCCTCTCGGCCGGTCTATTTTTCCGGCTTTATAACGCCGTAAAGCTGCTCTGTTACGTTTTTATAATCGAA
>JAEEGL012718463.1_pt1 | contig 10145 bp, 10 predicted proteins | sample 9134231 | NCBI WGS metagenome assembly JAEEGL01 (sample SAMN16246548, study PRJNA631951) | gut metagenome | biome: gut microbiome; feature: rumen; material: fiber-attached | host: Bos | place: Iran: Karaj | collected 2018-10
CCCGCTGGCGACAGGCATCGCGTATTTCCTATCGGCGGAAATATCGCTGTCGCTTGGTCTTACGCCAGTCTTCTGGGCGGTGTTCTCCATCATCATTGTATCGTACGGTGTCAATGTCGGAACCGACTATGATATCGGTGGTTACCAAGGTTGGTCGCGTGCCGGCGCATATGTCGCCTATACGATTTTGCTGGCGTATTCAGGCCGTTTCTACTATTGGAATCTCTGCCGACGTGCCTTCTTCTTTACAAAGGATAAGACGGTTCGGGCGGGCAACAACGACCAAGTCGATAACAGCGCCGTCAACGCCATGCGCGTATTAGTGATTTCAACGGCGGTTTTGTGTCTGTTAACGATTCGCATGGGATTGTCGTGGCCGATTGCCATCAGCACGATTCTGCTCATGTTGATGACATATTTAATTGTGGCGCGTATTAGTGCGGAGACAGGCCTTTTGTTCATCCAGCCTGGTTGGCAGCCGTTTGGTGTCGTGATGGTTCTGTTCGGTGGATACGCCATCGGGCCGACGGCTATCGTCATTTCAGGCATCCTTTGCGGTGTGCTCTGCATCGACAAGTCGCAGGCCTTGATGCCGTATCTGACGAACGGCCTCAAGTTGGCTGAACGCAATAAGATATCGCTTCCGAAACTGGCCAATGCCAATTTCTGGGTGTATCTCTTCGGCATCGCGCTTTGCGTGGCGATGGGCATCATCGTCAGCTATGACGTTGGTACGACGACATGGTATCCCGAATGGTGCTACTACCGTCTGCCAACGATGCCGATCCGCGCTTCCGATCCAATGGCATTGCAGTTGGAGGCGACGGATACGTTGGCCGCTTCCGAAGCGTTGAGCGGTTGGGAGCGCATCATGAACATCCGTCCTGTGCCGTTGTTCCTCTGGGCGGCTGGCGTCGGTTTCGTGGCGGTGATGATCTGCCATTTCCTGCGCATGCGGACGACGTGGTGGGGCATTCATCCATGTCTGTTCCTAAGTTGGTGCACGGCACCGATGAACGGCATGTCATGGCCGTTCCTGTTCGGTTGGTTGATCAAAAAATGCTGCCTGCGTTTTGGCGGTAACCAACTTGTGCAGCAAGTGCGTCCAATGGCGATTGGCGTTATCGCGGCGGACATCATCGGGGCGTTGGTTTTCATGGTGACAGGCATCGTGTACTACATCGTGACGGGCGATCCACCGAAGACGTATCGCTTCTTCCCACGGTAGTTTTATATAAGGTATAAGGATATGTTGTTGTACAGTCGAAATGATGAGGCAACGCTGGAGCTTGGCGTCCGCCTTGCGCGCCAATTGCGTTGGGGGCAGGTTGTCGCCCTGCAAGGCGATCTGGGCGCGGGAAAGACGGTCATCAGCCGTGGTGTCGCCAGTGGTTTGGGGATTACGGAACCCGTTACGAGTCCGACGTTTACAGTAGCGCAGGAATACAAGACGCCAGATGGCCATTGGCTCTATCATCTGGACATGTATCGTATCGATGATGAGATGTCGGCCATCGCCTTCGGCATAGAGGAATATCTGTTTTCGCCGTCCGCCATCACGTTGGTGGAATGGCCCGAGCGGATTGCGAAACTGCTGGAAGGGAAGAAATCGTGCATCGTCATCAATATCACTCATGAAGGCGATGAATGCCGCGCCATCGAACTGCCTGATGAACTTGGAAAGCAATTGCTTGCCGCAGGGCTTCCCGACGGAATCGAACAGGCCTGATGGTGCCGCCATCCTGTTTTTTCCGGAAAAAACAGGATTTTTATGGCTTGATGATTTGCAAAATCCAAAAGTCCCTGTATGTTAAATAGTGTTCTCAAAAGCGTGTGCCTGTAGCTCAGTTGGATAGAGCGACTGGCTACGGACCAGTAGGTCGGGGGTTCGAACCCCTCCAGGCACGCCAATTTTTAATGATGGCAGGGTAGCTCAGTTGGTAGAGCAGGGGACTGAAAATCCCCGTGTCACCGGTTCAACCCCGGTCCCGGCCACCATCTTCTAAGCCGTGTGATTCGTCACACGGCTTTTTTCGTTTTCCTTCCTCCTTTTCCATATATGACACATACTTTTTCAAGTTTTTTGTTTCTCAATACAGATCTTTTAATTCCATAAACGGAATCCATGTAGAAATCCGCACGTTTATAAAGGCTACATCAGATGTTATTTTACGTTCTGGGAATGGGCTTGGTGTTTGTACAGAATGCATCACATGGCTGTCGACACTAAAGGAAACGTCTGTTTTATCCTTGTGTGTAAGATTTTTAATGATTTTGTCAGATATAAAACTTGCATTTTAAGCAATTACGGTCATTGTACATTTCTGTGGATTTTTGGCGTCTTCTGGCGTTGCCTGCTAGGCTACCATAAGATGTTATTTATCTGTAGTTTTTTAATTTAACTGTTCATTTATGGGAAGGCTATGAAAACAGTTCGAAGTCGAAGGTGCTTGAGATGAATATATCACATACTTTTTTGACGCATATCTGCGACGCACAATCATTGCCCTTGTTGATGAAGGCTTCAAAGTCTACGTCAGGCAAGATAAGGATTGTTAGAATGCGCTTTTTATCAAAAAAACATTTATAAGATATCGAGGATTGCAATAATTGATAGAGATATCTTAATAATTCGCATAAGGGAAACACCATGTCGAATACGATTTTATTCAATGAAAATTACAAAGAAATTGGATTGCGTGTGCGTAATAAAGTTGAGGGACCAGAAAGCGCTCTTGTTAGTGAATTTGTAGAAAAAAAAATTTCTGCCAGCAATAAATGTAAAAACATTGCTGTCTTTATTGAACCCGAAATATCGACAGGGTATCCCGATGTGGTGTTTGTAAATTATGACGCAACCAAAATGGAATACTGGAACAAAAAACGCAACCAGCTCAAGGAGGCTGAAATTAAAATTTTATATTTTCTGATGAAGGGGCAAAAAAAACAAACCGAGGAAATATGTCATAAATTGGGTATGAGTAAATCAAATGTTTATGATAGTCTCATGATGCTTTGGGATTCATGTTTGGTCATGAGAGAATATGGACAATGGAGGGTTCCTTATGACATTAAAAATCAGCTTTTGATAACTCAAATAACTGCAGTTGAGGCAAAAATCAACGACTGGAAAACAGTATTTGAACAGGCGCAAATGAATTCCAGTTTTTCACATATGTCATACGTTTTAACACCAACTAAGGAACCATCTCGAAAGACATTGGATTATGCCCAAAAAATTGGGGTTGGAATATATGGTTATTCCAACAATAAGATTTCAAGAATAGTTTCCTCGTCAAAGCGTCAGGGTGTAATTGGATACAACACTTTAGTTTTCAATGAGTGGTTGGGAAAATATCTTTATTCATCGCTATGATAACTACGGATTTTTAACAATATGGATATTAAGAAAATTTTACAACGCTGGCCGGATCTTAGAAATATACAAAAATTGGCATCTGGCGGCCAAAAGATTGTTTACAAAGCTTACTCAAAAGCAAAGGGAGCTGTGGTTGTCAAGTTGATTTCAGGATCATCTGAAAGAGGCTTACGCGAAATACAAATAGTCAAGGAACATAACATACCACAGGCACCAAAAATTCTTGATTATGCGGATTTTTCAAACACAGATGAGACTTGTTTAGTCTTGCTCGAAGAGTTTGTTGATGGACATAGTTTGCAGGATATGCTAGATCGAAAACAAACATTTACCATTGAACAAGTAATTTCGTTATTGGATTTTCTCCTCAGCACAATAGCGCAATTGGAAGCAATTAAAATTATCCATAGGGACATAAAACCAGCAAATATTTTATTATCAAATAATAATGAGTATAAATTGATTGATTTTGGCATAGCTAGAGATTTAAATGCAGCATCTCTTACTGCGACTTCCGATTTTAGTCCTTGTACTCCTGGATACGCGGCTCCTGAATTGTTTTCCCAAAACGCAAAAAGCAAAATTACAAGCAAGGTCGATCTTTTTTCTGCTGGAGTTGTTTCATATGTCATGCTTACAGGGAAAAATCCATATATCAGAGAGGGGGCGAATATTTTTGATATAGCTATAACGACAACAACAAGATCGACACCAATGTTAAAAATTTCTAAAGATTATGATGAAGAGTTATTCAAATTCATTCGTTCATTGATGTCAAAGCAAGCTTTCAAGCGCCCACCTTCGGCAACGGTTGCGTATGACTGGTTTAAAATTATTTCTACAAATAGAGAAAATGCAGTGTCTGCTGAAAAAGAAGAACAAGTGCAGGAAAAAATAATGGGGGATTTTTTAGAATGAAATTTTATTTGCAATTTGGCTATGGTATGCTTGCGCATACCAAACATTTGATATCGAATTGGCATGACGGGGCTGTCATAATGAGCCCTCGAGACATGTCATTAGAACAAATGCAAGATTTGGCAAAGTCTGTTTCGACTTGCGGTGGCAAAGTTTTTTTTGATCCTCAATTATATGCCCCTCGTGGAACTCATCATGGTTTGCAAAAATATGATTATTGGCCGCGCGAATTTGATACTACAGATTTTTTTTCTACAACAAAGTGTCGTGAAACCATAGATAAAATAATTGCCATAAATAATTCTATTAACTCAGAAGAATTTATTTTACCGGGTTTTTTTTGTAAAAAAGTAACAGGCAAATGGCTTGAATATCATGATAAAATTATAAATAACAGCCAATCATGTGGAAAACCTCGTCTCATTACAATCTGTTTGTCAGCTGAAGTTGTTAGGTCTACGGAGCAAATGTCTAGGCTTTTAAATGAGATTGATTTTTGGCAGGTGGATGGTATATATTTTGTCGCAGCGCACCCCTTTAATGAATATTTAGTAGAAGATCCTGTGTGGTTTTCCAGTATGTTGTCATTCGGAGCAGCAATTAAATTACAGCAAAAAAAATTAGTAGTCGGTTATGCGTCACCACAATATTTGCCTTTTGCATGTGTGGGGGCTGATGCTATTGCTTCTGGAACTTGGCTAAACGTAAGAATGTTTAATGAGGACAAGTTTAATGAACCGGATACAGATGCCGTCAGTAGAAGAAAGATATGGTACTATTGCCCACAAACACTTTCTGAGTATCAGCCGGAAGCCTTGACAATGGCATATAGAAAGAATGTGCTAAAATCATTTTCTCCCCCTGCGTATCTGAATTCCCAATATGCTGACATTTTGTTCTCTGGAGCCCCGCCAGATGCGGTAAAGTTTAGTGAACAAAATGCCTTTAGGCATTATCTAATGTGTTTGTACTCGCAATGTAAATATCTTTCAGGAATGTCCTATGAAGATACTTTTTCAAAGACTTATGCATTACTAACAGATATCTCTGAAAATCTAAAACGTGCAAGACGAATTGGCGTTTTGGGTCGTGATAGAGATTTTTCGATAGCCATTGATGCGACAAAGACGGGGCTTAGTGAACTTAATAATGATTTTGAGGTACAGTTGCGAATGACGATGAATGCAGATGATGGACTGTCACTTTTGGGTTAAGCAACACAGTATTGGGCAGTTTTTCTTCTTATAAGATCTAATCATAAATGTTTGAAATCTTCATTAAGGAACTATTGTAACGTGAATGTAACGATGAATGAGGCATCGCCATCTGTAGTCTACAGGTAATAGAAATCATATCCACATGTCATTAGAGAAACGGAGAATGGGGGAGGGGCAAGTGGGATAATTTCTCCACTTTATTCCAAGTGTCTATGGCGAATCGTTGGCAATCAGAAATATATACAAACAGAAAAAAAGTTCAGATTTGACGATTTTGGCACCACAAATTTTTAATCCTGTGTTTCGCAAAACAAGCTAATTTTTTATTTCTTCCCACGGATTTCCTACCTCAAACTGCCTACAAGAGACGCCGTGGCGAGACGCCTCCCAGCCTCTCGTCTACCAATTCATCTCTTTGTCTCTGATTCCTTTTCTCGTTAATGTGTCGCTATCACCAATTAGTAATGCTTGATTTTGATGCTAAATTGCATCCTCTACACAACACGTCATTTATCTATGTTGTTGAGGAACGCAAAGGGTACCATTAATGTTAATAAAGATAATAGACAAGGAAAGAATACTATTCTTGTTGTTGTTTATCATTTGTTAAAAGGCGCAAAAAAATTAATCATATGGACTGTAAAGGATTCTTAAGTCAACCAATCCAGCGGATAGTATTCTTTGCGGGAGGTACTCATAGACAAACTCTACTGCTTCCAGTTGATAGGGACTCAATTGTTGGCTGTAATTTGCACTTGCCAAGAAAGATGCTATAATGTGTAAAGTTATTATACATATAGAGGATATATATTATGAGTACATCACTAATCAATGTCAGGCTTGGCGCATCATTGAAGCAGGAGGCAGAGGAGCTCTTCTCCGATCTTGGTCTGAACATGACTTCGGCCATCAGCATGTTTTTCCGCCAGGCCGGCGTGAACAGGCCATTCCGTTCCGTGTTTGCAAATATCTCAAGCCGAATGCAACGACAATTGCCGCAATGCGCGAAGCTGAACAGCTTGCCCATGACCCGAACGCCAAGTCCTATACAAATGTTGAGGATTTGCTCAAGGACTTGAAGTCATGAAGTACACTGTCAGAGCCACCTCCCGCTTTCGCAAAGACTATAAACTGATGCAGGAGCGGGGACTTGAAATGTCGTGCCTTGACGAAGTCATCGCGATTCTCGCCTCTGGCGATATGTTGGATGAAAAGTACCACGATCATGCGTTTGGCGGTGTTTATGCATATGGGGGCTGACAGGCGCTGATAATGGATTCAAAGACGCTGGAAAATGACCATGAACCATGACATTCTACTGAAAGACGGAAGCATTCTTCGTTTTGCCTCGCTTGGCGGCCACTGCATCCACATTACGCATGGAGCAGACGGACGGGGGATTGGCAGCGGCATGAACCGCTACGGCATCATCAATGAAAAGCCGCTTAAGGAAGATCCGTCGCAGGCTGTCGTCTGTGACAACGGATTTGAACTCGCAGACGGATGCCTGCTTCGAATTGACCCGCCCAACGAGTTCACCATTGAACGGGACAGCAAAGTCATCATGCGCGCTACGGAGCTGGCCTCGCGTCCTGAAGGCGGTTTCAGGCTCGTATTCAATCTGGATGCTTCTGAACGGCTCTACGGTCTCGGCGATGAAAACCGAGAGCATCTCCAAAAGCGCGGACACCGCGCGGAAATGGTTCTCCGCAACGTGACCAGCTACATCCCCATACCGTTTGTCATGAGCAGCAACGGGTGGGCGTTTCTTCTCAACACCACGTTCTATCATCTTATCGACGTGGACTCCGATGGCTCTGGACGGATTGTCTGCGAATGCGCCCGCGGAGACATCGACTTCTATCTGTTCATTGCGCCCTCGATGACTGGGCTGTTAGACTATTACACGCGCCTCACGGGCCGCCCTGCATTGCTTCCTCGTTGGGCGTATGGCTTCACATTCGTCTGCGATGAGCGGGAAGTTCGCGCCCGCGACGTCCTTTACGAAGCCTACGAGTTCCGCCGTCAGGGGATTCCGTGCGATGTCATCGGACTCGAACCTGACTGGATGGAAAAGCACTACGACTTCTCCACGGACAAGAAGTGGAGCGAGAAGCGTTTCCACATTCCGTTTTGGCTCAAATATCCGCAAAGGGGGACATTCGCCAGCTCACTTCATCGGATGGGCTTCCATCTCAGCCTTTGGCTCTGCTGCGATTATGATCTCTCAGAATATGAGGAAGCATGTCTGGCAGATGGCAAGACAGGCGGCAACGATACTGTCGCCGATGCTCCGTCATCGGCGGAAGACCTCGTCAACGACCCGCATCTGAAGGGAGCCGTCCGCATGGACACCATCACCAAGCCTGACGAGCCTTGGTTTCAGCATCTGTGCAAATTCGTTGACGACGGCGCGGACGCCTTCAAGCTGGACGGAGCGAATCAAGTCTGCTTCCACCCAGACCGCAAGTGGTTCAACGGCATGGATGACTGCGAGATGCACAATCTCTATCCGCTTCTCTACAACAAACAGATGACGCAGGGGTTCAGAGAGCACACAGGCAGACGCCCGATGGTCTATTCCGCTGGCGGATACGCGGGCATCCAGCAGTATTCAGCCACATGGACGGGGGACACGGGCGGTGGCCCAAAATCCATCGCAGGCCTCATGAATCTCGCCATGTCAGGCCATTCCAACGGTACTTGCGATTTGGATGTCGACAATGAGGAGGGCATCCATGCGGGAATGCTGCTTCCATGGTCGCAACTTCTTGGCTGGCATCAATATACAGAACCTTGGTTCCAAGGCGAAGACATCAATAACTGCTTCAGATTCTATGCCAAGGCACGTTATCGTCTTTTACCTTATATTTATGCTTGCGCCTGGGAGGCGCACCTTCATGGCCTCCCAATCATTCGGCCAATGCCTTTGGCGTTTCCAGAAGACGAGAATATCGACGACATCTGCTCGCAGTTCATGCTTGGAGAATCGCTGCTTGTCGCGGTATTTTCCAACCGAGTCTATCTTCCAGAAGGCCTTTGGTACAACTATTGGACAAAACAGCCCATCATGGGCGGCCGCTGGCTGGAAGTCGATTCTCCACGCGAATGGGGCGATGGCTCGCTACCGCTGGGCGGTGCGGTTTTCGTCAAGGGCGGCGCCATCCTGCCTGTCGCGCCTGACATGCTCTTCTCGCACCAGAAACCGCTGAATGAACTGACGTGGGAAATCTATGCGGCCCAAGGAACGAATTCCTTCACTCACTATGACGATGACGGGACGACATTTATGTATGAACAGGGCTATGTTGCGACGACCACCGTCACATGCCGCTACGATGGAAAGTCGATGACCATCACTGAGGACTTGAAGGACAACGGCCATCCCGAGCTTCTGGCTGGCCGTGTGAATGAATATTCATTTTTCGGTCTGCCCGATGGCGTTCCTGTTATCCGCAATGGGCAGGAAAAGAAACAAGGAACAAATCAGTAGAATCTGTTGGATGATTATTTTTTAAGCTGCAATTATCATTGTATTTGCCAAAGTTGACACTATCCAATAGTATTTATGCATGAAAAAAATCAGGTTAATGGCATGATGTTTCTTCCTTGTCGTTTTCTTCCTGGTTTACACGTTGTGCTTTTCACTCGTTTTCGATGCAGCCGATGTGCCGTTATTGGTTAAGCCAGTCGTTGATGTTCAGGTTCTCGTCTAGGTCATCTACGATATGGTTCTGTATGTTTTGGTCTGTTTTGTCCATGGGGTTGACGTACTTTTTGTTGAGAACGTCGGATATCTCTTTGAGAAGGTTGTCACTGTTAATGTTCTTGTTACCGTAGAAGACTTCGCGGACGTCGTTTATGAGCTTCGTGTTTCTGTTGTCGAGATGTCTTACCCTGTCAAGAGCCTGTTGGAGAACTTTGACGACATCTTCCATATTGGCATTACGCAGGGCTTGCCTTTCGTTAGGTTTGGCTTTTTGCATTCTGGGCTTCTTCGTCCATAAGGACAAGCGTAAAATGCAGGTGGAAGTTGATTTCCAACATTTATTCATTCCATTTGAACTCAAACATGTGGCTCATCAGGCCGTGTCCGACGACGAAGCTTGAAAGTCCCTCGACGCTTTCAAGCTCTGCAAGGGCAATCTTCAGCTCCACTATTGCCTCTTCTCTCTCTTTATCGATATTGTATTCCGTGGTCAGGAGTACTGATATTACTGGCTGTTTACAGGGTGGATCTCCACCGGGTGGAAGTTGCCTTTCCTTGGGAGGTATGGACTTATGGAGATGGGTAACTGGTTGAAGTTTGGTGTATAATAATATTGTTTAATGAGATTTTCAAACAAGTGAGAAAGAAAACTGAATGTTATATTTTATAATTTAAGGTGTTTGTAGCATGGTTTGAAAAAACGGGCGGGGGAATATATTAGTTCACGGTTACAAGTGACTGTGTGGACTTTTTTTGAAAAATATCCAAAAAGGAATCATCCCATGGAACGATATCATGCACCATTTATTATGTTGACGGCTTTAGCTTGTCTTGCGTTGTACACGACTGATACTGTTTCTTTTGCGCGGGAAGTTCGGCTGGATTTGGCGGCGTTTGCGGGACAGTCGGAAAATGGTTCAGG
>JAEEGL012918718.1_pt1 | contig 10145 bp, 6 predicted proteins | sample 9134231 | NCBI WGS metagenome assembly JAEEGL01 (sample SAMN16246548, study PRJNA631951) | gut metagenome | biome: gut microbiome; feature: rumen; material: fiber-attached | host: Bos | place: Iran: Karaj | collected 2018-10
AGGCGGAAGCAGCTCCCCTCCCTTCAAGGGGAGGGGTTAGGGGTGGGGTCTGTAATATTGCTATTTTGCGAAATAATACTGACCCCGCCCCGGCCTACGGCCACCCCGCCCCTACATGGGCGGGGAGAGGCTGGCGCATCGGAAGGTATGAATAATTCAGGCTAGTAAATTTCAACGCCGCGCCGTGAATTGTTGAGCGGATGTCAGGAAAGGAGGAACTGAGGTCGTGCGATGTTATTGCCGATCACGACGACGTTCGTTTCCATCGCGGTTTCCGTCGCGGTTGCCTCGGTTGCCGTTGCCACCCTGTCGGGCGTTCTGTCCGTCGCGGTTACCTCGGTTGCCACCCTGTCGGGCGTTCTGTCCGTCGCGGTTACCTCGGTTGCCACCCTGGCGGGCGCTCTGCCCGTCGCGGCTGCCGCGTTCGCCACCCTGACGGGCGTTCTGATCATTGCCGCCGCCTCGGTTGCCGCCCTGGCGGGCGTTCTGTCCGTCGCGGTTACCACGGTCGCCACCCTGGCGGGCATTCTGTCCGTTGCGGTTGCCACGGTCGGCCTGTCCGGTGCGTGGACTTCCTCCCTGATGGCCGTTAGGCTTGCCCTGCGCCTGACCTTGTTTCCCGTTCTTGTGGTCTTTGTCGCGGGGACCGTCCTTACCCCTGCGCGGGCCGTCTTTGCCTTTGTGGTCGCCTTTGCTGCTTGGGCCGCTCAGAGCATCGGCCACGGCACCCACGGCCACCACTCCGCCAATGATGCCGGCCCACGTGTTGGCTCGGCGTTCTTTGGCCTTGTCCCAGCGCATGTATGCCTCGTCGATGAAGTCCTCGCTGCGGCTGCGCAAGTCGTGGGTGGCGTCGTTCGAACGGGTGACGCGCTCAAAGTCTTCGATGGCTTTTTTCCATTTTTTCATCTGGAAGTAGCAAACGCCACGCTGGTAGAACAGCTCTGCCGACGGGCCGCGGTCGAGCACCTTGTCGTAGCACTTGACGGCCTGTTTGAATTTGCCCATTTGCTCCAGCTGGTGCGCCTCTTCGAGCAGCGGATCGCCAAGTGGAGCAGCCATTGTGGCGGGGGCACCCATGTCGATGCGGTCGTCGGTATAACCGCCGTCGTCGGCATAGTCGTCATAGTGTTCTTCTGCAGCGGCTCCCCGCTTGTCTTTCACCAGAATAATCATGCCGGCATAACAGTAGCTCAGGTCTTCGTTGATGCGCTTGAGCTCTTTCTCGGTCATGCCGAATTTTCTGGCAATAGAGGCAATGGTCTCGCCGCGCTGCACGCGGTATTTGGTAGGCCGCTGCGCGCTCAAGGGAATCACCACGAGCGCGAGCAGCAGCATAATTAGGTATCGTTTCATAGGTCTTGAAGTTTTTCGGGGGTTAGTCGCACTGCACAACGAGATAGTTGCTCACGCTCCAGAACTGGCCGGGGTCAAGAATCTTCAGCACATTGCCGTCGGCGGTTTCCTCAAATTGGTAAGAACCGTCGGGAGCAGGCGAAATGAGCTTCACCTTCTTTCCGGGCAGGTTCAGCGTCTGGAATTTGCGGATGTCAACAGGCTTGAATTTTTCCTGCGGAATGTTGCCCATATCCACTTTTCCTTTTTTGAAGAGGTTGCCGGCGGTGAGAATGCCAAGCTCCTTGAGCTCGCTCTTGGTGCCCACCAGATAGTAGCACTCGTTGATCATCTTGTCCTGGGCACTCATAATGCGCTGCTGATCCTCTATTTTGCGGTCTTTGCGCCAGAGGTGGTTGCGCAGGTGGTCAATGTCGAAGCTGGCATCCTCCAGTTCGTGCTCCATTTCCACTATTTCGTATTCTTTGAAGTCGAGCTGGTCAATCATCATGCCAATCACCTTGCCCAAATGAGCCTCGCTGCCAGTGCTCTCTGCCAGTTTTTTCTGCAGATCCTTCAGTTTGGCTTTCTGGTCGGCCATCAGCTTGCCGTAGGCGGCAAGGTTGCTCTTGATTTGTTTGCGGTCCTTGATCACCTCTTTGTTTTTGCCAACGAAAAGCAGGCCTTCCTGAGCTGCCAGACTGTCAATCATCAGCGACAGGTCGTCGAGCACGGCATTCACACCGCCAATAATTTGTTCTTTCTGCTCGTTTTCAGCAGCCAGTGAGTCAACCACATCGTCGGTTGCTCCTGTTGAGCCACCGCCACAGGCAACCAGCAGCACCAGGGCTGCTGCACCTGCAAAGATTTTCATGATTAGTTTTTCCATGATACAATTTGTTTTGTTGTTATTAGTTATTAATGAATTTTGATTTTGCTGGTTTTTCATTCACTCCGTGGGTTCTCGGCAGAGTGCCTTTGCATAAATTTATACAAAGGTAAGGCAACGTGGGCATGTTTGATTCCCAAATTCGCAGAAATATCAAGATTGCTTTATTTTTTGCAAATATGGGAATCGTTGCTTTTGGCCGTTGTCTTTTTGTAGGCTTCTTTTTGACGATTTATGACCAGAAAAAGCGGATTTCTGAACAAAAAACACTACCTTTGCAACCTGAAAGAGCAAATAACGAAAAGTTTTTATTTATGATTATAGGAATTATTGTGGCCATGGAGAAAGAGTTTGTGCAACTGCGCACTTTGCTCGACGAAGCTTCTACCGAGCGCCACAACCGCAAGGATTTTGTTGTCGGACAGATGGGCAACAACACCATCGTCATGCAGCAGTGCGGCATTGGCAAGGTGAATGCCGCCATCGGTGCCGTTGAAATGATAGACCATTACCAGCCCGACCTTGTCATTTCTACAGGCGTTGCCGGTGGTGCCGATGTGGGCATGAATATCATGGATGTGGTGGTGAGCACCGAGTGTACTTACCACGATGTTTATTGTGGCCCCGACGTTGCTTACGGCCAGCTCATCGGTACGCCTGCCCGTTTTCGTTCGCCCAAGGAGCTGATAGCCAAGGCCTGTAACAATAATAATGCCACCCCTGCAGAGGGTGGCGCAAAGGCTGCTGCTGGAAGTGTGGCGGCTGTCGTTCACCCTGGCCTGATTGTGACGGGCGACTGGTTTGTTGACAAGAAAGAAAAGATGCAGGCCATTCTCGAGAAGTTTCCCGAGGCCAAGGCGGTGGATATGGAGAGTTGTGCCATTGCTCACACGTGCCATATTTATGGGGTGCCATTTGTTTCCTTCCGCATCATCAGCGACATTCCTCTCAAGGACACCGACGCCAGCCAGTATTTCGATTTCTGGGCGCGGCTGGCCGAAGGCTCGTTCCGCGTCACCAAACAGTTTGTCGAGAGCCTGTAAGTCTGCATTTTGACAAAAAAACAACGAGTTCAGAGTTGTGATGATTCCTCAATTGTAAAGGAAATCGCAACTCTGAACTCGTTTTTTCTGGTTCGTGGTCTTAGCCCGCTACTTCAGTTCTTCGCGAAGAAACATGTCGAAGATGGTTTTGGTGATGAACGAAATCACGAAACTGTTGGTTTCGTCGGTTTCTTTCGAGTCCTTAATGAAAACAGCCAGATAACACCGGTTGCCGTCGGGCAGTTTTATCACGGCAGCGTCGTTGTAAGCCACTCTTACGCCGTTGAGCAAAGGCCCCGTGCCCGTTTTGTGTCCCATTTCGGCCCAGTTGGGCAGCCCCGATTTTATTCTGTCTTCGCCCGCCGTGCTCTGCGTCAGCACTTGGTCAAGAATCTCATGGTCGTAGGCCATGAAAAGCTGCGTCATGGCCGAGGGGGAGGTCCAGTTGTCGTAGCATCGCAGGGGTGTGTCGTGCTGTTGCGACTCGTTGTAATTGAGTTCGAAATCGCCAATGCCCAGTCCGCCAATGATTTGTTCCACTCGGTCGATGCCGCCGCACTGGCGTATCACCAGGTCGTTGGCATTGTTGTCGCTCTGGCTGACACTCCACCGCAACAAATCGGCCAGTGTGATGCGGAAATCGGCCCCAGGATGAAGCAGCCGAAGCGGACTGTAGGTGTCGGGCCGCATGTCGGAAGCCTGCACGTCAATCAGCGAGTCGAGAGGCAGTTCTTGCAGCAGAGCGGCCACTGCCACGTGGTATTTCATAACGCTGGCAAGCGGAAACCGTTCTTTGTCGTTGTAGGCGTATTTTTTTCCGTCGTAGGCAAAAGCCACGCCGATGGTCATGCCTTTGCCCTTGGCTATGCGGTCAATCTTATGGCTCAGCCGCTCCTGCCATCCGGCATTCGCACTGCCAGAAAGCATCAGCATTGCCATAAGTATCAGCCACAAACGCCTCATAACTCATTATTTTTGCTCCATCTCTCATTTGCAAATCCGAAAGACTGCTCATTGGTTGTCTTTCATGGCCTTTTTGCGCTGGTCGTGGTCCAGTATAATCTTTCGCATGCGCATCGATTTCGGCGTAACCTCCACCAGCTCGTCGGCCTTGATGTATTCCAGACATTCCTCAAGGCTCATTACCGTCTTGGGAATGATGCGCGCCTTGTCGTCGCTGCCGCTTGCGCGCACATTGGTGAGCTGTTTGGCCTTGGTGACGTTGATAACCAAGTCTTTGTCGTGAACGTGCTCGCCAACCACCTGTCCCATGTAAACCTCCTCGCCCGGGTCGATGAAAAACTTGCCGCGGTCTTGCAGCTTGTCGATGCTGTAAGCATAAGCCGTGCCCGTTTCCATGGCAATCATCGAACCGTTCTGCCGCCGCTCAATGTCGCCCTTGTAGGGCTGATACTCCTTGAAGCGGTGTGCCATGATGGCCTCGCCCTGACTGGCGGTAAGCACGTTGGTGCGCAGGCCGATGATGCCGCGCGAAGGCATGTCGAACTCAATGTTCACACGGTCGGCCTGGCTCTCCATGCTGGTCATCTCGCCCTTGCGGCGCGTCACCATATCAATCATTTTCGAGGCAAACTCCTCGGGCACATTGATGGTCAGCTCTTCTATGGGCTCGCATTTCTGGCCGTCGATTTCCTTATAGATTACTTGCGGCTGTCCAACTTGCAGCTCGTAGCCTTCGCGGCGCATGGTCTCGATGAGCACACTCAGGTGCAGCACGCCGCGGCCCGATACTATCCATCGGTCTGTAGAGTCCTCGAAGGGTGCCACGCGCAATGCCAGGTTTTTTTCCAGCTCGCGCTCCAACCGGTCGTTGATGTGGCGCGACGTAACAAACTTTCCTTCTTTCCCGAAGAAGGGCGAGTCGTTGATGGTGAAGAGCATGCTCATGGTGGGCTCGTCGATGGCGATGGGGGGCAGGGCTTCGGGATTCTCAAAGTCGCAGATGGTGTCGCCAATCTCGAAATGCTCCAGGCCGATGACCGCACAGATGTCGCCACAGTCAACTTGGCTGGTGCGAACGTGGCCCATGCCCTCAAAGGTGTGGAGCTCCTTGATGCGGGTCTTTTCCTGCGAGCCGTCGCGATGGACAATGGTCACCTGCATGCCGTCTTTCAGCGTGCCGCGGTGAACACGGCCTACGGCTATGCGGCCCGTGTAGCTGCTGTAGTCAAGGCTGGTGATGAGCAGCTGCGGAGTGCCCTCAAGTTGCTTTGGAGCGGGAATCACTTCTATGATTTTGTCGAGCAGATAGGTGATGTTGTCGGTCGGCGTGTTGTAGTCCTCGCCCATCCAGCCCTGTTTGGCCGAGCCATACACCACGGGGAAATCGAGCTGGTCTTCTGTTGCGTTAAGGGCGAACATCAGGTCGAACACCATCTCGTAAACCTCTTCGGGCCTGCAGTTGGGTTTGTCAACCTTGTTCACCACTACAATAGGCTTCAGGCCTATTTCCAGTGCCTTCTGCAACACGAAGCGCGTCTGAGGCATGGGGCCTTCGAAGGCGTCCACCAACAGCAGACAGCCGTCGGCCATGTTGAGCACGCGCTCCACCTCGCCGCCGAAATCGCTGTGTCCCGGGGTGTCGATAATGTTGATTTTTACACCTTTATAGTTGATTGAAACGTTTTTCGAAAGAATGGTGATGCCGCGCTCCCTTTCCAAGTCGTTGTTGTCGAGCACCTGGCTGCTCAGGTTCTGCCCCTCGCGAAACAGGTTGCCTGCCAGCATCATCTTATCTACGAGAGTGGTCTTTCCGTGGTCAACGTGAGCGATAATCGCAATGTTTCTGATGTCTTGCATATTCTATAAATCATTTTTTTTCGGCTGCAAAATTACAAAGAATTTGCGACATAGCGCACGTAAGCTTGTTTTTTGTTCTGAAAAGTCGGCGTTTTTTCAGCTAAAGCAGTTTTCCAAACTGTTTTCATGCCCATTATTTCATAAAATAATGATGTCTGAAAAAGAAAACATGGTTTCTCTGCGCTCACTTACCCGAAATTTCGTACCTTTGCACACAAAAATAATCCAACAGACAGAAAAGTAAAAGAAATGAAGGCTTTCAGAAGTATTTTGATGGTGCTCATGCTGGCGCTGGCCGCATCGGGTGCCGCCCAGAAAAAGGCACAAAAGCATACGCCCGAGCAGACGGGCGGCGTTTATTACGCCTACCATCCCTACGACGGGAAGTACACCCCGGCCCCCAAGGGATTCACGCCTTTCTACATCAGCCATTATGGCCGTAACGGCTCTCGCTGGCTCACCAAGCAGGAACGCTACAACTATGTTTACGACCAGTTTATGGACAGCGAGAATCTGACCAAGACGGGTGTGTCGGTGCGGCAGCGAATGTACAAAGTGATGGTCGATGCCGAGGGCAATGCCGGCAAACTTACACCCCTGGGTGCTCGCCAGCACCGCGAGATAGCCGAGCGCATGGCGAAGCGTTTTCCCGAGGTGTTTAAGGGCAAGAAAACCATCGTTGCCCGTTCGAGCACGTCGAACCGCTGTGTGAAGAGCATGAACGCCTTTGCCGGGCAGCTGCAAAAAATGAACGAGGATCTGTGGATTACGCAGGATGCCAGCGAGAAACACATGGCCTACATCGCCTACAGCTCGCCCGAGATAGAAGAACTCTATGCCACTGTGAATCCCCGTTTCTACGGCAGCACAGAGCGGCTCATGCGTTTGCTGTTCCGCGACCCCAGCCGCATAAAAGATCCGCTCAAACTGATGGAAGAACTGCACACCATAGCCTCCGACATGCAGAACGTTGAGGCAAAGGTGAACCTCTTCGACATTTTCACTCCGCAGGAAATGCAAGAACTCGAAGACTGGCACGACGAGCGCATGAGGCTCATCAACGGCGAGGATGCCTCGAACAACGACGCTCCCGAAATGTCGGCCACGTCACTCTGGCAGAACATTGTGGAGAGTGCCGACGCAGCCATTGCCGGCAACGGCATTTCGGCTGATTTGCGCTTTGGCCACGACACTTGTCTCTATCGCCTCCTGACGCTCCTGGGCATTAACCTGGGCAACGACATGTTCAACATCGTTCCCATGGCCGCCAACCTGCAGATGATATTCTATCGCAACGAGCGGGGCGACGTGCTGGTGAAATTCCTGCACAACGAGCGCGAAGTGCAACTTGCCATGCCCACCACCATGGGGGCCTTCTACCACTGGAACGAAGTGAAGGAATACTACTCCAAATGGCTTCGCCTGGCTCACCAGCGCAACCGCGTGTCGATGCTCAACACCATGGTGGGCACCGACAAGGCCGTCATGCCGTCGGCTAGCATCTACGCACAGGGAACCGAACAAAGCGGACAAACCATTCCGGCCGTGCTCGAACCTAACGGCATGAATTTCTGGACCCCACAAACCCGCGCCACCGAGCAGAAGTGCGTAGCACCTTATTATTATAGTGATACCCGCTGGATGGGATTCCGCAACAGCCACTGGATAAACGGCGGATGCACGCAAGACTACGGCTCGTTTACCATTGCCGTGCTGGGCGACTCGCTGCGAACCACACCCGAGCGGCGCGCAACACCGTTTGAGCACAAAACAGAGATTTCGCATCCCGACTACTACTCGGTGAAGCTGCCTTGGGAACACATCACCGCTGAGCTGACAGGCCGTTCGCACTCAGCTATCATGCGCTTTACCTGCGACGGACCGTCGCGCACCTATTTGGTCATCAATCCCAACAGCGATGAGGGCGAGGGCTTCATCGCCATCGACACCGTGCGTCACGAGGTGTATGGTTTTAATCCCGTTCACCGCATCTATCAGGGTGCTGGCGAAAAGGCTGGCTTCAGCGGCTATTTCGTAGTGAAGTACGACCGCACGCCGAGCAGCTACGGCGCCTTCTGCGGCGATCAGGTTTATCCCGGACAGACGCAGATTGGCTATCAGCAGAACATTGGGTTCTATCTCTGTTTCGACACCCACCGCGACGATCAGATTCTGGTCAAAGCAGCCTCGTCGTTCAACGACGTAGAGGGTGCCCAGCGCAATCTGCAGGCCGAGATTCCCCACTGGAACTTCGATAAGACGCGCAACGAGCTGAACGCACTGTGGCAGAAACGGCTGGGACTCATCGAAATAGAGACCGACAATGCCGAGGAAGAAAACAAATTCTACAGCGCTTTCTACCGGGCATCGTTCTTGCCCCGCGAGTTCAGCGACGTTGACGGACGTTATCCGGGCTTCAACGGTACCGAAGCGCAGCAAACCTATCGTGGTGCCAAATACTACACCGACTTCAGCATGTGGGACACCTACCGTGCGTTGCATCCGCTGCTCAACATTGTTGCCCCCAAAACCAACGGCGAAATGATGCAGAGCCTCGTCGATATGTATCAGCAGGGCGGTTGGCTTCCCATCTTCCCCTGCTGGAACAGCTATACGGGAGCCATGATTGGCGACCACTGTATTTCGGCCCTGAGCGATGCCTACGTGAAGGGAGTACGCAATTTCGACTTTACCAATGCCTACGATGCCATGGCTAAAAACGCATTCCGCACATCGGCCACCATGCGCGAGTTCAAAAACGGCAACGGGCGCCGAGGCATTTCGTCGTATCTGAAGTATGGCTTCATTCCCGTTGAGGAAATCATTCGCGAGGCTTATCACGGCGACGAACAAGTGAGCCGTACCATGGAGTATGCCTACGACGACTTTGCCCTGGCTCAAGTTGCGCAACAGCTGGGCAAGGACGACGACTATCAGCAGCTGATGGAACGCTCGAAATACTACCGCAATGTGATTGACCCGCGCACGGGCTATGCACAGGGACGCCACGCCAACGGACAGTTCCTCACCGACGACAATGTGGCTCAGCGCGTAAAGTTCATCACCGAGGGCGCTCCCTGCCACTACACTTTCTATGCTCCTCACGATCCCTATGGACTGATGGACGCCATGGGAGGCAAAATCTACTATGTGGCACGCCTTGACAGCACTTTCCAGCACAACCGCTACTGGCACGGCAACGAGCCTTGCCATCAGATGGCCTATATGTACAACTATGCCGGCGAACCGTGGAAAACGCAGCGCGAGGTGCGTAGAATACTCGACACAGAGTACGAAAACGTGCCCGGCGGTCTTTCGGGCAACGACGATGCCGGACAGATGTCGGCCTGGTATTTGTTCTCGGCCATGGGATTCTATCCTGTGTGTCCCGCAACACCTTATTACATGCTCGGAACCACCTCGTTCAAGAGCATCAAGATTCATTTGGACAACAGTAAGACTTTCACCATCGAGAACGACAATCCCTGGGCCGACTGCTACTACATACAGAGTGCCACGCTCAACGGGGTTCCCTACACCAAAAACTACATCACCCATCAGGATATCATGAATGGCGGAACGCTGAAACTCTCGATGGGGTCAGCGCCCAACTACGACTGGGGTAGCCGTCCTGACGACTGCCAGCCCAGGTAAAAAGCCCGAGAATCCGTCGTTCTCTCCGCCTGAAAGCAAGCCAAACAGCTGATTCAGGCGGAGAGAACGAAAAAATCAGGGCAAAAGTTTGGGTGAAAGCAGAAAATGTTGTACCTTTGCAGCCGATTTCGGAAAATCCGATGCATTCGACGACGTAAACCGTGCGCGTGATTACGGTTGTCACGACTGACAGCGAGTGCGGCAGGCGTCAGAAGGATGTAATTTTATTCATTTTAATCACAACAAACAACACTATGTATTTAGACAAAGCTAAGAAAGCTGAGATTTTTGAGAAGTACGGCAAGGGTGGTGTAAAGGATACCGGCTCTGTAGAAAGCCAGGTTGCCCTGTTCTCCTATCGCATCTCACATCTCACCGAGCACCTGAAGAAGAATCACAAGGAC
>JAEEGL013483482.1_pt1 | contig 10145 bp, 7 predicted proteins | sample 9134231 | NCBI WGS metagenome assembly JAEEGL01 (sample SAMN16246548, study PRJNA631951) | gut metagenome | biome: gut microbiome; feature: rumen; material: fiber-attached | host: Bos | place: Iran: Karaj | collected 2018-10
AAGAGTATATATATGAATTCGTAGGTTGGATGCCTGAAGTTGTTGCTGCAACAGCAGATGCAACATACTACGCACAGTTCGATTCTACCGAGATTGCTAATGCCAAGTATGTAATTACATTCAAGAATGGTGATGATATACTCCAAGTAGATACGCTCTTGGCTGGTACAATGCCATCTTATAATGGTGCTATGCCTACTAAAGCTGCGGAAGGTAGTACCACATACGTATTCATTGGTTGGACTCCTGAGATTGATACTGTATATGCAAACGAGATCTATGAAGCAACCTTCGATGCTGTGATAGCGGGCGCTCAGAAGTACCTTATCACGTTTGTAAGCGAAGGCGAAATACTTCGTGCAGATTCTGTTGTTGCTGGAGCGTTGCCTTATTACGAAGGTGTGCCTACTAAGAATGCTTCTGAAAACTATACATATAAGTTTGCTGGTTGGACTCCTGATATAGTAAACGCTACTGCGGATGCTATCTACACAGCGCGCTTCGATTCTACGTTAATCGAGAAGACTAAATACTTAATCACCTTTATGAATGGTGATGAGAAGGTTCAAGAGAGTGAAGTCGAAGAGGGAGAAATGCCAGTTTGCGAAAAAATGCCTACTAAGGCTAATACCGAAGAGTATGTATATGCATTCAAAGGTTGGAAGCCAGAAGTTGTAAAGGCTATAGAGAATGCAACCTACTATGCTCAGTTCGACTCTCTCGAAGCAAGTAAGGCAGATTCGACATACTTCATCGCGACATTTGTGAATGGCTCGATAGTAGTATATGAGGATTCTGTGAAGTTCGGTGAGATGCCAGCATACAAAGGTGCAGAACCTACTAAGGCTTCTACCGCAGATGTCGAATACAAGTTCTTTGGTTGGAAACCTGAAATTCTGCCAGCTACTGCGCCTGTTACTTATGAAGCCCAGTTCGAGGAAATACCTATCGAAAAGACTAAGTACACCATCACCTTTATGAATGGTGATGAGAAACTTCAAGAGAGCGAAGTTGAAGAAGGTGAAATGCCTATTTGCGAAAAAACTCCTTCAAAAGCTAATTCCGAGGAATATGTATACGCATTCACAGGTTGGAATCCAGAAATTGTGAAGGCTGTCGAAAATGCTACTTACTATGCTCAGTTCGATTCAATAGATGTGGCTGCGGCTGATACAATGAAGTATGTAATATCATTCGTGAACGATACTGTAACGCTTCAAACAGATACATTGAAGTATGGTGATATACCAACTTACAGAGGCGAAGAACCTACTAAGCCTTCTACAGCAAGATACGATTACACCTTCGCTGGTTGGAATCCGATGATAGTTGGCGCAACACATGATACTACATATGTGGCTGTATTCGACACTGAAATTATTTTCGATGGCTGCAAAGCTGAGATAAATGAAAATGCCGCTTCTGTGATATTCGATAAATGGATTTTGACAGTTAACAATTTGGCCATTAGCGATAGCATTGCTACGGTTGAATGGTATAAAGTGGTTGACGAACAAGATGATTGGTGCGATGGAACTCGTGCAGATGATGTTCTTTTGGCAGCAGGTAAATACTTTACAGGTGATAGCGTGTTGACTAAGTTTGTTGATGCTAAAGTTTATGCAGTAATCAAACTTGCTGAGCCAAGAAATGGTATTGAGTACATCATATCGAATATTATCGATTTGACTAATACGACAGATGTTGTAGTTGCTCCTACGCAAGCACGACATGGTCAAACAATACGTGTCTTAGGTCTTCCTTCTGAAGATGCTGTAATTCGAGTTTACAACTTGTACGGAACTATGGTTAAGAATATCAAGACTAATGGTGATCAAGTTGTAACATTCGAGGCTGAAGACAACGATGGTATTTATATCGTGAATGTCAAGGCTGGTAACTATACTAAGAGCGTTAAGTATATTGTGAAATAAGTTGAAAAAATAGATACTCATGAAAAAGATAATAATATCGATAGTATCGTTAGCGCTTGCTTCTATGGCGAGCGCACAGCTGAAAGATTTGACCACCAACACGGATAAGTTTCAGATTGTAGGTGCAGGATTGAGAGTAGGTGGTGGATCGTTTATGCAAAAAGGCGATGACTTAACCGCTTCGTTGGGGTTGAATGGCGCAGTAGATGGTGTCTACGGATTCTACTTCCCTCGCTCCGATAAGTCGAAACCATACATAGGTATTCGCTCAGGTTTGTCGATTGTTTATGGTCAAAATAAAGTGACTGCTTCGGAAGTTTGTCAAGAATATAAATTAGAAGCTAACGACAACGGTAGAAAGTTGAACATTACCTATAAAACTGGTGCAACGAATGTTGAGGAGACAAATAGCCAGATAGCTGTTGAAGTTCCTATTATGGCATCGGCTATTTACAAATGCTTCTGGGCAAACTTGGGTGCTCGTGTTGGAATTCCAGTAATCTCCAACTACAAGCAGACATTCGAGAAGGCGAATGTCACCGCTCAAGTTTCCGATGGCGTGAATTTCGATATGCCTATAGAGAATTCGCTTGCGCTTGGCAAAGTCGATGGCACAAGCTTCAACGATAAACTCGAAGGTGCTTCGTTCAATGTGTCTCTCGCTTTTGAAGGTGGCTACGCTATGGAAGTGGCTGGCAATTGGCTTATGCTTGGCGCATATTTCAACTATGGTTTGGTGAATAACTTCGAAGGGGGCAAGATTAACCACATCGATTGCGATCCAACCACAATTCCGGCTAATGTCACTGTAAATTCTGTTACTAAGTCGTGCGCCGATAAGATGTCGGAGATGAGCTTTGGCATAAAGGCTTCATACAACTGGCAGCTTGGCGGCGGAAAGAGTAGCGCTAAAAGTAGCAAGAGCAGCAAGAGTAGTAAAAGTAGCGGCGGCAAATCCGCAAAGAAAGGCGCTAAAATCAGATTCTAAATTTTATAGAGATTATAAAGAAGGGCTGTCGTTGTGGCAGCCCTTTTCTTTTGTATATATAATGATGATGATGAATCTATAATAAATGGATTTGATTCATTTACAGAATCATCTCCGCAACCAATACCACTGCACAGCAAATAGCTGCAGTTTTGAAGAGGTTTGCACTCAAACGTGCGGCAATAACGCCAGCCACAAAGGCAAGAGCGCCTGCGATAGGTTCGTTTGTAGCGTCCATAATGGCGGGAAACGTCATCACTGAGAGCGTTACGTATGGCACATAGTAGAGGAATGAACGCATAAAATGGTTGCTAATCTCGCAGCGTATGAGCGTCAGCGGAAGCACCCTGATGGTGATGGTCACAAGAAACATTACAAGTAAGTATGCGTAATTGCTCATTGCTGTTCGTCTTTATTTATAGGGAAAAGAAATGCGGCTATTGCCGAAATTACTACTGTGAGTATCAATATGCGCGTGCCACCAGAAATGGCTGCTGTGAATGGCAGTGTGGCCATAGCAAAACTTGCTGCGAAGCTAATGCCCACAACGCCGGTCATCACTTTGTTGCCTTTGGTGGGTGGAATGACTATAGCTATGAACATGCCGAAAAGTGCCACGCTAAGTGCACTCACAATTCGCGCGGGCATTATGTCACCTGCAAAGCAACCTATTCCCGTGCCGATGGTCCACATAGGTATGGCGAATGCCATCGCTCCGTAAGAAAAATATGGGTTGAGCGTGCCTTTGCGCGCTATGGATATGCCAAAAATCTCGTCCGTCACGCCGTAGCCTACGAGTATTCGTTGTGTTATTGATGTCCGCGGATCGAGGCGCTGACTGAGGGCAGTGCTCATAAGTAGGTAACGTAGATTAATTATGAATGTGGCGAATGCCATCTCCCAGAGCGAGGCTTGTGCGCCAATCAGCGTAAAACCGGCAAACTCGCCTGCCGAAGCCAAACAGAAACAACTTGCTAACATACTCTGTATCGGCGTGATATTTGCCGAGCGCGCCATTATGCCGAGCGAAAATGCCACCGCTAAATATCCCAAACCTATTGGTATGCCGTTGTGCAGCCCTTCGATGAAGGCCTTTCTATTCTCTTCGTTATACATTATTCTTTTAGTAGTTAACGCATTCTGTTTCAGTGATGAATGCAGCAACGCGGTTGAGAATTGCGTCCGCATTTTCAGCGCGCCAAATGTCGCCAAGAACCGCAAAACCGCCAAAGCCCCAAGTGCTAATTTGTGCTATTTTTTCAGGTGTTATGCCGCCAAGCGCGTACACCTTGGGCGTAATTATGCCTTGTGCACGTGCCTCGCACAGCTCTGCGTCCGAGAATGCAGCATTGTAGCCATTTTTAGAGATGCTATTGAAAATGGGGCTTAGAAATACGTAGTCGCATTCGTCTGCTTTTTGCTTCACTTCATCCAGCGAGTGACACGACGCTGAAACTCTGCCTTGCCAACCGTTGGGTGCGGTAGGCGTTTTGCTGCTGAGGTGTATGCCGCCAAGGTGGTAGCGCGCTGCTAAATCGAAATTGTAGTGAATAACTATGCGATTGTAATGCTCGCTGTCTATAGAATTTATGAGATTGTCAACGAGTTCAGTGGGTGCGTCGGCTTTGCGTATGTGTACGATGCACTGCTTATGCCGAGCCATAATTTGGTTAATTATGGTAGCCTCATTGTCAATGAAATTAGGTAGGGTAATTATTACAAACTGTAGACGCACAACGTTGTAATATAAATATGCTGCGAATGCAACTTTTAGTGACCCGCCAGGGGATCGAACCCTGGACCCACAGATTAAGAGTCTGTTGCTCTACCAGCTGAGCTAGCGAGTCTTTTTTTGTTACCAACGAGGTCTATTGGCTTTTTAGAGTTTTATTCAGTTTTTAGTGACCCGCCAGGGGATCGAACCCTGGACCCACAGATTAAGAGTCTGTTGCTCTACCAGCTGAGCTAGCGAGTCGTTTCGCCTTTATGTCCCTCGTAAGACGGGTGCAAAGGTAAATATCATTTTGATAAGCGCAAGGCGTAAATACAAATATTTTTCTGCAACGCGCTTTTTATTTGCTAAGCCTCTCAATTACAGAGAAGTATTTTCAAATATTCTGGCTACTTCATCTCAAACTTGGCATGAAAACGTGTGGGCGAACCCTTCTTTATACTTATGTATTCCGTAGAAACTGCAGGATTTTCAATGGCGCATTGCTGCGACAGGAAGTTGCGGAGTGCGGCAGCTCGAGTCTCGGCGTCTTTTGCTATCCGTTGTTTTGCGTTGCTTGCGTAGAGAGCCGTAGCTTTCTGCTCTAATGTTGCGTCTTTGTCTATGGTTATACCAACTTGTTGTATGGCATTGTCGGCAAATGCAATGAGTTCCTTGTTGCTATCGGCTATTTTTAGTGCTCGTTCGCGGACTATAATGTCGTTAGTTTGTGTGGAATCCATATTGTTTTGCGCGAGGTAGAAATTCTTTTTCAGCTGGGCTGTGCAGTATGAGGCAATAGCGCGCTCTTTGTCAATCTCTTGCACGAACGAAAGTCGTATGTCGGGCTTTTTGCTGAGCACATCGGCAATGGAAGTTATGGTGGCAAGTTGTTCGTCGGTGAATCTTGTGTCGTATGGTTCTACGTCGATATATTCAGTTTCGGAAGCGTCCGATTTGAATACACTGAATGGCGAAGCTGCGACCTTTACAAGTAGGTTGGTGAAGGTGTTGAGCAAAACCTTGCCATAGGAGAAGTCTGGCGAGTCGATGTCGCCCTTCACTGGCATATCTATACTTATGCTGTTGTCTTTGTCGGTAAGTATGTATAGCGCAAGTTTCAGTGGAGCTCTCATCTGTGGCTTTATAGATTTCTCTTTGTCGCCAATTTTAGGGTTGACAATACCAATGTGGTTCACACCATCGAGTTTGCGCTTTTTTATCAAATTCTGACTTCTCACGGTCAGACGCCCGTCGGTGATGGGTGATGCGAACATATATAGTGTATAGGGCGAAAATGATTTTAGTTCCACATTGTTGAGCGCAAAACTTACGTCTTGATTGGCAATGTCGCTTATGCCGCCGCGCCATCGTAGGTCGAAGTGACCGGTGTTTTGTAGCGTTGCCGTCATGTGCACATCGTTATCATTGCTTTGCATGACGAATTTGGGTGCAGTGACTTCTATGTCTGTAATATTATACTCAAACGGCTGTGGCAGCGTGTGGTCGACAAACTGAGCCGAGGAGTTTACTATTACAAAGTCGTCGATGCTTATGCGCGGCATTGCCGATGCGGTGTCTGCTGACGTGTCGTGTGCCAATTGGGTGGTGTCGTTGCGGAGCGAATCGAACCGAACTACGGGCGACAGCAAGCGTGTGATGGTATTCTCCGTGTCGCTAAAAATCTCAAATTTCGATGATAACCCAGCCGTATATACACGCCCGAAAGCTATGTTGTGTGCCGATAGGTTGAATGTCTTTATCTCGTTGTAGAGCGAGTCGAACGATAGAATATTGGCGCTGTCGGGAGCTAATATTTTGAGGCTGTCAATGGCGAGTGTGCCCATAACATCGAAGTTTAGCACATGTTGCATAGATCCGCGAATGTCTACGGCTGTGGTTAGGTAACCTTCGATAGTCTCTATATTTATTGCCTGCTTGAGGTATGGCAGAAGCGGTGCGAGGCTAAACTTATCAATATTTATATTGAGGTCGTATATAGAATCCGTAGGGTTGAATTTGATGTTGGTGGCGAGAGATCCGCCATCTACGAAGTTGAGGAAGAGCCCCATGTCGGCGTTTGGGTCGGAGAGGTCGATGCTGGGAATGGCAAGCGACAAATCGTGTAGATGCCATTCGCTGCCTATGCTGCAATCTTGATAGTTGAGCTGATTGCGAGAAATATCAATGTTGTTAATGATGATTTTCCAATCGCTTGTGGTGGTGTCGGTTTGCAATGTAGAGTCGGGGGCGAAAAACTCAATCATATCGCTGAAGTTGAAGCGCGTGCCATCTTGAATGATGTTGTATTGTGCTTGCTGCAGCAGTAGCGATTCTATCTCTATCTTTCCCTGCAAAAAGCCTACTATTGAGGCGTTTACGTCGAGGAGGTCGAACGAGATAAAGTTGGCGGTGTCATCGGATTCGTAGAGCGTGAAGTCTTCTATACATATGCTGCCAGTGAATATGTTCAAGCCTAATGAGCCAACGTCGACTTGGCGGCCAATAAGTTCTTTTGCGTGGTTTACGATATAGTTTTTGGCAATAAGAGGAACTACTATCTCGATAATAAGCAACAGAAACAATACTATAGAAGCAGTGATGATGAGGAACTTTTTCATGGGAATGTTGTTCGTATAAATTCTGCCTCAAAGATAAGACGGGTATCGGCTGAGTGTGATAAAAAACACATTTGCATGCGAAAGTTTGGTGCATACAAATTTCTCCAAACGAAATAGTCTTGATATATTTCTATGCGATATATACATTTGTTGTTGATTTGCAAAGACTTAGTGTAGGCCTTAACTATAAAATAAAAAAACAATGGGGAAATTGGGATTTGTCATTACGATGCTTGCTATTATTTCTTTAGCATCTTGCAATATCGACGATAACGGAGATACACCGGAATTAATCATCGACCCTATTGAGGTAGGTTTGGAAAAGCCAACGGCAACGACCGTGCTCAGTCTCTCTAATGCTCCCATCATCGACGGCTCAGATTCTACAGAACCATTGAGGAATTTGCTAATGTGTCGTTTGCTCGGCATCGACTGCCAATGGCTACAGCATTTAGAGACTGATGGTACGTGGGGCATCGTCCCACAATGGCAATCTTTGAGTGACGAAGACAATACTACTTTGCAGCGTATACTTCAAAATCGGAATACACATAGTTCATTCGTAAGCCTGATTGACGGCGACGACGACATTATCATCACGGCTCGTGATATCAGTAGAGACGAGCAGAAATATGCTGACGAGAAAGATGTGGCATTGCTATCATATCCTATAGCAAAAGATGCTTTCGCGTTCATTGTTAATCCGAAGAATCCAGTCCACAATCTTTCCATTGCGCAAATTCAGAAAATTTACACGGGCGAAATACGTAATTGGAAAGAGGTTGGAGGCAACGATGCCGCCATCAATCCCTACGTGCGCAATCCTAATTCTGGTAGCCAGGAAAAGATGGAAACCATTGTGATGGCTGGGCTGACAATGATTGATTGGCCCGAAATGGTTGGTTATGTGATGCTCGCTCCGTATTACCAATTGGCAAACGACGAAAATGGTATTGCCTACACACCTTTCTACTATTACAATACTATTGTGAATGATGAGCGAACACAAGCCATCGGCGTTGAGGGTATCGTTCCCAGTAAGCAGACTATTGAGAACGACAGCTATCCCTACGTGACCCATGTCATTGCCAGTGTCCGTGCCGACATCGATAAGTCGAGTACCGCTTATCAACTTTTCTACCAACTTGCCATAGGGCAACATAGTGACATTGTGAAGGAAAGTGAATACATAGAGCATAAGTAAGGGAATCCGCAGATTTCGTTGGATGGGACTTTTCGTTGGAACGAATTTGCAATTCCCGACTAATGAGTTTGCAGATTTCAAGAAAGTAGTTATGAACGCAATTCCGTCGTTATTTATTGCTTCTGAATGCGTTTTTACTATAATTGCTTTGCGCACACAAACTGAAAAATCGTCGCTATTTGCACGATTATTACACCAGTATCAATCTGTTACGGAGGTATTTTGCGACATCAAAACAAGTATAAATCATAAAATAAAATACCTATGTTGAAACTCAAACATCTAATAGCATCGCTCGCCGTAGTTTTAGGCGTGCAACAAGCTGTGGCTCAGGTGTCGTTTGGTGAAGCAACACTCATCAACAACGATTGGCAGTTCGCTGTCGACGTAAATGACACTGATAGCACGGCAGCAAACCTCAATAATTGGCGCACTGTCAACTTGCCACACGATTGGAGTGTGAAGCAGCAATTGAGTCCATCGCTTGCGTCGTGCACAGGTTTCTTGCCAGGTGGCGTGGGCAAATACAAGAAGACTCTTCATATCGGTGCCGACAAGCAGAATCAGAAGGTATATCTATATTTTGAGGGTGTATACAATCGTAGCCGCGTTTACCTCAATGGTCAGTTACTCGGTTATCGTCCGAATGGTTATGCGTCGTTTATGTACGATGCTACGCCATACGTACGTTTCGGTGCCGACAATGAGTTGGAGGTTGTGGTCGATCATAGCCGCTATGCCGATTCTCGTTGGTACACAGGTTCGGGCATCTACCGTAATGTGTGGATGGTGACATCAGATAAGTTGCATATAGCTCAATGGGGAGTTTTTGCATTTACAAAGAATTCATCATCAAAGAAGGCTACAGTGCATGTGGCTGTTGAATTGCAAAACGAAACAGCTAAAGCTGCTAAGGTGCAGGTGGTTAGTAAGTTGAAGGATGGAAATGGAAAAGTTGTTGGCACAGCTAAATCGGCTGTAGGTATTAATGCCAACGCGCAGGGCAAAACAGAGTTTGATATTGCAGTAGCAAAACCTCAGTTGTGGAGTGTCGATAATCCGTATCTCTACAGCATTGAAACATCAGTTATGGTAGGTGGTAAGGTTGTGGACCAAACCACCACCACAACAGGCATTCGCACAATAACATTTGATGCCAACAGTGGTTTGAGCCTCAACGGCGAGAATATCAAAGTGAAGGGCGTTTGTTTGCACCATGATGCTGGTGTGCTGGGTTCTGCTGTGCCACGTGAAGTGTGGGCCGACCGCCTCAACACGCTTAAGCAGATTGGTTGCAACGCTATACGTATGAGCCATAATCCACAAGCACCAGCTCTCTATGAACTTTGCGACGAGATGGGTTTCTTGGTTATGGACGAGGGTTTCGACGAGTGGGAGTTTGCTAAGCGCAAATGGCTTCAAGGTTGGAACGTTGGCACTCCAGGCTTCTATGGTTCATACGATTTCTTCGAAGCATGGTCGTCGATAGATATGGCCGACCTTGTGCGTCGCGACCGCAACCATCCATCAATATTTGCATGGAGCATAGGCAACGAAGTCGATTATCCTAACGACCCATATTCACATCCAGTGCTCAACGGCTCATCTATCAGTCAGCCTATGTTTGGTGGCTACGACCCTGAGCGCCCAGATGCAAAACGACTTGGCAACATAGCTAAGCGCCTCG
>JAEEGL013514946.1_pt1 | contig 10145 bp, 8 predicted proteins | sample 9134231 | NCBI WGS metagenome assembly JAEEGL01 (sample SAMN16246548, study PRJNA631951) | gut metagenome | biome: gut microbiome; feature: rumen; material: fiber-attached | host: Bos | place: Iran: Karaj | collected 2018-10
AGCTTTTCGTCTACATTCATATGTATCATCCGTGTCAATGGTCCACATATATTAATCGTTGGCGGAACAGTGTTTGTCCCGGTCATGAACCCGAAATCCGCTTGTTGACCGCAGTATGCATGCTTTATATCCCTGCAGAAGACAAGGTATGGCGATGGACCCTTCACTGATGCTATCCGTTTCCCTGTCCTCTCTATTGGGAGGGACATTCGGCCTGTTCACAGGTCTGGTACCGGGCATCCACGTGAACACTTTGGCATCGATGATGCTGATCTTCTATCCCGCGCTGGAAGCCATCCTGTCCGGTATCGTTCCGGCGGAACAGGTGCCCATCGTGATCTGCTCCATCATCATGTCCGCATCGGTGGTCCATTCCTACGTGGATTTCGTCCCTTCGGTATTCATAGGCGCCCCTGATGCGGACGAGGCCCTCTCCGTCCTTCCTGGCCATAGATTGCTTCTGTCCGGAAAGGGGATGATGGCCGTCCGTGCGGCCGCCATAGGGAGTCTGATAGGATGTTCGGTGGCGTTAGCCATAGCAGTACCGCTGCAGATGATCATCACGGATGATGCCACGCATTATCTGGACAGGATAACGAAGATTATCCTGGTAGCGGTCTCGGGAGTGCTCATCCTGAACGAATACCAGAAGGGTAACCTGCTGTTCGGGATCATCGCTTTCATCCTTTCAGGGATCCTCGGATATGCTGTTATGAGGCTGCCGATACCGTGCGAGGGACTTTTCGGAGAAGGCACACTCCTGATGCCGATGCTGACAGGCCTGTTCGGATTGCCGGTCATGCTGGAATCTGACAGCGGGCACCCCTTCCCTAAGCAGACCGATGACGGCAGGGATCCGGTCGGACCCATACCCGGTCTCAAAGGGGTCCTGATGGGGACGATAGCCGGCTGGTTCCCCGGGATCACATCGACCGTGGGTGCGACGGTATCTTCGACCATCATGCCCGACAGAACACCTGAGCGTTTCATCTCCACGGTCGCATCGATAGGTACCGTCACTACCATCCTTTCTCTGGTCACACTGTCCATATCCGGGGGCGGTAGATCGGGACGGTCATCGCCATAGGCTCCATCCTCGGCGATTCGATAAGCGGTATCGCGTCAGAGGCCTTCCTGATGATGCTGCTGGCCTCCGCGATAGGTTCGTTCTTCGGCTACCAGATGACCATTCAGTGCGGGAAGCTCGCATCGAGGCTCGTGAGCAGGGTGAATCAGAAACTAATGAACAGGACGGTCATCGTCTTCCTGGCCGTCATGGTGCCTATCTCGACAGGGTTCTGGGGGGTCGTGATCCTGATCATCGCGCTGATGATCGGATACATCCCCGTCACCAACGGCACCGGGAAGACCGTCCTCTGCGGATGTCTGATAATTCCGTCGCTTCTTATGTAATAAATACAGGTGCGTGGATGGACGAGTATGGACCTAAAGCGTGTCGAGTTGTTGGCTCTGCTCGCCATGGCGTTCGGAGTGTTCATGGACGGACTGGATTCCAGTATCGTGAACATCGCCCTCCCCGCCATAGCAGAATCCTTCGGGGTTGATGCCAACGCTGTCGCTTGGGTTACGATAACATACTTCATGATGATCGCAGGCCTGATGCTCTCTTTCGGGCGCCTGGCCGATTCAGGGCACATACGGAAGATCTACATCCTCGGATTCGCCATCTTCGGGGCATCCTCATTGGTCTGCGGTCTCTCGCAGGACCTCTGGACACTTGTAGCCGCAAGGGTCGTTCAGGGTATCGGTGCGGCGATGCTCGGAGCGGTCGCACCCATGATGTGCGTAAAGTTCCTTCCGCCTACCAAGCTCGGACTCGGAATGAGCATCCTAATGCTCTCAGGAGCGGTAGGTTTCGGATCGGGGCCTGCCATCGGCGGACTGATCATGGATATCGCCTCCTGGCACTGGACCTTCTTCATCAACGTTCCCATCGGAATCATCGCCATACTTTTCGCCTTCCGCGCGATGCCCAAGGACCACGATATCAAGGATGCCAAATTGGATGTCAAAGGGAGCGCGCTCCTGTTCCTCTCTGTCATCTGCGGAGTGTACATCCTCGAGATGTTCTCACGTGACGGACAGGGTTTGATCTGTGCCGTTCTGGCCGTCCTGATGGTCATATCCATCGCACTGTTCATCCGCACCGAGAATCGTGCAGCGAATCCCATGCTCAATCTGACCATATTCAAGAAGTGGACCTTCACCTCGGTATCGATGACCTATCTGCTGATGAACATCTGCTACGTCGGAGTGTCCTATCTGGTCCCATTCTACATCGTCAAGGAACTTGATGTGAGCTACACGTTCACCGGTCTGCTGATCCTCATCCCCAGCATAGTGACCATCTGCGTCAGTATTCCCGCTGGTAAATACGCGGACGAGCATGGGCGGAGGACGATGTCGATCGTCAGCTGCGCGGCTCTCATCCTGTCCTGCATAGGCTATTGGCTCCTCAGGCCGGATATGGGCTGGCTGCCGTTCATCCCCATCGGGATAATGGGAGGAATAATGTGGGGACTGTGCGGCGCATCCGTCGCCAGCCGTATCATAGACCATGCTCCCGCAGAGGAGAAGGGGATGGCCTCCACGCTGTCCAACTTCCTTTACTACGGCGGAGGATCGATCGGTACGGCCTTATTCGCATCCCTCGCCACCATCGGCTCTGACTCCATCGGCATACCGCTGGACCTGATCCCTCCGGAGGACTTCCTCCTGGGATTCACTTTCTCGATGATACCTGCGATAATCCTAGGTATCGCTACCTTGCTCTCTGCCGTGATCGTCAAAGATGATGCCGTCAAGCCTTCTTGAGCTCGGCCTTCTCCAGGAATCTCTGGGAATCCACCACGAACCTCTCGTGCGTCCCTGAACCAACCTCGGATTTGGAATCGTACACACGGACCTTGAAGACCAGTCTCCTCCTGTCTATCTCCACAAGCTCGGTCTCGCAGACCACGGTCATTCCGATAGGCGTTGCGGAGCTGTGAGCGATGTCCAGATGGGTACCGACCGTAGAAGTCCCGAGGTCCAGATAGGGCTGTACGCTCAGCGATGCTGTCTTCTCTATCAGGGCGATCATAGCTGGTGTCGCAAAAACAGGCAGATCTCCGCTTCCCATGGTGGATGCTAAGTTCTCCTCCGATACCGAAACCGACTGCGCGCCCTTGATACCCGTGCTTAACATAGTGACACGAACGATGCTTTTACTAATTAAAACGTAGATAAGGGGGACATGGGATTGGAAGAGCAGCTTTACGAAGAACTTTATCAGCTGAGGGAACGCCTCAGGGACGAGGGCAGAAGGGCCACCGGAAGGGTGCCCAACGTCTGTTCCGATGAGGCACTCCAGGAAATGGCCCAGCGCAAACCTACGAAGATCGAGGACTTCATCGCGATCGTGGGTGTGGGCCAGAGGTTCATCGAGGTCTACGGCGAGAGCTTCCTCGCAGTTACGAGGAAATACACCGTGACCGCTGCCAAGGGATCCAATCTCGAGGGAGAGACAGCGAAGACCCTCAGAGAGCTGGAGAAGAAGCTCATCAACATCAGCAGAGGGAACCGCCTTCTTTACCAGGGAAGAATCTCGGCGAAGAACACCTTCGATCTCATGAAACTTCCCGACATGGATGTCCTCGGTCTCCTATTCGGCAACAAGAGGATGCTGAGGCTCTGCGACATCACCAACAGCAAAGAGGACGAGAAGGTCTACAGGCATCTGAACCAGGTGATCCGTGAGGTCAACAGGGAACTAAGGGACAAGGGACAGTACGACCTGTATGTAGGATACCCCTACGTCCAGGGAAAGATGCCAAACGACGATTTCGACATCCGCGCACCGTTGGCGCTCTTCCCGGTGACGCTTGAGAAGGATGCCCGTTCCATCACACTGACTTACGATTCATCCCGCGATGCGATGTACAACAACACCCTGATCCTCGCATACATCAAGGCGACGGGACAGAACAAGCCGCTCCCCAACAACATCCTGGAGGACTTCGAGGGAGAGTCGTTCATCGAGAACACGCTGAACTTCTTCCGCATGAATGGGATCGAGATCAAATGCGAGAACACCGAGCCCATGGAATTCATAGAGTACAGGGCCGGGGAGTTCCCGGACTATCTTCCGGGAGACATGGAGCTAGTCCCGAACATCATCGTCGGAAAGTTCCCGACATATTCCAGTTCGATCCAGAGGGACTTCGATGCCATCCTTTCCGGCAGGGAGATCAACGGTATCCTGACTGACCTGGTCGAGAACCTCGACAAGACGGATTTCTATTCAGACAAGCCCGAACCCTTGTCGCTGGATGACCTGAAGAGGAAGGGTATGGAGGCTTCCGAGAAGGACCTCTTCTACATCAACTCGCTCAACAGCGCCCAGGAGAACATCCTGACGGCCATAGATAGGGACGACGAGATAGTCGTCCAGGGACCTCCGGGAACGGGAAAGTCGCAGGTCATCACGGGACTGATCACATCTGCCGTAGTCAAGGGAAAGACCGTCCTAATGGTCTCAGAGAAGAAGACTGCTCTGGATGTCGTGTACTCGCGTCTAGGCACGCTGGCGAAGTATTGTCTACTTATCGACGACGTCGGTAACAAGGACCTGTTCTACAAGCAGTTAGAGACCATGCTGGCCTCAGGCGTCCCCAAGAAGGGAACGGATCTTGAGACCATCTCGGACAGCATCGATGACGACGTCTCCATGCTGACCCGCATCGCCGATGTGATGTACACTCCCGGCGAGTTCGGTATCGCCCCGTACAAGCTGTACGGCATGGAGAAGACCAACCTGAACGACGAACGCCAGTTCAGCGAGTACAAGATCCTCAAATCCCACATCGACCCCCGTCTGCTGGCGCTCCAGTATCCCACCGTTTCAGAGCTTCACAGGATGTACGCCAACGAGAGCCTGATGAAGAACTTCAACGATTACAAGACCCTCTCCGGATCCAACCCGTGGCTCACCCAGATGAAGATGAATCTCTCCGAGTACAACATCGGGGAGATGAAGGCAGACCTGATGGACCTGGAGATGCAGATGAAGGAGTTCAACTCCAAGGGATTCATGGGAAGGCTGTTCTCGAAGGGAAAGGTCAACAGGGAGACCACGCTGATGGCCTCGAAATACTTCGACAACTACAACCAGCACACCCTGTCCCTGATGATGGACGATCCCAAGAAGATCATCGACAGCCTCGACGACTACGAGAGGTTCGCATCGCTGTCCACGGTTTATTCCAAGCTCAGTGCGGACGAGAAGCTGTACGGGGACGATATCCTGTCCATATCCGATTCCACCAAGATGAAGTTCGGGGACAGCAACGACAAGATGTACAACTGGCTGCTGAACGAGCATCTGATGAAGTTCGATGCTGAGCACAAGGACATCATGCAGCAGATATGGGATTTCGACAGCATCATCCGCGACATGGACAGGAAGATGGAGCAGAAGAGGGTGCTGTGCAAGGACAAGGTCGAGGAGATCCTGCAGAACAACCTGAGGTACATCTCCGAATCCAAGAGGCGCGGTGATATCAACAGGATCATCGAATCCAAGAGGAAATGGAACCTGAACAAGTTCATCAACCGCTACGGATACGAGCTCTTCCAGGGAGTCCGCGTATGGCTGCTGACCCCCGAGGTGGTATCAGAGATACTCCCGTTGGAGATGGGCGTGTTCGACCTGCTGATATTCGACGAGGCATCTCAGATGTACGTCGAGAAGGGAATCCCGTCCATCTACCGTGCGAAGAAGGTAGTGGTCGCAGGTGACCACAAGCAGCTGCGTCCCTCCAGCCTCGGTGTGGGAAGGATAGAGTATGATTCTGACGAGGAGGACCTGGACGACGACGTGTCCGCCGCCCTTGAAGAAGAATCCCTGCTGGACCTTGCAAGGGCCAGATACGATTCCATCCTGCTGAACTTCCATTACAGATCGAAGTATGAGGAGCTCATAGCCTTCTCGAACTACGCGTTCTACGGAGGACGCCTCTACGTGTCCCCCAACGTAATCGAACCTCCCAAACCTCCGATCGAGACCATAAGGGTCGACGGACTGTGGGAGAACAAATCTAACGAGGCGGAGGCCAAGAAGGTCATAGAGCTCCTGAAGGGGATATTCGCCACCAGGAAGAACAACGAAACGATAGGTATCATCACATTCAACGCTTCCCAGAGGGACCTGATCAACGATGTGCTCGATGACGAATGCGCCAGGGACGGCGCCTTCGGAAAGGTCGTGGCCAACGAGATGAAGAGGTTCGACAACGGAGAGGATGTCGGTCTGTTCATCAAGAACATCGAGAGTGTCCAGGGAGATGAGCGTGACGTCATTGTCTTCTCCATCGGATACGCCAAGAACTCCGAGGGAAGGCTCATGCAGAGATTCGGATGGCTCAACAACCGCGGAGGGGAGAACCGTCTCAACGTAGCGGTGTCCAGGGCCAAGAAGAAGATCTACATCGTATCCTCGTTCGAGCCCAAGGAGCTCCAGGTCGAGGAGAACAAGAACGACGGTCCCCGCATACTGAAGAAGTACCTCCAGTACGCAGATGCCATCAGCAGCGGCAACAGGGACCTGGCGGATGCCATCCTCCACTCGTTCGGCGACGAGCGCTGGATGCGCACTGAGGAATTCAATTCGGGACATATAGCGGATAAGGTCTACAACGCCCTCCTCAGAAAGGGTTACACCGTGGAGAGGAACGTCGGTATCGGAGGATACCAGATAGACCTTGCAGTGAAACAGAACGAGCGTTACATTCTCGGTATCGAATGCGACAGCCGTCTTTACGAGATCTCCGAATCCACGAGGGAGAGGGACTACCACAGGCAGAAATACCTGGAGTCCAGAGGATGGAAGATCCACAGGGTATGGACACCCGGATTCTGGAAGAACCCCGACAAGGAGATCGCGGGAATAATAGATGCAATAGAGAGGGTTTGAGATGAAGACTACATTGAAGATTGAAGGAATGATGTGCGAAGGATGCGTCAGCAAGGTCAACGAGAAACTGAATGCTTTGGACAAGGTGAAGAAGGTCGACGTGAACCTCAAGGCGGGTAAAGCTGTCGTCGAACATGACGGGGCCACCGACGAAGAACTGATCTCGGCCGTCGTCGATGCCGGGTTCAGAGCATCAGTGAAGCATGGACTCTTCTCATGAAGACTCATGTATTCCGCATAGGCGGAATGACTTGCGCCGCCTGCTCCAACAGGATCGAGGGGGCAATCGGGGAGATCGAGGGCGTAGAGAGCGTCGTGGCCAATTTCGGCAACAATACCGCCACGGTGACCTATGATGAATCGAAGGTCACGGAGGAGATGATCGGAAAGGCCGTCACCTCCGCCGGGTACCAGATGATCAGCGATGACCGCGAGAAGGCAGAACAGCAGGAACTGGAAGCCCTCAGGATACAGAAGAGGGACCTGATAATCTCCATACTGTTCGCCATCCCGCTCAGCGTCATAGCAATGGGTCCGATGCTGGGCCTCGATATGCCCTGGGACACCAGAACGGATTGCATCATACAGCTCGTACTGTTCTTACCGATAATGTATTCGGGGAGACGCTTCTACAAGAAGGGCATCCCTGCGTTGAAGACCAGAAGCCCCACCATGGACTCGCTGGTCGCCATCAGCACCCTGGCCTCATTGGCCATGGGACTCTATTACACCATACTCGCTTTCTCCACGGACGAGCACATGCACATAATGCTGAGCTTCGACTCAGCAGGCATGATCATCGCACTGGTCAGTGTCGGGAAGTACATGGAGGCCCGTTCCAAGCATAACACCAACGATTCTCTGAGAAAGCTGCTATCGCTCGCTCCCAGCAAGGCCACGATCATAGTGGACGGTAAGGAATACGAGGTCGATGCATCATCGCTCATCGTCGGGGATGTCGTACTGGTCCGTCCAGGAGAATCCATACCTGCCGACGGAGTGGTAATAGAAGGAAGCTCGGCCGTCAACGAATCAATGCTCACCGGAGAATCCATACCAGTATCGAAGAATGTGGATTCCGTCGTATACGGCGCTACGGTCAACGGTAATGGGAGCCTCAAGGTCAGGATCGAGAAGACCGGCGAGGAAACCGTCCTCTACCAGATCGCAAGGATGATCGAGATGGCCCAGGGAACCAAGGCTCCTGTCGCACATCTCGCTGATAAAATCGCGGCCAAATTCGTGCCCGCGGTGATACTGATCGCCATCGCATCGGGCATCGCATGGTTCATCGCAGGACAGTTCTTCCCTGACAACGGATATGACCTGGAGTTCTGCGTCACCATCGCAATATCTGTGCTCGTTATCTCCTGTCCATGCGCACTCGGACTGGCCACACCGCTTGCTATCGTCATAGGAACCGGAAACGGCTCAAAGCATGGGATACTGTTCAAGACAGCCTCCTCCATCGAGGCAGCCGCCCACATTGATACGGTGATACTGGACAAGACCGGTACGATCACCAAGGGGCATCCCACCATCACCAGCATCGTCACCGGACTCGATGAAAGGAGATTCGTATCCATCGTCGCTGCCGCAGAATCCGATTCGGAACACCCACTGGCGGAAGCAGTGGTCAACTATGCGAAAGAAAAAGAAATCGACCTGCCTCCGCATTCGGATTTCGAGGCGATAACCGGGCAGGGGATACGCTGTAATGTAGATGGCCAGACCGTATTGGTAGGGAACCGTGCGCTCATGGAGGAGAACGGGATATCCTTCAATGACGTCCCTGGGGTCATGGTCGCCATCGATGGCGTGCCCTCTGGATCCATAGTCGTATCTGACCCGATGAGGGATGAGAGCCCTGCTGCAATATCTTCGCTGAAATCCATGGGAGTAAATGTCATGATGGTCACCGGCGACCGTAAGGAGACTGCGGAGGAGATCGCAGCACAGGCAGGGATCGATGAGGTTATCGCGGAGACCAAACCCCAGGATAAGCTGGATGTCGTTAAGAAGCTGCAGGTCCGCCAGAAGCATGTGGCTATGACAGGCGACGGCATCAACGATGCCCCTGCTCTCACACAGGCCGATGTCGGCTTGGCAGTAGGGTCCGGAACCGACATCGCAATCGAATCGGCTGATATCGTTATGATGAACGACGACCTGAGGACGGTCCCCGCCGCTCTCGAGATCGGAAGGGCCACCCTCAAGAACATCAAACAGAATCTATTCTTCGCACTGGGGTACAACACGGTCTGCATACCGATCGCCGCAGGGATTCCCGTACTGTTCGGATACACCGACCTTGTGATGCTGATGCCCATATTGGCAGCGGCTGCTATGTCCCTGTCCTCGATATCGGTTGTATCGAACGCTCTCAGGATGAGGAGCTTCAAACCGAAATCACTGGACGAGTCTGGCTGAGGTTACATCGAGGGTCCCGTTATCCCTCTTCCAAACCTTTTCCGAACCTGTTATCTCCAACGGGCGGGAGTGCATCGGGGAGTCAATGGTCATCGACTCATACTCCCCTCCCTCGCCCATAATGCTGATACCGTACTTCTCGCGGAGCTTCTTCAGGTCCCTGACCGCATCCGCATCGATCTCGCGGCCCAGCCATTCCTCTCCGAGGCCTTCCGCGAAGCATCCTACGATTATCGCCCTGATGCCGGACTGCAGGAAGGCATCCATCAGCAGGTCCTGATCCTTCCTCCACAGGGGCGAGAACACCTTCAGGCCCAGATCGTGACAGACCAGGTTCATCCTGTCCCATTGGTAATCCGACCAGACGGCCCCGGTTATGACACCTTCGACATCCAGCCCTTCCAGCGCCTTTCTAAGACCCTCCATGTCCCCCTCCTCGGTCCCGGTGCTGGGAGCGGTTATTAGCTCCTTGCCCATGGACTCGGCCATGAGCGGCACTACGGAAAGGTTCGGCGTATGGAAAATCCAAGAGGCCTTCTCCTCCGGCTTGACGTTGACTAGATAGGGTACGTCGTGCCCCATCTGCTCCATGATGTAGAGCGAGAATGTGGAGTCCTTTCCGCCGGAATACAGGGATGCTAGCCTCATATGCACACATGCACGCTCCCGCGGTAAAAGAATGTTTTTTATTATGGTGCATTCTGGGGAATAGTGAGGGACACAAATGGGTCTTGATGCGAAT
>JAEEGL014461567.1_pt1 | contig 10145 bp, 4 predicted proteins | sample 9134231 | NCBI WGS metagenome assembly JAEEGL01 (sample SAMN16246548, study PRJNA631951) | gut metagenome | biome: gut microbiome; feature: rumen; material: fiber-attached | host: Bos | place: Iran: Karaj | collected 2018-10
CATCCGCGCCGGCGATGCGGTTCAGCAGCGTCGATTTTCCGGTATTGGTGTAGCCGACGAGCGCCACCGCAGGCACCGCGTTCCGGATCCTTGTCTGTCGCCTGAGATCCCGCTCCCTCGAAAGCGTTTCCAGTTTACGGGAGATCGCGGTGATTTCGTCCCGGATCCGCCTGCGGTCCATCTCCAGCTTGGTTTCGCCGGGTCCCCTCGTCCCGATCCCGCCGCCCAGGCGGGAAAGCTCCGTTCCGGTTCCGATGAGCCGGTTGGCCCGGTAATGCAGCTGGGCCGCCATCACCTGCAGCTTTCCTTCGTTGGTGACCGCGCGTCCCGCGAAAATATCCAGGATCAGCGCGGTGCGGTCGATCACCCTGACACCGATCATATCTTCCAGATTGCGCAGCTGCTTTCCCGAAAGCTCGTCGTCAAAAATGACCAGGTCGGCTTTGCCCACCTGGGCGGCCATCCTGACCTCCTGCACCTTGCCGGAACCGATCCAGGTATTGCTGTCCGCCTGTCCGCCCTTCTGCAGCATCATATCCACGGTCAGGGCTCCTGCGGTTTCCGCAAGCGCCTTCAATTCCTCCAGTGATTCGAGGCTGTCCGTACCGACGAGCAGCGCCCTTTCCCGCGTGTCCTCTTCCGTTACGGTTTCTTCCCGCCTGACGGCAAGCAGTTTCCGCATCCATTTGTCCTGCGGGATCATGGATAAGGGCACGCACTCTTCCTCCATATCGGGCAGGAACGCCGCGCATACTCCGGTAACTCCGCCATCGTCTGAAACGCCCACCGCGCATACGGATTCCAGCTCCGTCCAATCCGGCAGCGACAGATCCGCTTCCGAAAGATGCGGGTTGCCTCCCGGATGCGTGTGGACACAGCGGAGATGCGCCGCGGAAGCCCTGCGGATGTGCTCTGTTTCAACCGGTGCGTCGCTCAGGGTCCCGACCGATACGCGGGTCACTTCCCCGGAAGCGGTCAGGATCACGGAAATCTCCCTGTTGATCGCACAGGTAAGCAAAGCCATCTTCTCCGCCAGGTCGGCGGGAAGATAGCAGTCCCTTCCCGTTTTCATCTCATACAGGCTCTGCAGTTCCTCCAGTATGCCTTTCCGGAGGCCCGCCGTGTTTCCCTTAACCGTCTCTTTACTCATCCGTCACGCTCCGCTGTTTTCCGGCTTTCTGCGCCTTGTCTATTTTATCGCAACAGGCAGGCCCGGTCAATAGCGGCGGCAATCCGAAACTAAACTGCACGCATCAGAATACCTGATATGGAATCCCCGCTTCCCGGAACACCTCCGGAAACAGCTTTGGTGCCTTGTCTTCCGGAAACTCCGGTTTGTATTCCCGCCCCACCATCTCATATTTGGCTCCGGCCGCCCGCTGGTAGGGAAGGATGTCCACCCGGCGGAGCGCTTTCGCGGAACTGACAAGAGATGCCGCGAACTCAAAATGCTCCCGGCAGTCATTCACGCCCGGAATGATCGGCATCCGCAGCACAAACGGCGTATTCCCCGCGCTCAGCATCCGCAGATGGCGCAGGATGGGTTCCTGCGGCGCGCCGGTATAGTGAAGATGCGCCTGGGGATCGGAAATTTTCCAGTCCATCATCACCATCGATACCGTGGACAGCGCGTCCTCAAACACCGCGTCGGACGCAAAACCGCTCGTCTCGATCGCCGTATGGATCCCGGGCATCAGGCCGATCACGGTTTTCACGAATGTCCACTGCATCAGCGGCTCCCCGCCGGAAAAAGTGACACCCCCTCCCGTTTCGGCATAGACGTCGCGGTCTTTGCTCAGCCGTATCGCAAGCGCGGACGCTTCCCACTCGGTTCCGATGATTTTCCGGAAGCCGCCGCGGCATACGGGGATGCACGCTCCGCACAGCACGCAGTGATCCGGATGCCGGCATACCTTCGCGCAGGCTCCGCAATGGGTGCACGCGGCTTTGCTGACCATGATCTCCCGCTCCGGCGAAAGACCCTCCGGATTATGGCACCACTGACAGCGCAGCGGGCATCCTTTCATAAAAACCGTCGTCCGGATGCCCGGTCCGTCAAACACGGCGAATTCCTTGATGTCAAATACGATCCCTGTCATACCTGCAGTTCCGCGCGGCGGATGATATGATCCTGATAGCACTTATCCAGTTCCACAAAATAGCCGCTCCAGCCCCATACCCGCACGATCAGATTGCGGTAATTCTCGGGATGCTTCTGCGCGTCCAGCATTTTTTCCCGGTTCACGGTATTCAGCTGCATCTGATGTCCGCCGCGGCGGATAAACAGCTGTACCAGCTGCGCCACCTTCATGATGGATTCCTCCTGACGGAACACGGAATCCGAAAACTCGATCGTCAGCGGCCCGCCGTTGATGTTTTCCTTCAGATCGGGTTTGGTGAAGGATTTGATCAGGGAAACCGGTCCGTTCAGCCGGATATTCAGGGAAGGCGCGTAATTGGCCGGCAGCGGCACACCCTCCTCCCGTCCGTCCGCGGTGGCTCCGAGCTCGTTGGCGTGGAAAATATAGTACATCGCGGAACCGGTCCCGGCGCGGATAATGCCGCCCCGTTCGTTCTTCAGCCCTTTCAGCGATTCAGCGAACACCTTCAGCAGCCACACGGCGAACTGATCCGCCCGGTCGTCGTCGTTGCCCATCTTGGGGCAATGGAATTTGAGCAGATCATGGATTTCGTCATACCCTTTCCAGTCTGCTTTCATCGCGTCAAGCAGCGTCTGCGCCCGGATCTTTTTTCCGTACACAGCTTCGTTGACCGCGGCAAGCATATCCGCCGCGGGCGCGAGTCCCGTGCCGTGGAAGCCCCAGTTGTTGTAGCGGTTCCCGAGAGATATGTCCTTTTCGTTTTCAAGGCACCCTTCGAAGAACAGGGAAAGCCACGGGGATGGGATCACATACAGGTTCTTTCTCTCCGCCAGAAGCTCTCTCGTTTTTTGGAAGATTGCCGAACGGATCTCTTCCTTCAGCGCATCCATGGATTCGCATTCCGTCAGCTTTTCCCGGATCACCGAATCCGTGATATTGGCGAACGGCAGCGCACCGATATTCGGGATCTCCATCGCGCATCCCGGCAGGATGAATTCCCAGCAGGCCGCCATCGCGTAATTCCTGGCGTCCTTTTCCTCGTATCCGAGTTCCGTCAGCGCCGGAATCGCGACGTCGTCGTTTTCGTACTGCGGAAACCCGAGTCCGAGTTTCGTCAGCTGCGTTCCCTTCTCAAAAACCTCAAGCGGCGTATCCCTGTTCACGCGCAGATTGATTTTGGGGTCGATCAGCCGCAGTTCACCGCACGCTCTGAGGCACAGATCCGACAGCAGGTTATACCCGTCCTTCCCCTCCGGCGTCATGCCGCCCAGCACGATGCTCTGGCCGTTGTCGCCCTGCTGCATGCCGGGATACAGGTCGCTGTCCCGGTTGCAGGACAGGAAAAACGCTTCCAGCAGTTCGAACGCGCTCTCTTCCGTCTCTCTTCCCGACGCAAGGTCCGCGGCAAGATAGGGCATCATATACTGGTCGAAACGTCCCAGTGTGTTGTGATAGTCTCCTTCGCACCACATCGCATAGTGCAGGATGCGCAGCGACTGCAGCGCCTCGCGGAATGTTGACGCCCCGTATGCGGGCACCCGGCGCAGGATTTGCGCAAGTTCCCGATACCCCTGGGTCTCCGCGGAAAAGGCATACCGTTCCGTCAGTTCCAGGACCGCGTCGATTGAGAGCCTCATGGCTTCGTGATACCGGCTTGAAGACAGCTGATCCCGGTAATGCTTCAGCCCGTTCCGGATCACTTTTTCATAATCCGGTGAAAGATTGCTGACGTTTCCCAGTTCATGAATGTAATGGTTCTTTCCGATCGCTTCCCATTCCTTTTCGCCGTAAATCATCGGGAGATTGGGAACCGTGCGGGTAAAAGCGATCAGTTCGTCCGGAAACAGATAGGGCGTTTCCGTTTCAAGCGCGGTCTTCAGGCGCATCGCCGTGCGCATATAATCCGGACAGGAAACATCCCTGTAGTTTTTTTCGATTCCTTCCGGCACGGCAATCCTTGCCGCATGGTGCCTGTGTTCCCACTGAAACTCCTTCAGTTTTGAAATCCGGTCAGTCATGATATCACCCCACTTTCAGCTTTCACCCCATCGTGAACGTATTATCCGTTCGGTTTTTATGGCATTCGCGCATGCCAAAGTCAGAACGGATTCTCGGTCGGATACCGTTCGCCGCTCGGCTGGTTGTATGCGATATCCCGGATTCCGAGCATCCGGAATACCTCAAACAGCGCTTTCCCGCAGTGGCAGAACGCGACCGCGCCGTGATGCGGATAATGCTTTTCGATCAGCACATGCCGGTAGAACCGGCCCATTTCGGGAATGGCAAACACGCCGATCCCGCCAAAGGAACGCGTACGGACATCCAGCACCTCGCCCTGCGCGATATACGCGCGCAGCACGCCCTCGCTGTCGCACTGCAGGCGGTAAAAAGTGACGGGACCCGCGGCAATATCGCCTTCCAGCGTGCCCCTGGTAAAATCGGGTTCGCTTCCCTTGGGTTCAAGCAGCCGATGCTGGATCAGCTGATATTTGATCGCGCGGTCGGAGCACAGTTTGCACTCCGGGGTATTGCCGCAGTGAAAGCCCATAAAGGTATCCGTCAGCTTCCATTTGCCGCCGGGCGCGATTTCCTCTTCAAACATTTTTGCCGGAACGCTGTTGTTGATATCGAGCAGCGTGACCGCGTCGCCGCTGACGCACGCGCCGATGTATTCGCTTAAGGAGCCGTAAATATCCACTTCGCAGGCTACCGGAATGCCGCGCGAGGCAAGACGGCTGTTCACATAGCAGGGTTCAAAGCCAAACGTTTCCGGAAACGCGGGCCAGCATTTGTTTGCGAACGCGACATACTTCCGCGCCCCCAGATGATCCCTGGCCCAGTCCAGAAGCGTCAGCTCAAACTGCGCCATCCGGCGGTTCAGATCCGGATAATAGCAGCCTTCCTTCATTTCCGCCGCCATATCCCGGCAAACATCGTCGATCCGCGGATCCCCCTCGTGGGCTTTATACGCCACGAGCAGATCCAGCTCGCTGTTTTCCTCGATTTCCACACCCAGCTCATACAGCCCCCTGATCGGCGCGTTGCAGGCAAAGAAGTCCTGCGGTCTGGGCCCGAAGGTGATGATCTTCAGGCCGCGAAGTCCCAGAACCGCTCTCGCGACCGGGATAAACTCCGCGATCATGCCCGCGATGTCCTCTGCCCTTCCGACCGGATAGGACGGGATATATGCATCGATCCCGCGCATGCCCAGGTTATAGGAGCAGTTCAGCATGCCGCAGAACGCGTCTCCCCGCCCGTTGATCAGATCGCCGTCACCCTCCGCCGCGGCGACGAACATGCAGGGGCCGTCGAACTCTTTCGCGATCAGGGTTTCCGGCGTTTCAGGGCCGAAGTTCCCCAGGAAAACCACCAGCGCGTTGCAGCCCGCCTCCCGGACGCTGCGCACGCTTTCCAGCATATCATGCTCGTTTTCCACTGTCACGGGGCACAGGAACAGCTCCGGGCAGCACGCTTTGATCGCCTCCGCGCGCTTCCTGCTCAGCTCGATGGGAAAACAATCGCGGGACACCGCGATCAGGCCTAATTTTACTTCCGGGATATTGTCCATCTTCATGCTCTTTTCCTCCGTTCTATTTTGTTGTCAGCGCATCGCTCTCTCCGCGGTTTTTTCCGCTTCAAGCGCCTGTTTGAAACGTTTCATATACGCCTCGAAGCCTTCCCGGTCTTCCGGGGACGGTTTCTCCTCGATCCGTTTTACATTGCCGAAGATCCGGTTTGCAAGATACGTGTCCAGGGTCTCGTTGTCCTTCCGGTTTGCGGCATAGGAAGCAAGCAGCGCCATGCCCCACGGCCCGCCTTCTCCCGCGGTTTCCATCACGGTGACGGGAATATCCAGTGCCGCCGCCAGCAGCTTCTGCGCGGTCCCCGGCGTTTTCAGGAAACCGCCGTGGGCCAGAAGCATGTCGATTGCGACTTTTTCCCGCGCAAGAATGTCCATCCCCATTTTCAGTGAAGCGATCGCGCCGAGAAGCAGAGAGCGGCTGAAATTCCCGATGCTCATCACGGACGACGGCATCCGCAGGAACGCCGGCCTGCCTTCCTCCACCCCGGCAAGCGGTTCTCCGGAGAGGAAACTGACGTGCACCAGGCCCCCGCAGTCTTTTTCACCCTCCATAGCCGCGTGAAAAAGTGTTTCGTAGATCCTGCTCCGGGGTACGTTCTCCCCAAGACGCTCCAGGAATCCCTGCAGCATGCCCGCATAGGCGTTGATATCGCTGGTGCAGTTATTGCAGTGCACCATGGCAACCGGTTTTCCGTCCGGGGTCATCACCATATCGATTTCGGGATATACCCTGCTCAGCGGTTTTTCAAGCACCACCATGGCAAATACCGAGGTGCCCGCGGAAATATTGCCGGTTCTTTCCCGGATACTTTCCGTGGCCGCCATCCCGGTGCCGGCATCCCCTTCCGGCGGGCAGAACGGGATTCCCGCTTCCAGATCACCTTCCGGATCCAGCAGTGCCGCTCCCGCCTCCGTCAGTTTGCCGCAGGCTTCTCCCGCGCAGCGTACGCCGGGCAGGATCCGGGCGATGTCCCATTCAAATCCGCGTCCGGATATCTCCCCGCGGTAGGTGTTCAGCATTCCGGCGTCATAATCCTTTGTCCCTGCGTCTATGGGAAACATGCCGGACGCGTCCCCGATGCCGAGCTCCTTCACGCCGGTCAGCCGCCAGTGAATATACCCGGCAAGCGTTGTCATGAAGCGGATCTCCTTCACGTGCGGCTCGCCGTTCAGGATCGCCTGATGCAGATGCGCGATGCTCCACCGCTGCGGCACATTGAAACGGAAGCGTTCCGTCAGGATCGCTGCGGCCTCTGCGGTCATGGTATTCCGCCAGGTCCGGAAAGGAACCAGCAGACGGTCATAACGGTCAAAAGCCAGGTACCCGTGCATCATTCCGGAGATGCCGATACAGGAAAAACCTGTGAGGACACAGTCGTATGTTTCTCTCACCTCGTTTTTCAGTTTCGCGTAAGCTTCCCGGACGCCTGTTAACGCATCGGCAAGATCATACGTCCATACCCCGTTCTCCAGGCGGTTTTCCCATTCATATGCTCCCGACGCGATCACATTGCCCTTTTCCCCGATCAGAACCGCTTTGATCCGCGTGGAGCCCAGTTCGATACCGAGCGAGGTCTTCTTCAGCCGTACCGCCTCAGTAATTTCACTCATTGCCGTCCTCCCCGATGATCTCCGCGGACGCGTCCGCCTGCAGAACGATCTTTCCGTTTTCCATGAATGCCCTGCCGCTGCACTGCAGCACCGCTCTGACCCTTCCTTCCGCGTCGGTAACCGCGGCTCTCCTTCTGCCGTTCATCGGCTGTTCCACGTTCAGAATCGCGTTTTCAGGCATCTCGCCGCTGTCGTTCCATTTCCACTCATGCCCGTCAAAGGCAACGGATCCGGCATCCGTATACAGGGAGCCGTCTTTTCCGAAAGCAAAAATCCGGGAATCGCTCTCCTCCGTTTCATACAGGGTGCTCCCGTCCAGCATCGCCCGCACCGTCAGCCGTCCGTTGCCGAGAAACGCGGCGGATTTGGCATCTTCGCTCAGCGCAAACCGTTCCGTCCCTTCCGAATCCGGAATCAGATAAAGGCTGCCGTTGGCCACAAGATATACGCCGCCCGACGTTTTTTGCTTTTCCCGATCCCAGCCGGCCGCAAGCAGCGCGTTTTCGGAACTGCCCGCGGCAAACGCGATGCATCCGTCATACGGCAGGACGATGGTTTTTCCGTTGATGGTGATCAGCGTATTGCCCCCTCTGGTTTCCGTGTAGGCGGTGGGAGCCAGGCACAGAAGCTCATTTTCTTCCGGGTTCCAGTCAATCTCCGCTGTTTCTTTATCCAGCGCTTCCAGTTCCGTGAACACGCTGCCCGCATCCGGAGAAATCCCCCTCTCCACGTGCAGGAAAAACGCCTGCATGGCATCGATCCCGTCTGTCTGCGCGACTGCCGCGATCAGGTACCGCGACGCTTCGTCCCCGGTTCCGTAGCCGAGCGTATCCGGATTGTTTCCGTCAAGATGCGCTTTTATCTCCTCGATATCCGTCACTCCGTCCAGATCCGTATCCCGGTTTTCTTCCTCCAGGATCCGGTCATATTCGTCCCAGAGCCCATTATGATCCCTGTCGGCTGCTTCAAACGCATATTCCGCGGTATTGCCGGCACGGTCAAAACAGGTAAAGTGGTAGGATCCTGCCTTCTGAACGCTGTAAACGACGGTCTCCTCCCCGCCGTTCAGGCTCCGCACCGTACCGTTGTAGTCAAGCTGCAGCTGATCCAGCCCGCTCAGCGCATCCGACACATGCAGATAGAGTTTTCCGTTTTCCGTCCAGTAATACCCTTCCGGCGGTTCATAATCGGCACGGTAGGCGGTATAAGCGATGCTCTGCGCTCCCGCGTACTCACCGGACGCGACACGCAGGAGCACACTGACGCCCTCTCCGGTCTGCGGCGCGTCAAGCACGGCCGTATAATCCGCCCCATCCAGCGACATCAGATAGCCTTCCGGGGCATTCAGCACGGGGCGGTCTCCCAGTCCGTACCATTCCATACCGTGCTGCGCCGTCTCCGGGAAAACCGAAGGGGACGGTGCTTGTTCCCAGCGAAGGATCCGGTATACATGGCCTTCTTCCAGCGAAAGATAATGATTTCCGTCCTCCGGTGCCAGCGTACCCAGGCTGATCGCGTAGCTTCCTTCTTCGCCGCCGCTTTCCCTGGACAGCATGCCTGTGCAGCGCACGGCTTCGTCGCTCAGCGTGTAGGTAAGCGGACGCTCCGTCATTCCCATGTAATGAAAATTCCGCGAATCATCCGGAATAACGAACACACGCCGGGGTGTTACGGTCACTTTCACAATCTGGGACGCGGGGTTATAGTTTTCATCATCGGGAAGAAACCGCAGCACATACTCTCCCTGCCCCGCTTCCGGGATGCTTTCCGGGTTTTCGAACGAAAACACACCGGCAATCTGCTCTCCGCTCTCACCGACAGCGGAGGCTTCCAGCGGACAGGCGCCGAGTTCCGTGCCGTATTCGATCTGTCCTGCCGCGGCACTGAGAATCGGCGTTGCCCGAAGCACAGTCAGATCCACCTGCGCGTACGCTTCCTCGAAATGTGCGAAATCATCCGCGCGGAAAACGATCTGTACCGTCTTTTCTCCGGCTTCCGGCCGCTCGTCCGGATTTACGAAGCTCCATTTCCCCTCGATCTGACTGCCCCCCTCCCGGTACACTTCCCCTCCGAGAAGCGCAACCGAAGAGAGCGGCATTCCGAAGGACAGCGTTCCGCCGGCGTACGGGGGCTGATCGATCACAGGTCTGATTCTTTTCGTTTCCACCCGGATCTGGAAGTATACCTCATAATAACTGTCCTGATCGTTTCCTTCCGGGATAAAAACCGCCGGACACATCTGGGAACCGATGCCCGGCACATAATCGCTGTTCTGCCACATAAACCTTCCGTTCACGGGCGGAAGGGTGCCGGTATGAGGGTTCGCGGCACTTCCCCCGGTGATCACGGCATCGGAAAGCGCCTGTCCGTATTCGATGGGTGCCACGTCCGGCATTTCGATCTGCGGATACGCTTTTCCACAGCTGATGCTGATCTGTCCGGCAGCCGGGCTGTATATGCCTGTCTCTTCCGCGCTGAAAACCACGCCTGCCTGCACCGTACCTACCGCAGGCCTGAAGGAGGGATTGTCAAACGTCCAGCTCCCGGATACGTTCTTTCCTTCCCCGTCCACAACAATGCCCCCGCCCAGTGCCAGGCAGTCGAGACTCTCGCCATACTGCAAAACCCGATCCGCTTCCGGCAATGCCGATATGAAAAGCTGTCCCGGTGTGGGTTCGGGCGAAGGCGCGGGTGTTTCCGTCCTGTCAGGGGTCACATCGGGTTCCGCGGTCGGTGTTTCCTGCGGCTCCGGGGTTTCCGTCGCTTCGTCTGCGGGCGTGTCCGTCTCAGCGGGTTCCGCGGGTGGCGTTTCCGTAGGCGCCGGGATCGTCCTCGGGTCGTCGGAAGCC
>JAEEGL014767942.1_pt1 | contig 10145 bp, 8 predicted proteins | sample 9134231 | NCBI WGS metagenome assembly JAEEGL01 (sample SAMN16246548, study PRJNA631951) | gut metagenome | biome: gut microbiome; feature: rumen; material: fiber-attached | host: Bos | place: Iran: Karaj | collected 2018-10
CGCCGGTTTGCGGCATCCTCGTATTCGCTCCGTTGCCGACTTGCTGTCCGTGCGCACTCTCTCTGTACTCGTTTAGCACTCGGTTAGCACTCCGCACCAAAGGATAACCGAAGGATTCCCCAAGGATAACCGAAGGATAAAAGGGCAAAAAAAGATTTTTTGCCCTTTTACTATATATATACATAGTATATATATACTTTATTTGGGTTCTAATGGAAGAACCAAATGCTTTTACGCCTATACAAGAGCCTTTATATTCTGCTCTGTATTCCCCGGTAATAAATCTATCGGACGCAGTTCTATCATGGTCTTGGCGCCGAATTCTCCGCGCTCTTTCATACGGACTGCTGCACGGGCGCAACTGACCATTACCTGACCTGTCAAGGCGGGATTATTGATCTCCATATTGAATTCGAAGCGTTGGTTGTGGGTCTCGCCGGATACACCGGAGCGAACGAGATTGACGCCGTGCGCTACGTTATTTAGTGCATCTACGCTCTCTACTTGGATAACATGAGTCTCGTCGTGCGCAAAATAATCATCCGCAAGCAGGTTGGCCTCTACGGTCTTGAAATCAGCTCCGTCCTCCAACTCGATATACACCATTCTGCGGTGAATGCCGGTTCCCAAAGGAATAGTCATACTCAGCGCATTCTTAACGCCTTTGATGGCTTTGGCGGCTACTGTATGCCCCATACTCCGTCCGGGACCGAAATTAGTGTACGTCAGACCTTTTGGTGCCATGGCTGTCAGAAGAGCGCGAACTATGCTGTCTGTTCCGGGATCCCAGCCGGCAGAAAGAATACTTACCGTTCGGTTCGTCTGACATACCGGATCCATCTGACTGCGAAGTCCCCATATCTGACCGTGGATATCAAAACTATCTACGGTACATATACCTTTGCTTGCCATGATTGCGGCAAACTTCGGTACCTCACGGGTCGGTGTGCATAGCAACATCACATCAATATTGCCTGCGATACAATCCAGACAGTCATTATGGTGATAAATGCCTGCCAACTCCATGTCCGGTGCTGCCTTGATGGCTTCCTCTGCGGCACGGCCTATATTGCCGTAACCTAAAATTGCTACTTTTATCATAATCTATAATTGTAAATTGTTAATTGTGAAAATTTGGCTTGCCAAATAATCGTGCCCCTTGGGGGCTAAGAATTGTAAATTGTAAATTGTGAATTTATTCTACCGTAACCGATTTTGCAAGGTTACGGGGCTGATCCACATCGCATCCCTTGACTACGGCTATGTGATAAGCCAGCAATTGAAGCGGAATGACGGTCAATAACGGAGTCAGACATTCCTCTGTCTCCGGCACTTCAATTACATAATCCGCTATCTTGCTTACCATCTTATCCCCTTCTGTCACAATAGCTATCACGCGGCCGTTACGTGCTTTGATTTCCTGGATGTTGGACACTACTTTCTCATAGGTACCGCATCGCGGTGCTACTACCACCACCGGCATTTCTTGTGAAATCAGGGCGATAGGTCCGTGTTTCATCTCCGCTGCAGGATAGCCTTCGGCATGGATATAACTGATCTCTTTCAGTTTGAGTGCGCCCTCTAACGCTACCGGATAATTATACCCGCGTCCGAGATAGATAAAATTCTGTGCGTATGTAAATGTCTTGGCAAAATCGGCGATACGTTTGTTCTGTGATAATACGCACTCTATCTTGTCCGGAATCTGCCCCAACGCACGAACAACATGCAGATATTGCTCTTCGCTCATCGTCCCTTTCTCTTTGCCTATACATAGTGCCAGCATGGTCAATGCTACAACTTGTGCCGTAAATGCTTTGGTGCTGGCTACACCGATCTCCGGTCCCACATGGGTATAACATCCGCTGTTGCTCAGCCTCGGTATTGATGCGCCGATCACATTACAAATCGAGAAAATGAAAGCGCCTTTTTCCTTCGCTAACTGAATGGCAGCTAAAGTGTCTGCCGTCTCGCCGGATTGAGAGATAGCGATTACCACGTCGTCTCTGTTGATTACAGGCTTGCGGTAGCGGAACTCGGACGAATACTCTACCTCCACCGGTATCTGCGCGAACTCTTCTATAGCATACATGGCTATCAATCCTGCATGCCAGGAAGTTCCGCACGCAGTAATAATAATACGTTTGGCATTTAAGAAGCGCTCTTTGTTATCGATAAATCCAGAAAGAGCGATGTTGTCCTGACGCACGTTCACACGGCCGCGCATGGAATCTGCCAGTGTTCGGGGTTGCTCGAATATCTCCTTGAGCATAAAATGCGGATACCCGCCTTTCTCCAACTGGCTCAACGACAACTCCAAACGCTTGATCTCCGGTGTCTTCTGAACATTATTGATAGTCGTTATTTCTATTCCTTCGTCCTTCGTACTTTGCCCCTTGATACTTTGTCCCTTAGTACTTTGTCCCTTGGTACTTAACTTCACTACTTCTTCGTCCTCGATATAAATGACTTTGTCTGTATATTCTACAATAGGCGTTGCGTCGGATGCAATGAAATACTCTTCCTGTCCTACTCCTACAACTAACGGAGAACCCTTACGCGCTGCTATCAGCGTGTCCGGATGGTCTTTGTCCAGCACAGCTATGGCATAGGCTCCGATCACCTGCTGCAATGCCAGCTGCACAGCCGTCCTCAGATCCACGTGCTTGTTTACCTGAGTATATTCTATCAACTGTATAAGCACCTCGGTGTCCGTCTCTGATTTGAACGAATATCCCTCCTTTTGCAACCCCGCCTTGAGAACTGCGTAGTTCTCGATAATACCGTTATGAATGATTGCCAGCCGCTCGGATTCAGAATAATGCGGATGGGCATTGACAGTATTCGGCTCGCCGTGGGTCGCCCAACGCGTATGAGCGATACCTATTGTACCGGTTGTGTCTTTGTCCGATGCGTAGGCTTCCAGTTCTGCTACTTTACCTTTCGCTTTGTATATATTCAACTGTCCTTGCGCATTGATGAGCGCCACGCCGGCACTGTCATAGCCGCGATACTCCAATCGGTGCAATCCTTTTATCAAAATCGGATACGCATTCCGTTTTCCGATATATCCTACTATTCCACACATAAGATTTGAAAATTTGTTATTGAGATTTTGCAACACGTATAAAATCCATAAATAATGGATGAGGGCTGAGCACTGTACCTGAAAACTCAGGATGGTACTGCACTCCTATGAACCATGGATGACTTTTTAACTCTATTATTTCCACCAAATCCGCCTCCTTGTTTATCCCTACGCATTGCATGTTGTGCTGTTCATATAACTCCCTATAGGCATTATTAAACTCATAGCGATGCCTGTGACGCTCACGGATCTGTTCTTTGTCGTAAATAGCCCTCACTTTGGAGCCTTCGCACAAATGACATTCGTACGCTCCCAATCGCATAGTTGCACCCTTATAGACAAGTTGCTTTTGCTCCTCCATCATATCTACCACATTATGCCTTGTTTCCGGGTCAAACTCAGTACTATTGGCATCGGTTAGACCTAAAACATTACGTGCAAACTCGATGGTCATACATTGCATACCAAGGCATATTCCAAAGCAGGGGATGTTGTTTTCGCGTGCGTACCGGATAGCTGCTAATTTGCCTTCTATTCCTCGTCCTCCAAATCCCGGCGCTATTACAACACCCTGAAATCCCTCCAGACGCTCCATTACATTGTCCTCGGTTAAATCATCAGACAATATCTCTGTCAGTTCCAGTTTGCGATGATGATATGTGCAAGCGTGTGACAGACTTTCACGAATAGACATATACGCATCGTGTAACTGCACATATTTTCCTACCAATGCGATGTGTACCGGAGTGGTCGCTTGCCTGCGGAGTTCCAGAAAATGGTTCCATTCTGTCATGTCCATCAGAGAAAGCGTACGCGTATCTATTCCGGTATGTTCCAATACAATCTCATCCAGTTGTTCACGATGAAGATTTCCCGGCACCTCATAGATAGAATCCGCATCAACACACTGCACTACCGCTTTGGGGTTCACGTTACAAAACAGCCCCACCTTGGTCTTCATAGATTCGGGAATCGTGTGCTCCGTACGAAGGACAATAATATCCGGTTGTACGCCGCTTTGCTGTAATGCTTTGACGGAATGCTGTGTCGGTTTGGTTTTCAACTCATGTGCTGCTGCCAGATACGGAACATAAGTAAGATGAATGGACAAACAATCACGCCCAAGTTCCCATTTCATTTGCCGCATGGCTTCGATGAAGGGCAAAGACTCAATATCTCCTACTGTTCCTCCGATCTCTGTAATAACAAAATCGTACTTACCGCTTTCACCCAAAGCCAGAACATTGTGTTTGATTTCATCGGTTATATGCGGAATCACCTGTACTGTCTTTCCTAAAAAATCTCCTCTGCGCTCTTTCTCTATGACGGAATGATATATGCGTCCGGCTGTCAAATTGTTTACTTTATGTGTTTCTACATTCAGGAAACGCTCGTAGTGCCCCAGATCCAAGTCTGCCTCGTGACCATCGACCGTCACATAACATTCTCCGTGTTCATAGGGATTGAGCGTTCCCGGATCCACATTGATATAAGGATCCAGTTTCTGGTTAGTAACTCGCAGTCCGCGCGCTTGCAACAATTTACCCAACGAAGCGGCCACGATACCTTTCCCCAACGAGGATGCTACTCCTCCCGTAACAAATATATAACGACATTTACTCATAGTGACAACTCTGTATTGATGCGTTCTATTGCCATCTGCACATCTTCCCTACGCGAGAATGCTGAGAAACGCACGTACCCTTCTCCACATTGTCCGAAACCGACACCCGGGGTACAGATGATTTTACATCGGTTAAGCAATAAGTCAAAGAATTCCCATGCCCCCATGCCATGCGGAGTAGCACACCATATATAAGGAGCGTTAACGCCGCCAGAAACCTGCAATCCTGCTCTTTGCAGACCTTCCCTGATCATTTGCGCCGTGTCCATATAATATGCCACATTTGCTTTGACTGCAGTCCGTCCTTCTGGGGTATAAGTAGCTTGCGCCGCACGTTGTGAGATATAGGCTGTCCCATTGTATTTGGTACATTGACGCCGCATCCACATACCTTGCAGCCCCGTTTCATAAGGTACTACGGTATAACCGCAACGAACAGATGTAAAGCCTGCACTTTTACTGAAACTATGCACCTCTATGGACACCTCTTTAGCGCCTTCGATTTCATAGATGCTATGAGGTATGTCCGGCGAAGAAATATATGCCTCATACGCAGCATCAAAAATAATGATACTATGATTCTTCCTGGCATAATTTACCCAAAGACGAAGTTGATCATGCGTCAATACAGCGCCGGTAGGGTTGTTAGGAAAACACAAATAGATAATATCTACCTTTTCTTTCGGTAGTTCCGGTACAAAATTATTCTCTTTCAGACATGGCATAAGGACGATCTCACGCCCCGCCATCATATTAGCATCCACATACGCCGGATAAGTCGGATCCGGAATAGCAACCGTATTGTCCGAGTCGAATAGTTCGCTGAGGTTTCCCAAATCGCTTCCGGCTCCTTCTCCTATAAAGATTTCATCGGTCTGAAAGTTTATTCCGCGAGGTTTATAATAGTGGTCTATTATTGTTTGCTGCAACCATTCATAGCCGTTCTCGGGACAATATCCGCGAAATGTATCTGCATGGGCCAGTTCTTCTGCTGCAGCCTGCATGGTATCAACTATCACCCGCGGCAAAGGACGAGTTACATCCCCTACCCCCATACGCAGCAAATGCTCATCCGGATGATGAGTCAAATACTCTTTAACCCTTAAATCAATGTCGTGAAACAGATAATGAGGAGACAAGCCTGTATAGTGGGTATTGATTTTCATAAGCGAATGAATTTATAGAATATATTGTCCCCGATATACTTCTGTTGCAGGACCTGTCATATACACTATTTTATAGATCGGATCATATTGAATAAAGAGTTCTCCTCCTTTGAGATGAACTACCACTTCATTCTCTGTTTCCCCCAGCCGGTTAGCCGCAACCGCCGCCGCACATGCTCCGGTGCCACAAGCTAATGTCTCTCCTGTTCCTCGTTCCCATACACGGACATCCAGTTCATGCACATTGCGTACATACACAAACTCCACATTAGTACCATCCGGAAAATGCGGATGGCTACTTATGTGTTCACCCATCTCTGCCATTTCTGCATCAGAAATTACCCAATTACGGAAAAACACAGCATGGGGATTCCCCATGTTAACTGACGTGAATCCTAAAATATCCATTCCTTTTAATGGCAATGTATCTGTTTTGACAATTGGCATTCCCATGTTTACTTTGACCTGTGACACCACGCCGTTCTGGACCAACAATGTTAAATTTCGGATACCTGCCAAGGTTTTTATTGCGATACTGGTAGATGGACATAATCCGCTTTCGTACAGATACTTACCTACGCACCGGATGGCGTTACCACACATCTCCGCTTCAGACCCGTCTGCATTAAAGATACGCATCTCTGCATCTGCTTCCTTACTCGGAGACATAAGCACTAATCCATCGGATCCCACTCCGAAATGACGATCTGAAATGCGTCTTGATAAAGACGGAATGTCTGTCTTGGTTATAAGAGCGGCAGTACTATCCAGAAAACAGTCTATGTAAATATAGTCGTTTCCCAAACCGTGCATTTTTATAAAAGGAAGACTTTGCATAAATCCAAATCAATAAAATATGCTATTTTTTATTTCCTATCGCTTTAAAACAAATATTCAGCGCAATTTTGACATTGATTTTTACTTTCAATCGGATCAAAAATCAAAATCAGCCGCAAAATTACTACAAATTATTTGAATATGCAAGAGTTTATACAAAAAAAAGTGAGCCGAAGCCCACTTTTTAACGGTTTAACGATTTAACAGTTTAACATTTTAACGTATCAACACCTTGTCTGTAAACCATTGTCCGTCATGGAATGTCTTAACAAAATACACTCCTATAGGCAGACCGAGAGTAGCAAATTTAGCATTTAGATCCGAAATGTCCCCTTCAAAAACGGTGATCAGTTTTCCGCTGACGTCCATCAGGTAATGAACTCCTTCACCATGCGGGATAGACGGGTCTTTCTCTATATCTTCTGCTTTAAACGGATTCGGCAGGAACTGCTCTACGTTGTCAGAGACATCTTCGCTCATCTCGGAAGGATCGCAACTCGGCATGGACGAGAACTCGATAATAGTACGGACGAGCATGTCGTTCAGGTGCTCTACTTTCAGACTGTCAGTAGTCGGTTTGAGATGGCTGTGACCGATACCGGAATCGTCTGTCAGGAAGAAAGACGTGCCGTTGGTGGCAAGTGCCATGGACCGCAACAGTAATTCCCCGCTCTCGCCCAAACCGCTGCATACAACCGGCACGATGCGGACGCCTAAAGCCGCGGCATTCAGTATCTGTTCATGCAACAGGGCGATAGTGGCACTGTCTTGATGGCATGGCGCATCTAAAATAAGGAACGCAACGCGCGCACGCGCACCATCATCCCATCCGGCGCTGTTCATCGCGGCCATCAATGCTTCCGGTACTGCTTCCGGATAGTCGCCGCCGCCGTTGGCTTGCTGCTTGTCTATAAAAGCCTGCGTCTCTTTGATATCCGATGTCAGACGGGAGATACGGGTCAGGTATTCGTCGCCGTGATCACGATAAACGACTGCACCCGTTCGAATATTCAAACCACCCGTAGCTTCCTTGGCGCGGGAGATCACATCCTTCATCTCTGCCTGCAAATACCGCAATTCATCACCCATAGACCCTGTCGCATCGAATACAAACACCACATCTACCGTCTCGTTGGCTTCGCATGGCTCGTCAATGATAAAAGTATTCAAACCCTCGCTCCATTGTCTGGCTGTCTGTATTTGGTCGTCCACGCGGATCTGAAAATCAGCGTGCTTGCCGCATAGATTGTTGCCTACGAGTTGATACCATAGCTCCGCTTTGCCGGTGTTGTCCGTCACGGCTTGGAACAATGTGTTGCCCGCATTATCCAACAGACTCACAGCACGGGAAACGACAGGGAAACCCTCTTTATTGCGTACCTGTACGGTATAACGGTGCCGGGGTGCTATCTTCCATTCGCTGACAAACTGCTTGTGGCTGCCGTCTAAAACGCTCGGCCAGAAGTACCATTTGGTAAAGTCATTCACTTCGCCTGCTGTCAGTTTGCCGGCGGAGACAGCGTTGTTTGCCGCGCTATAGCCGACGACAGCAGCATCTTCTTCCACAGTCGACAAAGGTACCGTTTCCATGAGTTCTTCCGCTACGGCATAGTCTGCGGACTCAGGCATAGCTGTTGCTTTCATATACATAACTCCGCCTTTCGCACCGCTTCTGGTCATACCCAATGTTACCATCTCGTCTCTATCGTTGCGGCCGGGTTTGTATGGCTTCGGAGTTAGACTGACAATAGCCAGCGGGGAACCGTCCAGTGTAAATTTTGCACTCTCGAATCCTTCGCGGCTTATCACCAGCTTTTTCACACCTTTGAGGGCCTCCGGTTTTAGAATAACGCGCCCGTCGTAGGAGGTCTTGAAAACCGTCTTTCCTACCCGTACCTCCACTCCGTCCAACAGGGCTTGTGTGGTATCCATCACAATAACCGTCAAAGGCTGAAGACTGGTTGTTGACGGCTGATTACTCTTCTTCATACATGCGCTCGCTGCGCCAAAGCTCAGCAGAGCGGTCAGAATGACAGATAATATTCTTTTCATGACAAAAATGATTTTTTCACTAAGCAACAAATACTATGCCAGAGAAGTTTTCTGCTTGCAAGATAGCAAATTCATGAAAAAATGTACTTTTATTTGCCTGTATGAAATATTTTTCGTACCTTTGCACGTTGAAGATATTGGAAGGTGTATTTTTTTGCAATGAAAACAACCCGCCTCATAGTATTAGCCATAGTATCCGGTCTTTTTTTGTCGCCTGTCCGGACGGCAGCTCAGGAAAAAGCACCGGGAGAAGCGGTTGCACCATCGGAAACCACTGTTGTCCAGCCTGACCGGCCGGGAGCAGGGACAGGTCCTACCGTTTTGAACAGGGGCGTGATCCAATGGGAGCTGGGATTCGATGTAGAGCACTACTTGGGAACGCATTTAATTACTCTCCCCACTACCTCTTTGCGCTTCGGGGTGGACCGGAGGGCGGAATTGCGCTTGGATTACGGAGGGGTTTTGGCAGTAAGCGACCATCCGGACACCGACCCCTCCACTTCGGATGAGCACTTATATGCTCCGTCGCCTATCTATGTCGGGTCTAAAATAATGCTATGGGAGGGTTCTGAAGAGAGACGTTTGAAATGGATCCCCAAAGTGAGCGTGATGGCGGAGATAGGTCTGCCTGTTACAAAAGAGATAGCGAAACGCATGCCTATATCCGGAAATATTGATCTGCTCTTCGAAAACGAAGTAACAGATTGGTTCTCTATCGGCTATGATGTCGGCGCACACTGGGTGGAATGGGCACCCATGCCGGATATATTCGCCTCATTAGGTCTTAATTTCTCCCCTATCGACAAACTCGGGCTGTACATTGAGAACTTCAATATCTTTGACTGCGACGCAGATGAAATTCTTGTCGGTTACAGCAATGCATATATGGTGTACCTCAATTTCGGTGTAACCTACCTCGTCCATCCGCGGGTGCAACTGGACCTCTATGCGGGATTCAACTGCTTCAACTCCGAACCCATGCTGAACGGTCCTAAGAACGATTCTTTCCTCGGTTTTGGCGTGGCTTGGTTGATTAGAGACTAATTTTTTACGCAAAAAACTTGCATATATCAGAAAAAAGCAGTACTTTTGCACTCGCAAAAGTGAAATCGTTAATATTTGTATGGCAACACAAGAAGAAACATTTAAGAAAATCGTAGCGCACTGCAAGGAATACGGCTTTGTTTTTCCGTCCAGTGAGATATACGATGGTCTGGGTGCCGTATATGACTATGGTCAGAACGGCGTTGAGTTGAAGAACAATATCAAGCGTTATTGGTGGGATTCCATGACGCTGTTGCACGAGAACATCGTCGGTATCGATGCCGCTATTTTTATGCACCCCACGACCTGGAAAGCATCCGGTCACGTAGATGCC
>JAEEGL014879914.1_pt1 | contig 10145 bp, 12 predicted proteins | sample 9134231 | NCBI WGS metagenome assembly JAEEGL01 (sample SAMN16246548, study PRJNA631951) | gut metagenome | biome: gut microbiome; feature: rumen; material: fiber-attached | host: Bos | place: Iran: Karaj | collected 2018-10
CAAGAACTTAAAATTGCTTTTATAGTTGGTCCTGAAGGTGGAATTGCTGAAGAAGAATATCAAGAATTAAAAGAAAATGGGGTAAAAGCAGTTTCTTTAGGAAGTAGAATTCTAAGAACCGAAACAGTTGCATTAGCAATTTCAAGTATTATTATGTATGAATTAGATTAATACAAAAGAAAAGGATAAAATATGAGTGATAAATTAGAAAAAGCAGTAGATGTTATTGCTGAAAAGCGCGAAATGCCAGAAGAATTAAAGCAAGGTGTTGATTTTTCTATTTTTAAAAATTCAATATCTGCTATAATTTGCATGATAATTCTAATAATTATTAATCTATTATTCTTATTTGCATCAAAAGATATTTTTAGTATAGTTTCAAAATGTTTTGCTTTTGGAGTTTTAATATCAGTAATTACATTTTTTGAATTAGGCTATCGAAAAGATGAAATAAAATATTGGATTATTGGAATTGAGCTTTTAGTATTAGATATTTTAATAATGTATATCCCTTATGTTTATGTAATTTTTAATACACAAGCAATAAGTGTAATAATGGTATTTCCAGTAATCTTTGCAATATATTTTGTTTTTAAGAGTATTGTTATATATTGTAAATCTAGAAAAGATTATTTAAATACAATAAGCGATGTTAAAGAGATTTTGCAAGATGATGAGTTAGATAGTTATTTAGATGAAAAGAGTACTAAAACTTTAAAAGCTAAAAAAGAGAAAAAACAAAAACAAGAAAATGAAAAAATAGAAAAAGAAAATAATAAAAAAGCACAATCTCAAATTTTAAATAAAGAAGTTAAAAATAAAAGTCAAAAACAACAAGTAAAAAAAGAAACAAAACAAGTTAAAAAAGGTGGAAAATAGATGATACGTAGTATGACTGGATTCGGCCGTGGTGAATATGAAATAGAAGGTCGAAAATATACAGTAGAGATTAAATCAGTAAATCATAAGTATGCAGATATATCAATTAAGTTGCCAAGATTTTTAAATGCTATTGAAAATAATATTCGTCAAAAAGTAGCAAATAATTTATCTCGTGGTAAAATAGATGTATATATTAGTTTTGAAAATAATTCAAAAGATGGTACTGATATCAAAATAAATAAAAATTTAGCATTAAGTTATATTTCTAATTTTCAAAGTTTAGCAGAAGAAGCAGGTATTAGTAAAGATATAAACATAATTGATATTATCAGAATGCCAGATGTTATGAACGTTGAAGATGATGAAGATATCGAAAAATATGAAAATGAGCTTAATAATGCTTTAGATATGGCACTTGAACATTTTGTTAAAATGCGTGAAGTAGAAGGAACAAAGTTAGTTCAAGATATGCAAGAACGTATTACTTTAATAGAAGAAAAAGTAAATGAAATTAAATCATATTCAAAAGATGTAGTTCCTGAATATATTGAAAAATTAAAAGCTAGAGTAAAAGAATTGATGCAAGGTGAACAAGTTGATGAAAATCGCATTAATCAAGAAATAGTTATTTATTCAGATAAAAGTTCAATAGAAGAAGAATTAACAAGACTTGATTCACATATTTCACAATTTAAAAAAATGATTTTAGGAGATTCTCCAATTGGTAAAAAGTTTGATTTCTTAGTTCAAGAAATGAATAGGGAAACAAATACAATTGGTTCAAAAGCAAATAATATAAATATTACAAATTGTGTAATTAATATAAAAACAGAAATCGAAAACATCCGTGAGCAAATTCAAAATATTGAGTAGAAGAGGTGTATTATGAAACTTGTAAATATCGGTTTTGGAAATATAGTATCAAGTGATAGAATTATATCAATTGTTAGTCCAGATTCTGCACCAGTTAAACGTTTGGTACAAGAAGCAAAAGATAGTAAAACTGCAATTGATGCTACATATGGAAGACGTACAAGATCAGTAATAGTTATGGATGATGGCCATATTGTTTTATCAGCAGTTCAGCCAGAAACAATTGCAAGTAGAGCAAATAGTGACCAAGATGATGAATAATATTGTTATTAATTTTTATTTATATAAATTCTAAAGATAATAAAAAATGATATAAAATTGAAAAGGGGTATTTTAAAAATGTTAGTTGATCCACCAGTAACAAAGGTATTAGAAAAAGTAGAAGACAGATATGAATTAATTACTTTAACAGCAAAAAGAGCAAGACAAATTGCACAAGGAGCTCCAATATTAACAGATAAAAAAGAAAAGAATCCTGTAACACTTGCTGTTTGGGAAATTTATGAAGGCAAAGTAAAAGAAGAAAATCAAGCTCAAATTGAAATGAATGCAAGATTAAATGAAGAAAAATTAAATAATGCAGAAAAGGCAGAAGTAAAAGAATCTGCTGAAGAAGAAACAGAAGAATAATTTATTAAAATACATACGAAAGAGGTAGTATTATGTTAGTTATTTTATCAGGCGTATCAGGTGCTGGAAAAGATACAGTAAAAAAAGAAATTATGAAAAGGATGCCGAATGTTAAAACAATTCCATCTTATACAACTCGCGCGCCAAGGCCAACAGATGTACCAGGTGAAACGTATGTATTTTTAACTAAAGAAGAGTTTGAAGAAAAAATAAAAAATGGTGAAGTATATGAATATGATATTCACCATGATAATTATTATGGAACATCAAAAGAGTTTTTAAATAGCAAAGCTAAAGAAGGTATTGTTATTAAAGATATAGATGTTAATGGAACTGAGCAATTACAAAATGAATTAAAAGACATTAAGATAGTATCTATATTTTTAAGGGTTCCAAAGGAAGAATTAAGAAGACGTTTAAAATTACGTGATGATAATTTATCTGATGAAGATATAGAAAAACGTTTAGAGCGTTTTGATTATGAAGAGTCAAAAATAGGTATTTATGATTATGTAATTGAGAATAATGTTCTTGAAGAAACAGTAAATAAAGTTGAATCAATAATTAATCAAGAATTGTTATATTAATAAAAAAGAAACGAATTTATTTTAAATTCGTTTCTTTTATTATATATAAAGGTCTATTTTTAACTTCAAGATAAGTTTTACTTAAGTATTGTCCTATTATTCCAAGTGAGAATAATTGAACACCACTTACTAAAAAGATTATACATGCTAAACTTGGCCAACCACTTGTAGGATCACCAAATATTAATGTTTTAATAACTATAAATAATATTAAAACAAAAGCAACAAGAGTGAATAATAATCCAATTAAAGAACTAATTAAAAGAGGAGTTGTGCTAAATGCCGTTAAGCCTTCAATAGCATATTTGAATAATTTCCAGAAAGACCATTTTGTTTCTCCTGCCACTCTTTCTACATTTTCGTATTCTATCCATTTAACGTTATAGCCAACAAAATTAAACAATCCTTTTGAATATCTATTATATTCTCTTAAGCTTTTTAAACTATCTGCAACTTGTCTTGTCATTAGCATATAATCACGAGCACCGTCAACCATTTTAACATCACTTATATGATTAATGATTTTATAAAACATTCTTGCAAAAAAGCTTCTAATTGGTGGCTCGCCTTTTCTATCTACTCTTCTTGTTCCAATCATATCATAGTCTTCATTTTTTAAAGTTTCAAACATAGTTTTAAGCATTTTAGGTGGGTCTTGTAAATCAGCATCCATGAATGTTACATAATCGCCTGTACAAAGTTCAAGACCTGCAAACATTGCAGCTTCTTTTCCAAAGTTTCTACTAAAGCTAATATATTTAACACTTTTATCTTTTTTACTAAAGCCTTTAATTACTTCTAATGTTTTATCATGAGAACCATCATTTACAAAAACATATTCAATTTCTACATCTTTTATTTCTTTAAAACTTTTTTGTGACTCCTCATAAAATAAAGGAAGTGTTTTTTCTTCATTGTAACAACTTACTATTACTGAAATTTTTTCCATGATATATGCCTTTCATTATTTTTTAATATGTTTTGCTTCGTGAGTTTTGTAGTAATCATTTTTATTAATTTGCTTTGGTCTACCAAAAGCTAAAGAATCTTCTTCAACATCATCTGTAATTGTACTTCCTGCTGCGATTACTGAACCACTTTTAATAGTAACTGGAGCAACTAGGCTAACATTACTTCCAACAAAAACATTATCTCCAATTATTGTTTGATGTTTATCTCTACCATCATAATTACATGTAATTGTTCCACATCCAATGTTGCAATTTTTACCAATAATACTATCGCCCATATATGTTAAATGAGGTATTTTAGAGCCTTCATCAACAGTAACTTTTTTTATTTCTACACAGTTTCCAATTTTAACTTTATTTGCTAAATGGCAGTGTTCTCTAATAAAACTATTAGGGCCAATTTCACAATTTTCACCAATAGTTGTATCACTTTTAATAGTGCAATTTGGATGAATGCGAGTGCCTTTTCCAATTTCAACATCGTCATATATATATGTAGTATTAGGATCTTCTATTAAAACACCCTTACTTAAAAATTTATCAATATTTGATTTCCACATATTTCTTAATTCTTCTAATTCTTCCATATATGCCTCCATATCTTAAATTACATAAATAATATATCATAATGGCATTAAAAAAACAATAATATTGTGTTGAAATTTGCGTGAAAATGTATTATAATTGTAACGAATTTGAAAAGAAAGGAATTAAAATGTTCGGTCACGATATAGCAATTGATTTAGGAACAGCAACAATAGTAGCTTATGTTAAAGGTAAGGGTATTGTTTTAAGAGAGCCAAGTGTTGTTGCGATTAATAACCAAACAGATGAAGTAGTAGCTATTGGTAATGAGGCTCGTCGTATGCTTGGTCGTACACCAGGCAATATTGTTGCAATTAGACCACTTCGTGAAGGTGTTATTAGTGATTATACTGTGACTGAAAAAATGCTAAAATATTATTTGCGTAAAATTGGTGGAAGATCCATTTTTGCACCAAGAGTTATGATTTGTATTCCTTCTAAAGTTACTGAAGTAGAACGTAAAGCTGTAATAGATGCTGCAACAAATGCTGGAGCAAGAAAAGTATATCTTATAGAAGAGCCAATAGCTGCTGCAATTGGCGCAGGAATTGATATAGCAAAACCTGATGGAAATATGATAGTTGATATTGGTGGTGGAACAACAGATATTGCAGTTATTTCATTAGGTGGGGCAGTTGTAAGTAGTAGCTTAAAGGTTGCAGGCGATAAATTTGATGAAGCAATTGTTAAATATATGCGTAAAAAACACAATATTATGATTGGCGAACGTACTGCAGAAGAAATGAAAATTAATATAGGCTGTGTATTTCCTAAATTTCAAGATTCTCAAATGGAAGTTACTGGTCGTGATTTGATAACAGGTCTTCCTACAACTATAGATATTTATGCTTCTGAAATGCTAGAAGCATTAGAAGAGCCAAGCATGATGATAGTTGACGCTGTTCACAATGTATTAGAAAAAACTCCACCAGAATTATCTGCAGATATTGCTGATAAAGGAATTTATTTAACAGGTGGTGGAAGTTTAGTTGATGGCTTAGATAAATTATTAGAAGATAGACTTGGAATTCCTGTTATGATTGCAGAAGATGCAGTTAGTTGTGTTGCAAAAGGTACAGGAAAAGCATTAGAAACTATTGATAAATTAGATAAAATTGCACAAAATAAAATTATGTATTAAGGAGCAATAATGAAAGTTGCAATTTATACATTAGGCTGTAAAGTTAATCAATACGAATCAAATGGTATTATTCAAAAGTTTATAGATAATGGATTTGAAGTAGTTGATTTTAATGAAAAAGCTGATGTATATATAATTAACACTTGTACAGTTACAAATATGAGTGATAGAAAGTCAAGACAGATTTTACGTAGAGCTAAAGAATTAAATCCTTTAGCTCTTATTGTTGCGGTTGGTTGTTATGTTCAAGTAGCACGTAATGAAGTTGAACAAATGCCAGAAATAGATATTTGCATTGGTACAAATGAAAAATCAAAAATATTTGAAATTGTAAAAGAAAAATTAGCTGGAAATAATGTTAATATTACCTATAATCAAATTGCAAAATTGCCATGTGAAAAAATCAATGATTTAAAAGAAAATTATAGTAAAATGGTAGATTATGATGAATTTGGTACAGTAACTTATACAGAAAAAACAAGGGCAATTATTAAGGTTCAAGATGGCTGTGATAATTTTTGTTCATATTGTATTATACCTTATGCTAGAGGAAAAATTCGTTCAAGAGATCCTAAAAAAGTCTTAGAAGAAATTACCTTAATTGCAAATAAAGGTTATAAAGAAGTAGTTTTAACTGGTATTCATATTGCAAGCTATGGACGTGATTTTGAAAAAGATTATAAATTAATAGATCTAATAGAAGATGTAAATAATATTTCAGGAATAGAAAGAATTCGTTTAGGTTCTATTGAACCATTATGGGTAACTGATGAAGTAATTGAAAGATTAAGCAAAATTGAAAAATTATGTCATCAATTTCATTTATCTCTTCAAAGTGGATGTGATGAAACACTAAAAAGAATGAATCGTAAATATAGTATTAAGGAATTTAAAACTATAGCACATAACTTAAGAAATACTTTTGATGATTGCATTTTAACAACAGATATAATAGTAGGCTTTCCTGGAGAAACAGAAGAAGAATTTAATACTACATATAAATTTTTAAAAGAAATAAAATTTTATAAAACTCATATTTTTAAATACTCTAAACGTAAAGGAACAGTTGCAGAAACGTTACCAAATCAGGTATCACCAAAAGTTCAAGAGGAAAGAAGTAAATTATTAATAGAACTTTCTGATAAAAATGAAAAAGAATATTTACAAAGTTATATTGGAAAAACTGTAAAAGTACTCTTTGAAGAACAAGAAGATGATTTTTATAAAGGTCATACATCAAACTATTTAATGGTAAAAACTAAATCAGATAAAAATATTACAAATCAAATTATCAATGTAATTATTATAGATAGAGATAATCTTGAATTAATTGCTAAATTATAATGTAACATTTGTAATAAAAACTTAACTGATTTGTAACCACAAAACTATTGATTTAACTGATTTTTTATAGTAATATATTAATAGTTAATAATAGTTTTAAGTATACATAGGAGGAAACTAATATGAAAGAGTACAATTTAAATCAAGCAGAAGGTGCAAATTTACCATCAGAGGTTGGTCTTTGGACAAAATTCAAAGGATTTTTATTCCAAGAAATCGATTTAAATAAACCAATCGTGCTTGAATTAACTCCAATGGAAGAGAAAGTATTAGGTGAAGTTCATGATTTCTTATTCCAAGAAGTAAGATTCCCAGAATTACATGATTTCTTATTCCAAGATATAACATTATTTGGTAAAAAATAATAATATTCAGGGATTATGATCCTTATTAGTTTCTATTTATATAGATAAGTTTAGAGATAGTAAATTGCTATCTCTAATTTTGTTTGAAAAAGTGTTATATTAAAAAGAGCAGAAAATTTTTTCTGCTCTTTTTTTATTAAATATAGTAAAAATTATTTTTTAAATATACTAAAATTATAAAATAAAACTCTTGAAAATGTAAAAGTTTTGTTATACAATAACAAAGGTGTGAAAGCACTAAAATTAGTTTTTAATTTTTATAAAAATATATTAACCAAATTTGGTTAGAATTTAGGAGGATTTATTTATGGCAGTTAAAGTTGCAATCAACGGATTTGGCCGTATCGGTCGTTTAGCATTCCGTCAAATGTTTGGAGCAGAGGGTTACGAAATCGTAGCAATTAACGATTTAACAAGCCCAGATATGTTAGCTCATTTATTAAAATATGACTCTTGCCAAAAACGTTATGACAAGGCAGATACAGTAGTTGCAGGTGAAAACTCAATTACAGTAGATGGACAAACAATTAGAATTTATGCAGAGAAAGATGCTGTTAATTTACCATGGGGTGAATTAGGAGTAGATGTTGTATTAGAGTGCACAGGTTTCTATACAAGTAAAGAAAAGGCAGAAGCTCATATTCAAGCAGGAGCTAAAAAAGTAGTTATTTCTGCACCAGCAGGAAAAGATTTACCAACAGTAGTATTTGGTGTTAATGAAAACATTTTAAAAGCAGATGATACAGTTATTTCAGCTGCATCTTGCACAACAAACTGCTTAGCACCTATGGCTAAAGCATTAAATGATTATGCACCAATCCAAAGTGGTATTATGACAACAGTTCATGCTTATACTGGAGATCAAATGGTATTAGATGGACCACACAGAAAAGGTGATTTACGTAGAGCACGTGCTGCTGCTGTAAATATTGTTCCTAACTCAACAGGAGCTGCAAAAGCAATTGGTTTAGTTATTCCAGAATTAAATGGAAAATTAATTGGTAGTGCACAACGTGTACCAGTTCCAACAGGATCTACAACAATATTAGTTGCAGTTGTAAAATCAAGCGAAGAAGTTACACCAGAATCAATTAATGCAGCTATGAAAGCACAAGAAAGTGCATCATTTGGATACACAGAAGAACCATTAGTAAGTTCAGATATTATTGGTGATACACATGGAAGCTTATTTGATGCAACACAAACAATGGTAACAAAAATCAGTGATGATTTATATCAAGTACAAGTTGTTTCTTGGTATGATAATGAAAATAGCTACACATCACAAATGTGCCGTACTATTAAATATTTTGCAGAATTAGGATAATTATATAAACTTAATAATATAGTAGAAAACCTAAAGGTTCGGTTCTATAGAACCGAACCTTTAATTATAAAAGGAGAAAAATATGAACAAGAAAACAGTTAGAGACATTGATGTTGCTGGAAAAAGAGTTTTAGTACGTTGCGACTTTAATGTTCCTTATGATGAGAATCGTGTAATTACAGATAATGTACGTATAGTTGCTGCATTACCTACTATTAAATATTTAATTGAAAATAATGCAAAGGTTATTTTATGTTCTCATTTAGGTCGTCCAAAGGGAGAAGTAAAACCAGAATTTTCAATGGATATAGTAGCTAATGAATTATCTAAATTATTAGGTAAAGAAGTATATTTAGCAAAAGATGTTGTAGGACCAGATGCTCAAGAGCATGCAGCAAATCTTCAAGAAGGCGAAGTAATGTTATTAGAAAATGTACGTTATGAAGCAGGCGAAGAAAAAAATGATGAAGAATTATCTAAAAAATTTGCATCTCTTGCAGATATATATGTAAATGATGCATTTGGAACAGCTCATAGAGCACATAGTTCAACAACAGGTGTTGCAAGCTTTTTACCAGCTGTAAGTGGATTCTTAATTGAAAAAGAATTAACATTTATGGGAAATAGTTTAAATGAACCAGTAAGACCTTATGTTGCAATTATTGGTGGTAAAAAAGTAAGTGATAAAATTGGAGTTATTGAAAACTTATTAGATAAAGTTGATACTTTAATAATTGGTGGAGCAATGGCTTATACATTCTTTAGAGCAATGGGCTTTAGTGTTGGTAATAGTATTTGTGAAGAAGATAAATTAGATTTAGCAAAAGAATTAATGAGTAAAGCTCAAAGCAAAGGCGTTAATTTAATGCTTCCTGTAGATACAGTAGTTGCTACAGAATTTAGTCCAGATGCTGAAAGCAAAGTAGTAAGTTGCAAAGAAATCCCAGATGGTTGGGAAGGTTTAGATATTGGACCTGAAACAATTAGAATATACAAAGAAGAATTAGCAAAAGCTAAAACTGTAGTATGGAATGGACCTTTAGGTGTATTCGAAATGGAAAAATTTGCAGTTGGTACAAACGAAATAGCAAAAGCTTTAGCAGAAATAGATGCTGTTAAGGTTGTAGGTGGTGGAGATAGCGCATCTGCAATTAAAAAAGCTGGATTAGAAGATAAATTTACACATATTTCAACAGGCGGTGGAGCTTCTCTAGAATTCTTAGAGGGTAAGAAACTTCCTGGAATTGAAGCATTATTAGATAAATAAGGAGATATAATTTATGAGAAAAAAGGTTATTGCAGGAAACTGGAAAATGAACATGCTTCCAGGAGATGCACTAAAATTTTTAGAAGAGTTTGGACCATTAGTTAAAGATTCTACTTCAACTGTTGTATTATGTGTTCCTTTTACAGATATTTTTTATGTTAAAAATTATGTAA
>JAEEGL015131570.1_pt1 | contig 10145 bp, 9 predicted proteins | sample 9134231 | NCBI WGS metagenome assembly JAEEGL01 (sample SAMN16246548, study PRJNA631951) | gut metagenome | biome: gut microbiome; feature: rumen; material: fiber-attached | host: Bos | place: Iran: Karaj | collected 2018-10
CACCCAAGCAAGCTTGGCTGCCGCCGGAAGCCAAAAACAGCCGGTCGCTTGTGCGACCAGCTGCATTCCGCTTTGCGGAGGCGGAGGGATTCGAACCCCCGGGACGTTGCCGCCCAACAGTTTTCAAGACTGCCGCCATCGACCACTCGGCCACACCTCCTTGATTTGAGCGTGCAAATATACACACTTTTTCCGGGACTTTCACTTCTTGTAGCCGTCTTTCGTGACAATCGGCTTACCCTCGGAGTCGAGAAGGGGAGTGAGCCCGCCGCCGTAACCGCGGCAGACATAGAGATAGTTCACGCCGGTTTCCTTGTCGATGATCACGACGGCATCGGTCATCAGGCTGATGCCTTCCCTTTCTTTGATGTCAAATCTGTCTTTTGCCATTGTATCCAAGAATTATAGGTCAGTTTTCTTTTCCTGTATGCAAATATATGCGATATGCCGGATAAAACCTTATATTTGTAGAAGAACGTATAATTACTAAAGATAACTGACGAATTATGAAAAAAACAGGATTACTCATCATGATGGCTTTCATGAGTCTCGGTCTTTTTGCACAGCCGCTGCGCATCGGTGTCGCCGGTGTGACGCATGACCACCTGGGCGGCGTCAGCCCTGCCCTGAGAAGCGGAGATGTCGAAGTCGTCGGCGTCTGGGAAGCGGACGCCCGCTACCGGCAGGACAACAACCTGACGCGCCGGGTCCCCGCGGACCGTTTCTACGCCGACCTGAACGAGATGCTGGACCGCACCCGTCCCGAGGCCGTCGTCGCCTACGGATCCATCAAGGATCATCTCGCCGTCGTGAAGGCCTGTGCCCCGCGCGGCATCCATGTCATGGTGGAGAAGCCGTTGGGAGCGACCTTGGAGGACGCGCTCGAGATGGCGTTCCTGGCCCGGAAACATGGGATTCATCTGCTTACCAATTATGAAACTACCTGGTATGCCAGCAATGCCTATGTGAAGCAGCAGCTGGAGGCCGGCACGTTGGGCAAGGTGTTCCGGATCGACGTGTATGACGGACACGAGGGCCCAGCCGAGATCGGCTGCAGCCAGAAGTTCCTGGACTGGCTCACGGATCCCGTCCAGAACGGTGGCGGCGCCGTCACGGATTTCGGCTGCTATGGCGCCAACCTGGCGACCTGGTTCCTGAACGGAGAACTCCCGGAGTCGGTATTCGCCGTGCTTCGCCAGAACAAGCCGGATGTCTATCCCAAGGTGGACGACGATGCGGAGATCATGCTCAAATACAGCGGAACGACCGTCCATATCGGCGCTTCCTGGTGCTGGCCCACCGGCCGCAAGGACATGTATGTCTACGGCGTGAACGGCAACCTTTACCAGCGCACGCCCGTGCTGGTCAGCGGCATGCTCCGCGGAGAGGCGATCCCTGAATTCGAAGCCCCGAAACTTGCCGCGCCGTATGACAATTCCTTCCGTTACCTGAAGGCCGTCGTCCGTGGCGAAATCGAGGTAGCGCCGACGGATTTGAGCGCGCTGGAAAACAACCTGACCGTCATGCGCATCCTGGATGCCGCCATCCGCAGCGCACGTTCCGGCCTGTCTGTAAGTCCTAGATAAACAAGATGAAAAAAGAACTGATCGCACTTGCCGACACGTACCGCCAGGCGGGAGATGCCATCCACGATGCCATCCGGGATAGCATCCGGGCCGCCGGGGGCTTTGTCAACTGCTCCAACAACCGCGGGGAGAAGAAAGACATGCTTGCGCTTGTCTATGATTCCAAAAAGGGCTATTCCGAGTCCTTCCCGATCCGCGCGATCCGGGTTGACGGAGACGGCAGCGTTCAGGTCTATGTGGGAACGACCGGTACGATCTATACCGACAAATACCTGCGGGGAAAGATGTCCGAGGAGCATTGGATGCCCCTGAAAGGGTCGAACATCCTGTTCTATCAGACCATCCTTTCCATCGCGGGAGCGATCGACGATTATCTTTCAACGGATTAATACGAAAAGCGATGAAGAAGCTTCTCTTGCTGCTGACCGCGCTGCTGGTCATGGCCGCCTGCCGGGAAAAACTGGCCGGCCCCGGGTATATCGTCCAGGTCTCGCTGGGCGGCTGGCATTCGCCGGTTTATACGGCGGAGCAGATCATCTCCCGGATCGATTCGGTCTCCCTGCTGATCCCTGTGGAGAAGGTCATTATCGGCTGGAGCCTGGACAAGGAGATCTACCGCACGGTCGGGGCACATCTGCACCGGAAAGGTATCAAGATGCTGCTATGGCTTCCGGTGTTCGCCGAGACGGAGGAGATGATTGACAATACCCCTGCCGTGGATCTCTGGGGAAACCTTCCGGACCATTACGACCTGGCGGCAGGGGAGGGATTCCGTTTCAACTGTCCGTCCGACCCCCGGAACGCGGAACAGGTCGTGGGTATCTATGACCGGTATTTCAGCGACTGCGGGTTCGACGGCGCCTTCCTCGACCGCATCCGCACGCAGTCTTTCGTCGGCGGATACAGCGGTGTGCTCAGTTGCGGCTGCCCGGAATGCCGGAAGCATTACGCGGCGGAGGGCGTGGACCTGGAGCAGGTGAAAGCGGAGTGGGAAGCCCGTGGGGATGATTTCCTGTCGGTGACGGGATATGCTCCCGGGACCGGTTTCTCGTTCGTGAATCCGGTGGCGGCCGCCTTCTTCAAGGCCAAGGGCCATATCGTCAGCGGGGCCGTGGGTGCGGTTGCGGATGCCCTCCGGAGCCGGGGCCTGGAAATCGGAATGGACCTGTATGCGCCTTTCATGGCACCGTTCGTGGGACAGGACTACAAGATCCTGGCTCCCCATGCCGATTTCATCAAGCCGATGCTGTATCGCATGACCTTCGCTCCGGCGGGGATGGGGTTTGAATATGACCTGTTGAAGAAAGCGGTTCCCGGCGCCTCCGGCTATCCGTCCTTTGACATGGATGTCGCTTTCCTGGAATCCCAGCTGGAAGCGATGGCCGGCAGTCCCTGCCTCATCTATCCCGGCATCGAGATCAATTATCGGAAAGACATCGTTCCGACGTCTCCCGCCTATGTGACGGAGTCGCTGGATGCTGTCATGCGGTATCACTACGCGGGTGCCGTCCTGTCCTGGAACATCATGGAAGCCCCGGACTCCCATATCGCCTGTCTGGGAAAATAAGATATCAATTTGATTATGAGACGCTTTGGTATTTTTACGGCAGTCGCCGCAGTGTTTTCTCTGGTCATATCCTGCGGGATTGACAAGACGGCCGGGACCGTGGGGGAGGGCAATCCCGACAAGCCCGTGGTCTCCTCCGGCAAACTTGATTTCTATGCGGATTTCGAGTCTCCTTCCGGACTCGTGACACCGCGCAACGTCTATGTCTGGGTTCCGGACAATTACTCGAAACATAAGAAATATGCCGTCATCTACATGAGCGACGGCCAGAACCTTTTCGATGCCGAGAAGATGTTCAACCACCAGGAATGGCAGGTTGACGAGGTCATCGGCGGCCTGCTGGCCGAAGGGAAGATCCGGGACTGCATCGTCGTCGGCGTGGCCAACGGCGGCCGGCTGAGAAGCCGGGAATACTTCCCCCAGGATGTCTTCGACCGCTATCCCGCGGAGGTCAGGGAGTATGCTGAAAGCCGGCGGATGGGGGCGGACAACCTGTTGGCCAACGACTACCTGAAGTTCGTCGTCGAGGAGTTGAAGCCCTTCATCGACGCGACCTATTCGACCCGCAAGGACAAGGACAATACCTTCCACATGGGCTCCAGCATGGGCGGCCTGATCTCCTCCTATGCGGTGGCCAAGTACCCGGAAGTCTTCGGCGGTGCCGGCTGTATTTCAACGCATTCCATCCTCTATACCGCCCGGTCGGAAGAAGAACAGGCCTTCATCGACGCTGCGAACCAGTGCTACGTGGACTACCTCCGGGAGACCCTGGAGCCCAACGGCTGCAAGATGTACATGGACCGGGGCGACCAGACGCTCGACGCCTCGTATCCCAAATACCAGGACCGGCTGGACAAGATGTTCAAGGAGGCCGGCTGGGATGACGCCCATTTCGTGAGCAAGGTGTACCCTGGGCATGCCCACGAGGAAAACTCCTGGGCCGCGCGCCTCGATGTTCCCGTCCTTTATTTCTTGGGTAAATAAGGCCATGATGAAAAGATTGATTCTCGGAGCGATGCTCCTTGCGGCGTTGTCTTTCCGTGCCGTCGCTCAGCCGCAGCAGCCGTCCGTCACGTTCAAGGCCGACAAGGAAACGGTCCCGTTCGTCGTCCGTGACGGCAAACCCATCCTGATGGACATCTATCAGTTCAAGGACCGGAAGACGGAAGGGAAACGGCCGGTGTTCATCTATTCCTTCGGCGGCGCCTGGGCCATGGGATCGCGGGAGGATGCGCTCTGCAATCCGTTGTATGACCATCTCTGCGAAAAGGGCTGGGTCTGTGTCGCGATCGACTACCGCCTGGGCCTTGCCCGCGACAAGGACCGAAAACCGCTTGTCACGCCGCCGGAGGGCTATAATTCCTTCCAGTACGCCATTGACATCGGCGTCGAGGACCTCTATGCCGCGACGGCCTGGCTGATCCGGCATGCGGACGAATACGGCATCGACCCGGACAAGATCGTGATCAGCGGCAGCAGCGCCGGTGCCATCAACAGCATGAATGCCGAGTATTATATCTGCTCCGGCCACCGGCTCACCAAGGAGAATCTCCCCGACGGGTTCAATTATGCCGGCGTGATGCCGATGGCCGGTGCGGTCTATCTGACCGGCAAGGACGAGACGGAACTCAAATGGGACAAGAAACCCTGCCCCATGTGTTTCTTCCATGGTTCGGCCGACCCGACCGTGACCTTTGACATGGAGCGGGGCGTCATGAACCGTCAGGGTTTCGGCCCCTACTATGTGAGCCGGCAACTCTATGCCATGGACGTTCCCTATATCCTGAACGAGTATTCCGGGGGAGACCACGTCATGGCCCTTCTTCCGTTGAAATGGTTCTGGAACGAGATCGATTCCTTCCTTGACCGGATCGTCCTGGAAGGCCAGAACATCAAAGTCCATTCGATCGAAAGATCTCCGAAGCCCCGCACCGACGCCAACTGGCTCTCAACGGTGCGCCCGGCTCCCCAACGCTGAAATCGTTACCTGCTATGAAAAAGGCCTTACTTACCTTGTTCGGCGTATCCCTTTTCCTCCTTTCCTGCATGGAGAGGGGGACTGCGCCGGTCTCCGTCGCTCCGCGTATCCCTGTGGCTCCCTATGCCGCTTTCTCTGAAGGACTTATCTCCGACATCACCCCGGAGGGCTGGGTCAGGGAAATCCTGCAGCGACAGAAAGACGGTCTCACGGGTCATCCGGAAGCGATGTCCTATCCTTTCGACAGTTGCTGCTGGGCCGGCAATCTCGAGATGAGCAAGAACCCGCATTACTGGGGCTCCGACTGGTGGCGCTTCGAGCAGTCCGCCTATTATGTGGACGGCTTCAGCAAACTGGGCTATATCCTTCGCGACGACGGGCTCATGGCCAAGGGAAAGGCCAACGTGGACTATGTCCTCGACCATCCGCTTCCTCCGAAACCGGGGTATGTCTATGATGAATCCACCTTCTCGAGTTTCTTCCCGGTATCCCCGGCGGTGCGGAAAGCACAGGTCGAAAAACGGAAGATCATCGCCGCGGCCGGCCGCCCCGAGGGCCGTCTCGGCCGGGAAGGCGAACAGATGGGCTGGCCTTTCGCCGTATTCTTCCGGACAATGAAGACCTACTACGAGGCGACGGGCGATCCGAGGGTGCCGGTGGCGCTCGAGAAGAACTACCTCACCTACACGCCGGAAGAACTCAGCGAGGGCCGTTATATCATCAATATCGAGGGTATCCTCTGGACCTATGCCCTGACCGGGAATCCCCGGCTCCTTGAACTCGCGGAAGCGGTCTGGGCGCTGGTCCCGGGCAATATGGAGCAGTATCTGAGCGACCGGCCCATGACGGGCCACGGCGTCACCGTCTGCGAGACCCTCAAGCTCCCCATGCTCCTGTACGCGTTCACGGGCAAGGAGATCTACAAGGAAGCGGCCTTGAAGGGGGACTGGAAGATGGAGGACAAGAACCTGCTCATCGACGGTGTCATCTCCAGTTCGGAAGGACTCGCCGGCGTCGAGTCCCTGGCCACCCATGAGACCTGTGACATCTCCGACTTCACCTGGACCCTGGGGTACTTCCTGATGGTTACCGGAGACGCGTCGTTCGCCGACCGCCTGGAGAGGGCCATCTACAACGCCGGCTTCGGCGCGGTGACCAAGGACTTCAAGGCCATGCAGTATTTCTCCTGCCCCAACCAGTTCCTCTGTACCGGCTCTTCCAACCACAACGAGTACAAGAAAGCCAAGACCTGGATGGCATACCGTTCCGCGCATGAGGTCGAATGCTGCATCGGCAACCTCCACCGGTACTTCCCGAATTTCGCCTCCCGGATGTGGATGAAAGACAAGAACGGCCAGCCGGTTGCGGCCCTCTACGGACCGTCCTCGGTCGTGTATGATCTCGGTGACGGTGTCACGGTCCGGATCGAGGAGATCACCAACTATCCTTTCGAAGAGGACATCCGGTTCAAGTTCACTTTCTTCGAAGGTGGAAAAATCTCGAAAAAACCTCATCAGATGGACTTCACCTACCGGGTGCCCGGCTGGTGCAAGACTACCGGCGAGAAAGGGTTCCAGACCGTCAGCAAGACCTGGAAGAGCGGTGAGAAATTCGACGTGAACTTCCCCATGGAGATCGAGTTCGTGAAGAATGCGGTCCAGGGCAAAAGCGTGGTCCTCGGCCCGCTGACCTTCACCTATGCGATCCCAGCCGACTGGGAGGTGGACACGAAGGTCTATGACTACCTGGCCGGCAAGCAGTCCAAGAACCCCGACTTCGTCAACTGGAGCATCACGCCGGCCGCCAAGTGGAACTACGCCATCCGTAACAAGGATCTTGACAAGGTCAAGCTCATCAGGACCCATGCGAAAGGATTCCCGTTCGAACTCGGGAACGTTCCGCTGAAGATTCGGATTCCCGTGACGGGCGTCAAGGACTGGGACCTCGACGTCGTCCCGAGCCGGCCGTATGACGGCATCCGCTTCACCCAGCGGACGGACGAACCGCTCTTTGACAAGAACGGCAGGCCTGCCGCAGACGGCGGGTATGTCAAGTTCAACGGGCAGCTCCTGCCGTTGCGACAGGCGGGAGCCGTGAAGTATTATGAGAATCCCGACGGCAATTACGGCCGTGTCCGCGATGCGTACAACGAGTTGTTCGAGAAGGATGGCAAGATGTATTGCAGCTGGGAAATGGAAGATGCCCTGGTCACGCCTCCGCTCCCGAAGACCGTCGTCCCTGAGGAAGGCAGCGACACCTTCATCGAACTCGTTCCCTATGGCGCCTCGACGATCCGTCTGACCGTTTTCCCTGAAATCTAGATGGTTATGAAGAACAGAATCATTTGCCTGTGTGTCCTGCTCCTGTTCCCGGCCTGCGTATTCGCCCAGTCGGAAAAGGTCCGTTTATATGAAGGAAAGGCTCCCGGATCCGAGAATTGGACACAGCCGGAATACCTTTTTGACTATACTACATCCCTGTATCCAGGGGAGACCGGACAGTGCATCCTGAACGTGGTGGATCCCGAATTGTGGGTGTACCTGCCGGCAAAGGGAACGGAAACGGGAGCGGCCGTGGTCGTGTGCCCGGGCGGGGGATTCACGGCGCTGTCCTGGAGCCAGGAAGGCCCGGATGTCGCCAAATGGCTCTCCGCGCACGGGATCGCCGCCTTTGTCCTGAAGTACCGGATTGCCTATTCCGGCGCCGATTATGAGGAGGCGCGGTACATCGCCGACCATTCCTATGGCAACCAGGGACGGGACGCGCGCTTCCGTGAACTGAGCGAGAAGCACGCCAAGATCGCGCAGGAGCAGGGGTATGACAGGAAGATGGCGTGGGATGACGGCCGGGCCGCCATCGCCCATGTCCGGAAGAATGCCGGCAAGTACGGTGTCAATCCCAAGGCCATCGGCATCATCGGATTTTCGGCAGGCGGCAACATCGTGTGGGATGTATCCCTCCATCACGACGAGATGAGCCGTCCTGATTTCGTGGGGATGATCTATCCGGCATGGTTCACGGCCGAGGTGCCGGCGGACCCGATGCCGCTGTTCATCGCCGCGAGCCAGGGCGAGGCGGCTTCCACGAACGGCCTGGGCGACACGCCGGCCCTCTACACGGCTTGGAACAGCACGCGCCAGCCCTGCGAGATCCACTCTTTCACGAAGGCCATGCACGGCTTCGGGTACCGGGACAACGGGAAGTCCGTGAACATCTGGACGACCCTGTTCTACAATTTCCTCGACAACTGCAACCTGCTGAACAAGTAGGGAATTCGTGTAGTTGGACGCTACTTCTTGAATAGCCGCTGTACCTCGTCGCGCAGGTTCAGTTTCCACGTATACCAGGTGTGGCCTTCTCCCACTTCCTGGTATTCGTATTTCAGGCCGACCTCGTCGAAGAGTTTGTTGGCACGTTCACCCGAGATATAGGTGATATCGGTCCGTCCGCCCTGGGTCATCACGAACTCCTTGCAGTTCTTGTTGATGATGGCGGCATTCTGCTTGACATGCAGCCGTTCCGCCTCTTTCGCGATGTCGACGCCGGGGTTGAATCCGCCGGAAAGGCACCAGACATAACCGAATTTGTCCGGATTCTGGAAAATGACCTCGAGGGTCTGGATGCCGCCCATGGACAGGCCGGAGACCGCCCGGTGATCCTTGTCCGCAAGGACCCTGTAATTGCTCTCGATGAAGGGAATGATATCGTTTATCAGGTCTTTCTCGAACAGGGAAATGTCAATGGCGCCGTTGGGCATGACCACGATCATCGGGACCATCTTGCCTTCCGCAAGCATATTGTCGAGAATGTCTCCCGCGCATCCTGCCGTCGGCCAGGACACGTCCGTGTCGCCGCCGCCGTGGATCAGGTAGAGTACCGGAAGTTTCGTCTTGCCCGCCTCATATCCGGCGGGGGTCCATACCCGCATCGTCCTTGACTTTCCAACGGTCTTGCTCCAGTAGGAACGGACCGCCATCGCACCGTGCGGGATGTCGGGATTGTAGGAGAAGAATTCCTTTCCGTTCGGTTCTACGACGGCCAGCGCCGTGTTCTGCGTGGTCGTGGGGCTCTTCGGATCATATACCTGGACACCGTCTACGACGAAGTGATACCGATACACGCCCGGCTTGACATTCGGGACGCGGAAGGACCAGACGCCGTCTTTCTCGACCGGGACCAGCGGTTGTCCCCACGGCACGGCATCGCCGGCAAGACTTACTGTCCTCGCCTTGGGCGCATAGATGCTGAAGATCGTCGTTCCGTCGGCGAGGACCCTGACACTCTTCAGGGTGTCGTTGGGTGTCATTCTTCGCTGCGGCTGCGCGAAAACTGTGCTGGAAACCAGGAGGGCCGCCAGGGCGGCGGAAAGGGCAAGAAACTTTTTCATATCGTCAGGTGTTTGTTTTTCGTTGTAGGACAAATATACGGATTATTTCCTATCTTTGTCGAAAGCATCAAGAGTCCCCCTTGAGGGGCGCCAACCGAGCAGGCCAGATGCCACGGTGGCAAAACGATGCGGATTGTTCAATCAAAAACAAATCTGATCTATGTCACAGATCCCATCTCAGACGGCGGAGCAGCGCCGTCAGCAATTGGATTTCGCGGCCTCCATCGCGAAACTGTATTTCCGTCATGCATCTGTCCTGTTCGCACATTTTGACATGTGGAAGGACAACGATGCCTTCTATTTCATCGAGTTACGCCTCGACATGGCCTATGTCTCCACGGGCTTCACCGCCAGGATCGCGGACCCTCCTTATTTCCTGGGCACCATCGTCCGGAACTCCCTGGAGCATTCGGATCTGTTCGGATGCAAGTGCCCGGAGGGCCACCAGGCCTATGCTTACACGTACAGCGGATCGCCCTTGTCGGGACGTGTCTCCCAGGCGATGGCATGCCATGAATGTGGCTGGAACGAATGGACCGAACGCCTGGGCTGGCATGTGCGGAGCAGGGCGCTCAAGGGAACGCAGGCAGAGGACCTCGAGCGGCTCCGTCTGCTGAAGAAGACGGA
>JAEEGL015746898.1_pt1 | contig 10145 bp, 6 predicted proteins | sample 9134231 | NCBI WGS metagenome assembly JAEEGL01 (sample SAMN16246548, study PRJNA631951) | gut metagenome | biome: gut microbiome; feature: rumen; material: fiber-attached | host: Bos | place: Iran: Karaj | collected 2018-10
ATCTCCGTAAGAATAATCATCGCTGTCTGAAGCAGAAGAACTTGAAGAACCTGAATAAGAGCTTGTGTCTGCATTTTTAACTGCATTTACTACAGCTTTTGAATTAGCTTTTACAACTTCAAAGTCTTTTGAATTTGTATATTTTTTAAGTTCGGCCAGAGGATCCATACCAAAACTTTTCATCATAGCTGCACTTTCTGCATCTATTTCACTTTCGCCTACAAGAACTGTGGCGCAGGCAGTAATCATTCCGAATTTTTCTATACAGTTAGCACCGGTAATTCCGTATTTCTGTAAGATTTTATCTATATCGGCTTTTTGCTTTGCCGTAGCTTGTATACCATTATCATCAGTCAAAACTCCAAGCTTGTCTAATTCCTTTTGAATTGAATCAAAGTTCTTTGCATAATTCTTTACATCGCTGTCAGTAATTCCCGTGCTTTTAGGTTCTGCAAACAAAACAAAAGCAAGGGAAAAACATAAAGTAAACAAAACAATTTTTTTGAACATACTCTTCATAAAATAAACTCCTGTTGTGTGATTTATATTCTTCTATTTTACCACGGGTTATGAATATTTACAAAGCATTTTCTAAATCTATGCAATCTGCTATAATGCGCTCATTATGATAATTGATTTTCACGCACATATATATCCGGAAAAGATTGCCGAAAAAGCTACCATGGCAGTCGGAACTTTTTATGGTGATGCCCCTATGGCCTGGCATGGAAAGGCTGAAGAATTAATAGAAAGTGGAAGCAGAATTGGTGTAGAAAAATACATTGTTCATTCGGTTGCTACAAAGCCTGAACAGGTAGAATCAATCAATAACTTTATTATCAGCGCCTGTGAAAAGTTTCCTCAGTTTGTTGGTTTTGCAACAATGCATCCTGATTATGAAAACTTTGAAGCAGAACTGGACCGGATTTATAAGGCAGGTCTTAGAGGACTTAAGCTTCATCCTGACTTTCAGAAATTTCAGTGTGATATGCCGCAGATGGACGCTGTTTACAATAAATGTGCAGCCCTTAATATTCCTGTTCTTTTTCATGCAGGCGACTGCCGTTATGATTTTTCGGGGCCTAAAAGAATTGCCCATATTCTGGAAAAGCACCCTGACCTTATTGTAATTGCAGCTCATTTTGGCGGCTATACAGAATGGGATCAGGCTCTGGAATATCTGGTAGGCAAGAATGTTTATTTTGATACTTCAAGTACCCTGTGGAAGTGTCCCCTTGAAAAAGCAAATAAGATGCTTAAAGAACACGGAATAGAAAAGTTTCTTTTTGGTTCAGACTTCCCTATGTGGGACCACCAGGATGAAATGTCCCGTTTTAACAAGCTTGATTTGACAGCAGAAGAAAGACAGAAGATTTTGTATGATAATGCAGCGGAGTTGTTAGAAAGAATACAATAAACGTGTCATTGCGAGCCGAAGGCGAAGCAATCCATATATGAAAGGCATTCTATTATTTGGATTGCCGCGCTACGCTCGCAATGACAGAGGTTTTTTTATATGGAACCCCAACTTGCAGATGAACAATATAACAAAATGGTAAATACTCCGGTCTGGAAGCTTATTACAAAGCTTGCCATTCCTACCATTATTTCCATGCTTGTAACTTCGCTCTATAACATGGCCGATACCTTTTTTGTTTCACAGCTTGGAACAGAGGCAAGTGCTGCAGTTGGTATAGTTTTTCCTATAATGTCTATTATTCAGGCCTGCGGATTTACCCTGGGTATGGGTTCAGGCAGCCTTGTTTCTATAAGACTTGGCCAGAAACGCAATGAAGAAGCATCTGTAATCTGTTCTACGGCCTTTTTTGCAGCTCTTGGGGTTGGTCTTCTTATTACCTGTTTCGGGAACTTTTTTGCAAAGGGAGTATTAAGCTTTGCAGGTGCCGACCAGAGTGTTTTACCTTATGCCCAGGATTATGCCCGCTTTATTTTCTGGGGCGCGCCTTTTATGTGTGCTTCCTTTGTTCTGAATAACGACCTGCGAGCCGAAGGAAAGGCCTTCTTAAGCATGATAGCGCTTACAACGGGCGGCATTCTTAATCTCTTTTTGGATCCTTTCTTTATTTTTGAAGAGCTTCCGCTTTTTGGACTTCACCTCCGTGGCTTTGGACTTGGAATTCGTGGAGCTGCCCTTTGTACCCTGCTTACTCAGTTTACAAGCTTCTGGCTGCTTTTCCAATTCTATCTTCGCCGTAAATCAATCTGCCATATCAGTGTAAAAAACATTTCTAAAGATATTAAAGTGCTTGGAAGGGTAGCAGCAACAGGACTTCCTTCACTGGCACGCCAGGGTCTTGCAAGTATTGCCTCTATTATGCTCAACAAAACTGCTGCGGGATATGGAGTTGCGGCAGTAGCAGCTATGGCAATTGTCTTGAAAATCATAATGTTCATTGCCAGCATGATGATTGGAATAGGCCAGGGCTTTAGTCCGGTAAGCGGCTATAACTACGGAGCAAAGCGTTATGACAGGGTTAGAAAAGCCTATGTTTTCCTGGTTGTAAGCGGGGCTTGTGTAATGTCTGTTTTTGCAGTGCTGGCAGTAGTTTTTGCGCCACAGATAATCAGAGCTTTCCGTGATGATCCGGAGGTTATTGCTGTTGGTAAGGTTGCTTTAAGGTGGCAGGCCGCTTTTTTGCCCCTGCATGCCCTTATTGTAGGAACTAACATGCTCATGCAGTCTACAAGACACATAAAACAGGCTACCTTTCTTTCCATGAACCGCCAGGGCCTTTATTTTATACCTGCAATTTTGATTTTACCTTATTTCTTCGGGCTCTTTGGAGTAGAAATAAGCCAGGCTGTGGCCGATCTATTCAGTACCTTTACAGCCATTCCCTATCTTATCTGGTTTTTTAGAAAATTACCAAAAAACAATTAACTGTCATTGCGAGCACGAAGTGCGTGGCAATCCATATTTTACAAGGCCTTTTGATATGTGGATTGCTTCGCTTCGCTCGCAATGACACAGGTTTTTAATTTTTTACAAATCCAAAAATTCGTGTTATAATTAGTGATACTTTATATAAGAACAGGACACGGTTATGCGCAAAGACGGACGAAGAATTAAGACAATTGACCCGATGTACAAGATTATTGGTCAGATAATGGTAGACAGAAATGATTCTATGAATATGATTGAGCTTACTGTCCAACAGGATCCTATCAGAAAGTACATCAGAAGGAAGAAGGACGAAGGCTATACCTTCAGTCATCTGGCGGTCATTCTTGCGGCTTATATCAGAACTGTGGCTGAGTATCCGTTTTTGAACCGTTTTGTTGTAAATAGAACTCTTTATGCCCGAAAAGAGCTTGCGATCGGCATGGTTGTTCTTAAGCCTGGAGAAACCGAAGGTACAATGAACAAAATGTATTTTAATCCGGGCATGACAATTTATGAAATTCAACAAGTTCTGGATGATTATATTACTACAAACCGTGGGGCAGGGGAAACAAACTCAACTGATAAGATAATTAATACCATGCTGTCTATTCCGGGGCTTGCCCGTGTAGGCGTTAGCTTTCTTAAATGGATGGACTGGCACGGTTTACTTCCAAAAGCAATAATTAATGCCAGTCCTTTCCACTGTACTATGACTATAACTAATCTTGCCAGTATTGGTACGAACTATATTTTCCATCATGTTTACAACTTTGGTACAACTTCTATGGTTATGGCTATGGGAAACACCCGCGAAGATCCTGTAAAAAGGCACGGGGAAATTGTTTTTGAAAAAGTAATTCCTATTGGTCTTGTTATGGATGAAAGAATTGCCGAAGGTGTTCAGTTTGCTATGGCCTGCCGAAAGCTTCAGAGTATATTGCAGGATCCTTCTGTTCTGGAGCAGCCGCCGGCAGAAGTAAAAGAAGATATTAAATAATTTGTCATCCCGAACTTGTTTCGGGATCTCAACAAGAAGAGATGCTGAAACAAGTTCAGCATGACAGTATAACCTGGAGAAATTATGGTTTATTATGTTAACGCAAATGCAGGGGTGTCTGGAGATGGCAGCCAGGCAAAGCCTTTTAAAACTATTAATGAAGCGGCTCAAATTGCTCTTGCCGGGGACCAAGTTATTGTTGCTCCAGGCCTTTACCGTGAATGGGTAAATCCAAAAAATGGTGGTCAGGAGGGGAAGCGCATTGTTTATAAGTCCCAGGTCCCTCTTGGAGCTCATATTACCGGAGCAGAACCGCTAACTGATTGGAAGCAGTACAAGGGTAATGTTTATACTGCCCGCGTTTCCAATAAGATTTTTGGAGGTTATAATCCTTATAAAGAACTTGTAAGCGGCGACTGGTTTATTGCCTTTATGACTGCCCACACCGGCGATGTCTTTTTGAACGGCAAATCCATGTATGAAGTGCAGAGTGTGAGCGAAGTTGAGGCCGCTGAAGTTAGTGTTCCTTCCTGGGACCACGAGTTTTCTGTCTATAAATGGTATGCCCAGCAGGATGAAACTGCCAATGAGACCGTTTTTTATGCAAATTTCCAGGGTTTAGATCCAAATAAAGAAGATATAGAGATTACAGCCCGCCAGGCCTGCTTTTATCCAAAGGAAGAAGGCCGGGGTTATATAACTTTGAGTGGTTTTAAGGTATCAAAGGCTGCAACCCAGTGGGCACCTCCTACAGCCTACCAGGAAGGAATGATTGGCCCTCACTGGTCAAAGGGCTGGATAATCGAAGACTGTGAGATTTTTGAAGCAAAGTGCAGTGGTATTTCGCTTGGTAAATACCTGCAGCCTCAGAACGACAACAAGTGGCTCAAGTGGAAATACAAGGACGGAGCCCAGACAGAAAGAGACTGCATCTGCCAGGCACAGAGGGAAGGCTGGAGCAAGGCGACAATTGGTTCTCATATAATCCGCCGCTGTAATATTCATGACTGTGGTCAGACCGGAATTGTTGGGCATCTGGGAGGAGTTTTTTCTCTGATAGAGGACTGTCATATTCATCATATAAACAACAAGCAGAATCTGGCCGGCTGCGAAATTGGCGGTATAAAAATGCATGCGGCTATTGACTGTATCTACCGCCGCAATGTCATTCACGACTGTACCAGGGGAATGTGGCTGGACTGGCAGGCTCAGGGGACCCGCGTTACCCGGAATCTTTTTTACAACAATGTTCTTCCAAAGGAATATAATCAGAACGATGAAAGTATGGTTGGCTGCGGCGAGGATTTGTTTGTTGAAGTTTCGCACGGACCAACTCTTATTGATAACAATATCTTTTTGTCGGACAGGGCCCTTAAGCTTGCAACTCAGGGCGTGGCTCTTCTTCATAATATTATTTATGGAGGAATTGTTTCTATAGGGCTTGGTACAAACAACGGGGCTCCTACAAGGCCTAGTCCACGTTACACGCCTTACCATCTTCCTCATCAGACAGAGATTGCGGGCTTTATGACAATCCTGCATGGAGATACCAGAGTTTATAATAATATCTTTGTTCAGCAGCCTCTTCGTCCGGCACTTAAAAAAGGTATGGATAACAACATTGCTACTAAGAATGACTGGGATGACGGAAATATTCTGGCAGGCACTTTTGTATATGAAAAGTTCCCGACCTTTGACCAATGGAACAAACAGTTCGAAGGCTACTGCGGACAGGGGGCCCCTACAACCGATAAGTATTATTCTGAACTGCCTGTCTGGGCCGGAGGAAACGTATATTTGAACGGGGCCCGTCCTATGTCCAGGGAAAAGGAAGCAGATGCCCTTGTGATTGAAGGCGATAAGGTTACCTTTGCAGTTGAAGAAAAGGCTGATGGCTTTGAGTTTAAGACAAATCTTTATGAAGTCATAGGTGCTGATGGAATGCCAACCTGTAAACTCATGCACACCGACGACATGAAGATGGCCTTTGAAAGCGAACAAAAGTTTGAAAACCCGGATGGTTCGCCGATTACCTTTGACGAAGACCTTTTAGAAAAGAAAAGAACTGAAAATGATGTGATTCCAGGGCCGTTTGTTGATTTTTCAGGTCATGCTGAACTTGTTTCAGCATCTATTGACAAAAAATAGATCCCGAAACAAGTTCGGGATGACACTTTTAGGAGACCCACATGCCTTTTACCTACCTTCACGACTTTTCACCAGCAGATATCCATCTTTGCGACCAGTTTCTTCTGGATATTACCCAAAAGGATGTAAACTTTTTAAATACCTTTAATCCCGACAAACTGCTTTTTAATTTCAGAGTAACTGCGGGACTTCCCAATACAAAAGCAAGCATCTCTTACAGCGGCTGGGAAAATACCCGCATTGGCGGTCATACAATGGGTCATTATCTTGCGGCGGCTGCACAGGCCCTTGCCCGTGGTTATGGTCAATGTAAAGGCCCGGACGGTAAGACCCTGCAGGCCCGCTTTGATTACCTTATTGAAGGCCTTGCAGAATGCCAGGCAGCGCTTGGTACAGGCTTTATCTTTGGAGCCACTATGGATGATCCTTCAAAACCCGAAAGGCAGTTTGACCGCCTGGAAGAAGGCAACCCTTCAGATACCTGGGTACCCTGGTATACAGTTCATAAAATCATAAACGGATTAGTGGAGGCTAACAAATCTGCCGGCAGTAAAAAAGCCCTGGAAGTTGCTGTTAAGTTCTGTGAGTGGATTTTCAAACGCACAAGCCGCTGGGATGACCAGATACAGGCTCGAGTCCTTGCAACAGAATATGGCGGAATGAATGACTGTTTATATGAACTTTATAAATGTGCCAGGGCGGGAGGCTATGATGATACAACTTGCGAACATATCCTTGCCTCTGCCCACAAGTTTGATGAAGTTCCGCTTTTTGAAAAAGTTCTTGCGGCCGGTCCAAAGTCCAATGTGCTGAACAACCGCCACGCCAACACAACAATCCCAAAGTTTGTCGGGGCGATGAACAGGTATATGACGCTGAATGGTGAAGGGCCCTTCGACAGGCTCAGGGACCCCAAGTACCTGGACTACGCTCGCGCCTTCTGGAAAATCGTTATAGAAAATCACACATACATAACCGGCGGAAACAGCGAGTGCGAGCATTTTGGAGAAGACAAGGTTCTGGACAAAGAGCGCAGTAACACCAACTGCGAAACCTGCAACACTCACAACATGCTCAAGCTTAGCAGAATGCTTTTTATGGTAACAGGTGAAAAGCAGTATGCAGACTATTACGAAAATACCTTTATAAACGCAATCCTGGCTTCTGTAAATGCAGACACAGGAATGACCCTCTACTTTCAGCCAATGGCAACAGGCTGCTTTAAAACCTACTGTAACCCCGATGTAGACAAAAACTACTTCTGGTGCTGTACAGGAACAGGTCTTGAAAATTTCACAAAGCTTGGCGACAGCATTTATTTCCACGACGACAAAACTCTTCTTGTAAATCAGTTTATAAGCTCCCGCATAGAGTGGAAAGAAAAAGGCCTTGTTTTAAGCCAGAAAGCAGATCTTCCATATAGCGACCAGGTAGAATTTACAGTAGAAAAGGCCCCTCAAGGCCAGAAAATCACGATTGCAGTGCGTAGTCCTGATTGGAACTACCAGCCCGCAGGCGCTCCGGGAGGCATTTTACAAGACGGTTACATCCTTTATACCCGTGAATGGCATGATGGAGACACCTTCAAAATAAAATTTTACATGAATATCCAGGCCTTCCCGCTGCCAGATAATAATGGACGTGCAGTAGCCTTCAAATACGGACCTGTAGTTCTTGCAGCGGAGCTTGGTCGCGACGATAAAATGACCCTGCGGCAGGTTGGTGTTCAATGTGATGTCAGTGCCAACAAGCTTGTGCGAGGACAGGTTTACGAACTAACCGGTAACTACGGCGGCACCAGTAATCTTCCCCTGCTTGCCGGGGAGACAGTGCTTGTAAAAGCTTCAACTGTTAAAGACTTCCTGACCAACATAAATTCACATTTTGAAAAAATCACACGCGCAGACGGTACTCTCGCCTTTAAGCTCAACAACACAAACTGGGATGGAGACTTTATCTTTTCTCCATACTATCTCATCAATAATCAGCGTTACGGCATCTACTGGGTTTTTGCAGAAAAAGAAGAAGAGGCACAATTAGAGCAAAAATATATGGTCATTGATGGCATTGGCATAGGCTACGGTGCCCAGACAGAAGGCAACGCAAGCACCTGGCCTTTCATGCAGGAAAAAGGAAGCGGTTCTGTAGGTGATCCTAACGAACTTACACGCTATGCAAAAGCAGGCGGTTCCTTCAGCTACATGTTTAAAGTTAGGCCTGACAAACAAAACTATCTTGTCTGTACCTTCCTCAAAGAAGATAAGGGCAAGACAATCTGTATAAAAAGCGGCTTTAAAAAAATTGCTGCAGTAACATTGGACTACAAGGGCAGCGACGAAAAATACACTATGGAATTTAAAATCCCACGCAGCCTTACTAAAAAATCGGAAATACGCATCGGCTTTATGGGAATAAAAAAAGCTGAATCTGCAAGACTTTGCTCTCCGGTAAATACGGTGTATAATTAAAATCAGGATAGTAAATGAAAAAAATACTTTTTCTGCTTATAATTTCTATAGCATTTATCTCTTGCGCTACAACATACGAAATCCCCTATGACCCGGAGCAGCGCACCGAAGAACAGCAGAAATTTTATGACATTAAAAATACCCGCGATTATAAAGAAATTGGTATTAACCTTGATTACAAAATAACAGTTGATGACGAAGCTAAAGAAATCATAATTCTTTATGAAGAATCGATTGATGATGCAGATTATAAATATCAGATGTACACTTTTCCCTGGCCGCTTAAGCTTGATGACAAAACAATCTGGACAACTTATGGCTATGCAAAAATCTATAAATCTTCAGAGAATATTCCAATAGATGAGTTTTACGACCTGTGGCAGGAACACCCGGATTATAAGATTATAATGAGGGGCTGGAGCTTAGGAAGCGTAATGGCAAAAATAACAGCCAGACATTTTTTATTAAGGGCTCCGGAAGGCACAAAAATAGATGAGCTTACCACCTATGGAGATATAAAATGCTGGTTTAATCCTTTTTATACTCTTAAGGACGACTGTGTAAAAATAAGGGAATACACCAATATTAACGATGTGATAACATGGTGTTTCCTTTTTTATCGAAGAGATATAAAACACAGGGTAGGCGGTAAACTGAAGTTAAAAAAATTCTTTAACTGTGAATATATTCATACCCACTATGAAGAATGTGATTATTCAAAGTGGGAAGACCAGGATCAGTCAAAGGTAAATGAATCAAACTCTGCAATTACCGAAGAAGAAGCAGAGATGAATTCAAAGTAAATTGCATGTTTACCGATCAGGCTGTCTGAAAGTTCTGAGGTAGCAGTCTTATCACCTTTCTTCATGTCAAAGCTTGTAATAACTTTTCCCTGATAGTTATCAACTCTAACATTTACAGTAAGGTCTTCGAGTGCTGTGATATTTGCAGTTACTGTCTTTGGTGTGTTGTATCCAAACTGAAGGTAGCGGAAACCGACAGTAAGCCTGCTTGTGATGTCTACGATTGGTGAAGAAATATTGTCGTCTTTTTCGTAAACAGGTTTGATGTAGGCACCACCAGCTCCACCGTTGTAGCCTCCCTTTGCTCCCCCATAAATGTGAACTGCATAGCCGGCAGAAATAATCTTGCGGGCATCAAGTCCGTTTACCTGGGCGCCCTGGCTTGTCATTTCTACAGGCTCTGAGGCAACAGGTTCTCCGTCTTTGTAAGTAATCTTACCAACAAAGATACGGCCGTTTTTGTCCATTGCTACATCAACAGGTTCAATCATGGCCTGGCGGGAATACTCATCTGTACCAATCTGGCGGTGATAGAAAATGTACCACTGACCGTTTACCTGCATAAGGCTTCCGTGGTTGTTGCCCCAGCGGTAGGTCATCTGATTTTTACCGTCAGGACCAGGAATAATTTCTCCACCGTTAAAGCTTATGTCTCCACCCATTTTATAGTCGCCAAGAGGGGTATCGCAGTATTTATATGAAAGGAAGCCGTTACAGTCTTCGTAAACTCCATACTGTGGACGGTGAGTGTAGTAGCGCTTTGAATAAATAAATACATATTTTCCAAAAAGCTTACGAGGAGATGAAGCTTCAAAGAAGGCATC
>JAEEGL010140510.1_pt1 | contig 10144 bp, 8 predicted proteins | sample 9134231 | NCBI WGS metagenome assembly JAEEGL01 (sample SAMN16246548, study PRJNA631951) | gut metagenome | biome: gut microbiome; feature: rumen; material: fiber-attached | host: Bos | place: Iran: Karaj | collected 2018-10
AAACTTCGTCCTTTGACATACCCAGGCTGAGCTGTGTAATGATATTGAATTTGTCGGTATTATCAGTATCTTCTGATACCTGAGGAGTTTCGGAAGTCGGCTCTGAGGTGACCTCCGCTTCGGCAGTTGTTTCCTCAGCGGTAGTTATTTCTTCAGATGTGATCTCTTCTTCAGCTGTTGTGACCTCAGCATCAGTAGTTTCCTCGGTCATTTCGGCTGAATAGTCTATTCTTCCGCAGCCTGCTGTGCAGAGCATAACAATTGCGGATATCATAGCGGCTCTTTTCTTTATCATAACTCCCTCCGTTTGTTTCAGGCGGCTTTATTCATATGACCTTGCGATACATATAAATCCGCTGCCGGTATTATCCGCTGATGCGGAAGCAGCTTCATCGTAGGAAGGTGAAAAAAACATTACTATATCAGAGTCATCCCATATATAGATGTTATTATCATCAGACGCGGCATCTCTTGGAGAACCGTAGACAGCTTTAAACTTTGAAGCCATGCTGCCAAACTTCTCTTTGAGTTCATTGTAATTGCAGCGAAGATCATAATTGCCGTCAATTTTCTGTACTCCCAGCTCGTATCCGTAGGAATTTATACGATCATTCTTATCGTCAAACTCGATATAGAATGAAAAAGGAAAATCTGTGCCAAAGGCATCGTCTTTATCAAAATTCCACTCATAGAACGAATAAGAGCCGCTGTTCTCAGTGATTACAGGATCTTTCCCGATAATGGCAAATGCCTGCTCCTTTGAGGTCTCGGCATTAAGCTGAGAAAACAGGCTGCCCTCTGCTATGATCTCTGACTCATTGAAGTCAGATGGAGAGCTGTCTGCATCGGAAGCTTTTGCGGCGGAGAGTATCTTCTGCGCAAAATCGTCTCCCATTGAGGATATTGAGACCTTTCCTGTTTTTGTATCTTCATAATAGTAAGACGAGAGATAAAGATTGCCGAAAATATTGTTCCAGCTGAGACTGCTCAGGCAGTTTCCCTCATTGTCGGCTGACGAATAATGATCGCCGTAGTGTTCATGTATCTTATCGAAAAGTGCGTCATAAACAGCTTTTATCTCGTCCTCTGAAAACTCCTTTACAGGGGTATCGTCCCTGTCCTTTACTCCAAAATGACAGCTTATACATATAAGCTCGCCGTCGGGGATAAAGGTGAAAAGCTTGTATCCTGCCATATCGGCATCAAGCTCGGGACAGCTTTCAAAAGGAACTGTATAATAAGCGATCTCAGGACCGACATTCTGAAATTTCTCGACGCCGCGCTCATAACCGTCACCAATAACGGCTTTGAACTCATCTTCTGTCATGCCCAGCTTTATATCAGGGAATATATTGAATTCCGTGCCAAGCTTATCCGTTTCATCTGAGGAGGCTTCGGTCTCAGTTTCTGAGGTTTCTTCCTCATCGGAAGCTGACTGAGTGGTCATGCTTTCTTCTGCGACCTCATCAGCGTTGTCGATACTTCCGCAGCCTGCTGTGCAGAGCATAACAAGTGCGGAGATGAGTGCGATTTTTTTCTTTATCATAATTCCTCCGTTAATGGCTGTTTTCAGCAGACTGCTGTTCGCTGTCAGCGGCTTCGGCAGGCTGAGCATCGTGATTTGCCACAGGATATGATGGTTTATTCGGGACGAAGTCTCCCGATATTACTTTCAGCCCGTCATCGGGACTGTATGTGAATTCCATGATGGATTTGTAATCGCCTCTCAGGCGTTTTATTTTCTTTTCCTCATTTTTATAGGAAATAGAGATATCTGTTGTTATAGACAGCTTGTAATGCGCAAGTTCGTTGTCTGAGCTTGTGGAATATAACGATATATCGGATATACCCATAAGCTTTTTATCGGTTATGGAATGATCCTCAGGGAAAAGCGTGAGGAACACAGCTGAGGGGGCAGCACCTATGTCAGAGAGCAGACTGCTGTCGCCTGTGAATGCGTATTCCATGTATTTTTCGACAGCACTGCACATATTCTCAAGTGAGAAAACGCTGAGCTGTGACAGCAGGTACTTGTTGGTGACCTCGATATTGAAAGGCTGTCCCATAGTTTTACCGTTTAACGAAGCACTTCTGAATGTCATGCCGCCTGATGATACAGAATAGCTGTAAGTGCCGTTATGAGAGCTCAGAATAAGTTCGTTTCCGCTTTCCTTGTATGAATTCCATACCCTTGAAAAGCAGGGATTGAAGTTCTGATCGTAGATAACGAAAGACTGGTCTTCGGCAGACTGCGCTGCATAAAGAGTGCAGTAAGGGACATTTATGCGGATTATATCCGAATAAACGAATGGCAGAGTGATATTTCCCTCATAGTCGATACAGCCGAAAAGAGTTTTTCCTCTTATGCGCTTTGACGCGATACAAAGACCGCTGTCGGTGAATTTGAGGGAATTCCATTCGGGGTATACGATAACGCGCTCATTGCTGTCGATAATGCCAAACATTCCCGAATCGTTTTGGAAAATATGATTGCCGGAGTTGTCAGCGAGGAGTATTTTTTCGATAGCAGGCTGTGTACCGCTCAGCTCAGTGCTTTTGCCCGTGCTTGAATAAAAACGGGTTATAGCAACGGCGAGGACTATTATTACGATAAATAATACGGAGACAACAAGTCTCATATGCTTAGTCAATGTCTCCGCACCTCCCTGCGATCATTTGCTGCTGTCAGAAGCTCCTGTATTTTCAGAAGCGCTCTTCTGAGCCTCAGCCTTGCGCTGTCTGTAGATATCTTCTGTTTCTTTTGTTATGTATATAGGACGATTTTTCGTCTCAAGGTAAGTCTTTGAAAGGTACTGTCCGAGAATTCCGATGCTGAAGAGCTGAAGTCCGCTGAAAAGGAATATGAGACAGAGCATTGTGGGATATCCGTCAGGAGCATCGAGCCAGCCGAATATCGAGCGGATTATCGTTATTACTATAAGAACGAAAGCGATAAAGCAGGTGATTATTCCCAACAGTGAGGCGATAGCCAGAGGAGCTGTAGAGAATGCCATGATGCCCTCGAGGGAGTATTTGAAAAGTCCCCAGAATGACCATGAAGAAGTACCTGCAGGTCTCTCGACATTTTCGTATTCGATATATCTGGTGTTGAAGCCGACCCAGCTGAATATGCCCTTTGAAAAGCGGTTATACTCAGTCATGTCGAGTATCGCATCAACCATCTGACGGGTCATGAAGCGGAAGTCCTGAGCACCGTCAACTATCTCGGTCTGAGATATCTTGTTCATTATTTTGTAGAACAGCCTTGCAAACCATGAACGCACCTTTGACTCGCCCTGTCTGCTTACGCGGCGTGTAGTGGCGCAGTCGTATTCACCGTTTCTGACATAGCTGTACATCTGAGGAAGGAAAGCAGGCGGATGCTGAAGGTCAGCGTCCATAACGACGACATAGTCGCCTTTGGCATTTTTCAGACCTGCGTACATACCTGATTCCTTGCCGAAATTGCGTGAGAATGAAATGTATCTTACCCGTTTATCCTTTTCTGAAAGGGAACGGAGTATATCAAGGGTTGTATCTTTAGAACCGTCGTTGATGAAGAGGTATTCAAAAGTCAGCTCAGGAAAGTCCTTTGACATCTGACCTGTGACCTTGGTTATCTCCTCATAGAACATCGGGAGAACCTCCTGCTCATTATAACACGGAACTACTACGGAAACGAGCTTCACGTTTTTTCCTCCTTTTAAGAAGCTTAGGCGGCGGATAAAAAATACAAATTTTTCATCTACCAACACACTATTAATAATACAACAAAATCACTCATAATGCAAGAGTAAAATGTGTGATTTCATAATTTTTTACGTCTATGTAAAATAATGGCTGATAAGGGTCATGATTTTGGTCTTTATGTTGGAGAGCAGCCGATGACAGTGGCGGAACACAGTGAAAACAACGTATATACGTTGAAATATTCTTATTTACCTAATTTAACTTAAACAATGTAGGAGAATTTTGACAAAAAAATCAATAACGATTTGTTATTTTCACCGAAAATTTTAAAATGGGTATAATTTTGACGTTCATTTTTTTAGAAAGTGTTGATTTTTTTTGAAGTATCATGTATAATATACTTGTATAGTTATTCGCATCATTGCAGATACGTCTCAGACCCCCTCTTTTAATTCCGGGAGGTATTTCTGCAGCGATCAGGGAAATCGGCGGTCCGCTGCCGTAAAGCGGAGGCTGCAGCTTTGCTGCGGTTGGGAGAGGACTATGGATATAACATTGGTAACGTCTTCGTTTGATAAAGTTGTTCACGGTACTGAGAACGATAAGAAAACAGGCTGTGGCATAAACTTGCTTAAGCCTGAGAATGTGACCCGTTTCCACAGGACTTCAAGGATGACCGATCTTAAAGAGATCACCTGTGAGAAATGTAAGGCAAACCTTGCCAAAAAGCTTATAAAAGCTGATAAAAAGGAAATGGCTCTTCTCCTCAAGGAAGAGAAGAGACGTGAAAAAATGGGTATGGGCGATGAAGGTATAGTACCTCTCGGAAATACCACGGCAAAGATCACAAGAGATCCTGATGCGAGAAGAAAAGAAGAAGAGGCAAGAAGAAAGGCTGAGGAAGAAGCAAGAGCTGCTGCTGAGGCAAAGAGAAAGGCTGACGAAGAGGCTGCACGAGAGGCTGCCGAGTATTTCACAAAGCCTGCTGCCGACAGAGTTCAGCCTGTGCCTGAACAGCCTGTAAATAATATTTCGGGAACAGGTATCGCTATGGACGAAAATCTTGCTCAGTTTGCAATAAACGTCCCTAAGGAAGAGCCTGCACCTGCTGCTGCACCTGCGGAGGAGGACGACTTCCTCGCACAGTTTGCTGTACAGAAACCTGATGCAGTTGCTGATCCGGTGCAGAACAATGCGGTAGTGCCTGAGGACGATTTCCTCGCGCAGTTCGCTATCCCTTCGCCTCATCAGTCTGCTATCCCGGGCGGTGAACCTGCACCTATGTATAATGAAGAACCCGATGAAATGGACGGACTTGACTTTAATTACGGTCAGCCGCAGGCTCCTATATACGGACAGCCCGATCAGCCGATACAGGTACAGTCAGAAGAGGATATCATGCAGATGTTCTCTATCGGAAACGAGCCTGTTCAGGAACCTGTATACGGACAGCCGGTATACGGCGGCGATCAGAATATCATCGGTGCTGCGAGCGGCGAGATCGTACAGCAGTATGCAACTCCCGAACCACAGTACATACAGCCTGATATGACATATCCTGCAGAGCCTGTTTATGGCGCTGAGACGGAAATTGCTCAGGATCAGCTGTTTGGATATGAGGAAAATATGCAGCAGGGTATTACGGAAACTGCTCCTGTTTATCCTCAGTTTGACCAGAATATGCCAAAGGAAATGGAAGAGCTGGCTATACCTTCAGCAGGCGATCTGTCAGCGGCTTCTGAAGCTAATGGTATAAATGCTCCTGTTATCGATGATATATCAGCTTACCAGGAGACAGCATCATCTGCTGCAGAGCAGATACCGACAGTTGAAGATATAACTGTTCCTGCATTTGACGAAATACCACCTGCAGAACATATTTCAACACCTATCCTTGATGATATCACAGATGCAGCAGCTGAGCCTGTACAGGTAAACAGCGGAATGCCTGCATTCGATAACATCAGCGCACCGGTGATCGATGATATTTCTGCACCAGTATTTAATGAGCCTGTAATGGCAGAAGAGGAGTATGATACCAATATGAGCGATTATAATTATGTTGCACCGGGAACAGGTGCTGAAAGAAATACAGCAGAGGCAGAGCAGCCTAAACAGCAGGCAGTTCAGCAGCCTCAGATAATCAAAGTTCCACAGCTTGCAGGTTATGATGCAAACAATCAGCCTGTATACAAGTATATGCAGATGAAGCTTGCAGGATATGACCAGAACGGTCAGCCTGTATATGTTCCTGTAGGTGCACAGCCAGCAGCTAAGCCTCAGGCAGCAGCTCCTGCTCAGCAGGCAGCACAGCCGAGACCTCAGGCAGCAGCTCCTGCACAGCAGACAGCAGCACAGGCTCAGAGAGCCGCAGCAGCTCCTGTACAGCAGGCAGCTCAGCAGGTACAGCAGCAGAGACCTGTCGCTCCTGTACAGCAGGCTCCTGTAAGATCAGCAGTTCCGAGAAAGCCTGTACAGCAGAGTGGTATCCCTTCTGCAAATATTTCCAAGATCGCAGTAAATCCACACAGCAAGTCTACTTCACAGGCATTCATCAATGCTATCGCAAGCTCAAAGGATTACGCTGACAAGAACCTTATCGATACACAGGGACTTCAGGCTAACAGCCCTGTTCTTACATCTGTTGAGGACGTACTCTCAACAATGGGCGATGAGACGGCAAAGAGACAGATACAGGCTAAGGTACAGGCACAGCAGAATGTTCCTGTATTTGAAGAGTATAAAGGACCTCAGCAGAATTCATTCAGAGGCGGTGCACCTGTTCAGAGACAGCAGTCTATGGAGAGAGATGCTCGCTATATGACAAAGGCTGAACTCAAGGCTAAGAAGAAGCAGGATAAGATCGATGCCAAGTTCAGAAAAGAAATGTCCAAGAGAGGTTTCTGATCAGAATAACTTCAATACCGCACAAAGAGCGCACAGTTGTGTACTTTGTGCGGTAATGTATAATATCGCAAATGAAATGAGGAAAATCAATGGCTGAAAACAAGATCCTTGAAGAACTGAGATCAAAGCTCACGGATTCACTTGAGGAAAACAATAAATTTCTCCGCGGCGAGGCTGAGCGCTTTGCAGAGGCGGGAAACAGAGAAGGCGTAGATGCCGCAACACAGCTTCTTATAGAGATCATGCCGCAGGCGCAGAAGGAAGAGATACAGAGACTTACCCATGTTGACGGTATGCGTCTTGACGAGATGCATGATAAGATAATGAAGCTTGTCAGTGAAAAAAATCTTACTGAGGCAAAGTCTCTTGCAGAGCGCCTTTACAAGAAGATCATCATAGACTACAGTGATGGCGAAAAATCAAAGTTTGTATCGCTGAAAAATCCTTTTGAGGATAATCTTTATCAGCTCAAATATAAGAAGGATGATAAGATACTCAACCGTACACCTTTTGATTTTGCTGCTTATATCACTACATATGCCTATATACTTGTAGAGACAGGTTCACCGCTTGACGCTATCCCCGCACTTGAAAAGGCTATGGAGTATAATCCGCTTGACTGCACTCCGAGATTTGAGCTTGCAGAGATCTATAAGCTCCTCAACAACAGAAGAATGCTCATTGAAACGAGCCGCGCTACCCTTGAAGTAGCTTCTTCTCCTGTTGCTATCGCAAGATGCTATGCTAATATAGGCTATGCGCTCACGGATATGGGCGAGTATGATGACGCAGTGGCTTTCCTTTCGGCAAGTATCATCTTTGCTCCTCACCCTGCTATACCTTTTGAGCTCAGAAATATCGCAGAGCGCAAGGGAAGCCCTATCAAGCAGCCTACTCAGGAAGATATAAATGCTGCTATGGAGAAGTACAAGATACCTTACGGACCAAATGAGGACGTTGTATCTGTAGCTGCACAGCTTTCGGCTAATTACCTTATGGACAAGGATATTCCTAATGCTCTCAAGGCGCTGAAGATGACATATAATCTTACACGCGATGAAGAGATAAAGAAGATAATCCTTAAATACGAGCCTGACGCTCCTATGGCTGTGCCTGCGCCTGAGGATAAGAGCGAGGCAAAGCCAAACATCATACAGACGGTGAATGATACCCCTGAGAACTGATGCTGACTGAATAACGGATATGAAGCCATAGTGTTTCTTCGGAAATACTATGGCTTTTTCTGAATAATCGTCATTGCTTTGCAGATAATATCTGCAGGAGATGATGAAAATGAGCAGAAAAAAGAAGAATATACCCGTTCCCGAACCCGAAAAAGAGGAATATTTCTGCCCCTCGGCTTCGTGGGGAGATATGACGGGGCTAATTCCCTATGCCGCTGAGAACAGCGTCCGGCGCAGTTCATATGAGGAGATATCCCCTTATCTTCCTGAGTGTGAAGGCGGCAGTGAGCAAAAAGAATGACGGCTGCGGAGAAAAATCTCCGCAGTTTTTTGTTGTAAAAGACGATAAAACTGTGTTGAAATTAACGAATATTCCAAAATTTGCAAAACTGCTTTATTTATCACTTAAAGCATGATATAATAGTTAATATTAATTTAATTCGATTTTTACCTTATTATTTGATATTAAGCTTCAGACAGCTTTCTGGAGACTTAACAGACTGGGGGACTTTATGAAGAACGGAGTGAAAATGCTTGATATCGCTACTAAACTTGGCGTTAGTGTGGTAACGGTATCAAATGCCCTTGCAGGACGCGACGGCGTAAGTGAGCAGATGAGAAAAAGGATCTGCGAAACTGCGGAAAAAATGGGCTATAAGCCTTCAAATACAAAGAGCGAAAAGCGCCGCATGACTATACCTAAAATAAGCAAAAACGTGGGAATACTCACTTCTGAGCGATTTGTCGGCGCAAGAGGTACTTTCTACTGGGAGCTTACGGCAAGCATCTCCAATCAGCTTTCTCAGATGAATGTGTGCACTGTTTATGAGTGCGTTACCGCTGAAAGCGAAAGGGACGGAATACTGCCGAATATGATAATTGACGGCAAGGTTGACGGTGTTATCGTTATCGGACAGGTCCACAGAAGCTATATAGAGTGTCTCAGCAAGCTGACTATACCGCTTATTTTCGTGGATTTCTATGATAACAGATACAAAATAGATTCCGTAATTTCAGACAGCTTCAACGGCGGCTATATGCTTACGGATTATCTCGTTTCAAAGGGCCACAGAAGAATAGGCTTTTTCGGCACTCTCAATGCTACCAGCAGTATAAACGACAGGTATCTGGGATACATAAAGTGCATTATGGAGAATGAGCTGGATTTCCGTATAGAATGGATAATCGGCGACAGAAACGAAAAGGGCATACTCAACGAAAAAATAGATTTCCCTGACGATATGCCGACGGCTTTTGTGTGTAACTGTGATGAGACTGCATTCCGTGTTATTTCAGCGCTTAAAACAAAGGGAGTACGTGTTCCCGATGATATAAGCGTTGTAGGATATGACAATTATACAGTGTCAAGTATATGCATTCCGACGATAACTACCGTTGAGGTAGACCTTGCGAAAATGGCAGAGGTCTCTGTGGGAATAATGGCGAAAAAGCTTGCAGACCCCACATATACCGAGGGAAGACGTATAATCAGCGGAAGACTTATCGAAAAGGAAAGTGTTCTCGATATAAACGGCAGCTATAACAGGGAGTGACTTGATGATAATTAAAAACTTTTTCGGACATCTAAAAACTGTTCAGCAGCACAGACATCAGGTCTTTATCCACTGTAAAAAGGCAGGCATACCCTGGCGCGGATTTGTGCATGACCTGTCGAAATTCTCTCCCACAGAGTTTATCCCGGGGGTGCTTTACTATCAGGGCAACCGCAGTCCTAATGAGCGCGAAAGGGAAGTAGACGGCTATTCAAAGGCGTGGATGCACCATAAAGGACGCAACCGCCATCACTTTGAATACTGGACTGACTATGATCCGAAGACTAAGCTTATGGAACCTGTGAAAATGCCGGATATATTTATATTTGAGATGTTCTGCGACCGTGTTGCGGCATCGAAGATATACAACAAAGAGAATTATAACGAGTCCATGCCGCTTGAGTATTTTCTTCGTGCCAAGCCTAAGCGGAAGATAGAAAAGTCAACAGCGGCAAAGCTGGAATTTCTGCTTACCATGCTTCGTGACAAGGGCGAGGACGAGGTGTTCAGATATATCCGCAGACAGGTGAGAAAGCACCGTTAGCCATTAGTCATAAGCCATTAGCTTTTTTGCAGCTAAGTGCCAAAGGCTGATGGCTTTATATTTTACCGCGCTATGAGAAAGAGGGGAGCATATGAATGCGAGATTACCGTATCTCAGGGAAAAAACGTCAAAGCTGACGACTTCTCCCGGAGTTTATATAATGCGGAAAAAGGATAGTTCTATAATATACATCGGAAAAGCAAAAAATCTGCACAACCGTGTCAGCAGCTATTTCCGCGAAAATCCCGACCATACGCCGAAAGTTG
>JAEEGL010370866.1_pt1 | contig 10144 bp, 7 predicted proteins | sample 9134231 | NCBI WGS metagenome assembly JAEEGL01 (sample SAMN16246548, study PRJNA631951) | gut metagenome | biome: gut microbiome; feature: rumen; material: fiber-attached | host: Bos | place: Iran: Karaj | collected 2018-10
GGTACTATTAAAATTACAGTAGTAAGGGAAACAAGAGCAGTAGAAGAAGCAAAATAATTGCTTCTTTTTTTATTGTGATTGACATATAAAAATGATATAATTATTAAGATAGATAATAGAGAAGGTGGATGCAATGAAAAATGATAAGAAAAACTCGTTTTCTTTTTTAGTAATAATACTATTATGCGTTTCAATTTTGGGAGTTTTAGTGTTCCCGAGTTTTTCGGATAGGAAAGAAAAAGAAGTTGTAAGTGGGCAGAAAAAATATCGTAGTTTGGTAGAAACTGCTAACTCTGGAAATTGGGAGATTTCTCAAGTTTTCAAAAATACAAATAATGTTTTACTTAGTGGATTGAATAAGGCATATATTACATCTACCTCTGATGATATTTCTGAGAATTCAGTAACTATTATTAATACTATTTCTTTGGAAAAAGGATCTAATATAGCGAAGATAGATTATGGTAGTTTTATATATAGTATTGATATTTCTTCATTGATCAAGGATGGTTTTAATTATGATATTAATATGGATGATAATTGCTTAGAAATATATGATGTTGGCGGGAATTTGGTTGCCGATATAAAAATGGGTGACGTTGCTTCGGATGATTATGTTTGGGGAAATGGCCTTGATGCAAGTGAATATGATTTGTTGTGGTACTACGAAGATGGTTTATTTATTTATAGTGGTAAGGATATTTATCCAAATGACGAATTTACAAAGACATTTGAGTTAACGTATGAGTTGGATTACAACACCTATAAAAATGTATCGATGGAAATAGTAACTTCTTTATCATTTGATGCTGATAGAATTGTAGATTCTGAAGATTCAACTGTTCAAATGTCGTTTGGCGATGGTCAAACAAGTGACCCTGTAGTTCTTGAAAATGTAGTACAAAATGATAGTGAAGTTTCTAAGACATGGAATAATGCTTGGGGAACTGATCCAAATGAAGATTATTTATATGTATTATATGATTTAGAATTCGATTTAACTATGGATGATGATTATGATACATTAGCATCACTAAGTCTTGGTGATGGCGTGTTAATGGCGTATGGTGATGGAACTAATTATGTAGTAGGTGGAGAATCAAGTTATATTAATAGTACATATTCTTCATTAGTAAATGGACACAATCATCGTACCTATGTTGTTGGTTATGAAAAACCATCATCAGCTGGAATGATTACAAAAGAATTTAGTGTTGATTTAATTGCTACTGGAGTTTATTCAGAAACAGTTGATTGGACAGTTAATTATGATTATCAAGAAGAAGCTGTTTATCCAACTGCAAATGCAAATGAAATTGACTTAGAAATTAATAATGATAATTATGGATTCGGTGTTATAAATAAATTAAATGATGGAAAAGATGTTAACTTTGTATATAGCGTTGAGAGTGTTGCTGATACTATTAATAATAGTTATGATGGAACATTATTAAAGGGATTCAATAACTGGTATGCAAGTAATTATGGTGAAGATGATTATACTGCTGGTTTAGAATTCGGTAATGTTTATTTAAGTGATACTTTTGGTGCTGGAGGAACAGAAAGTAAACTTGGTAGTGGCGATTATTTAATTAGTGCTAGTGAGGTTATGGATGATAAAGAATATGATTATGCTTTAGATAGTACTAATGTAATTTACTATTTAACTAATGCTAATATTAGTGATTATGGAAATAAGAAAGTTTATGTTAAGACAGGAACTGATAATAATTGGACATTAGTTGGTACTTATAAGAAAGATAGTAATGGAGATATTGATTATGATCCAGTAGATAGTACAACAAGTTATAGTGCTGGAAAGATTCTATTACCAAATAATACAGTACAAGTTAAAGTTGAATATACAGGCAAGAGAGCTGCTGTATATGTTGGATATAAAGTATATGTTACATTATTACATTCTAATAATGTTAAAGATATTGTTAACAATAATGATAATACTTATATTAAAACAACTGCTGAAAGTAAAGATGATACGAAGAGTGATTATCATAAGTTGACTGAATTAAGTTATACTAGTGCATTACTTGTTAATAATACTGGAAGTACTTTAAATGGAGATACTAATGTAATTACTTATAGAGCTGATTTTAGTAAGAGAATTTCTTATCAAAGTGGAGAAAGCGAATTGGTAAGAGAAGTATTATCTGAAGAACAAGAAGGAGATTTCTATTTCTTATTACCACAAGGAGCAGTATTAGATGCTGTTACAAGTGTTAATGGTTATGGTAGTGTTACGGTAGATAAGACAGTAACTCAAATAGAAAATTACAATAATACAAATAGAACTCTAGTTAAGGTTCAATTAGTAAATGGAACTGGTAACTATTCAGATAGTGATAATAAGATTAGTACAGGATATAGAGTAAATATTACTATTAATTATTCACAAGTAGCTAATAGAGATTATGGTAATACTTTATATTTAGATACAATGTATGTTTCTGGTGGAGAATTAAGTGATGGTTATACTTCAGCTAGTGAACTAGCAAATGGAGTATTAACTTCTACAGAAGCTAAGACAACTCTTGGAACTATTGAAACAAGAGCTGGAAAGAACAAATTATTTAAAGGTAATACAGTAGTTATTACTGCAGTTACTGTAACAAGTGGTCAAGCTGAAGCTCGTGTTAAGACTTTAGGAATGAATGATTATGGAGCAGAAGCTACTATTAAAGAAAGTTATCCATATAGTTATCAATTAGAATACACATATAGTGATCCTTTGTTGAATTTTGATCATGTTGTATTCTATGATGCATTAGATACTGCTTATGGAAGTAACGAATATGTTAAAGGTACTTTTGATAGTGTAGATACTAATTATCTAGTTAATAATCTTGGTATTAGACCTACAATTTATTATTCAACAAAAGCTACTATTAACTTAGATACTGATACAGATTTAACAAACGAAAATGTTTGGTCAGTAGATTTACCAAGTGATAAAACAAAGGTTACAGCAGTTGCTGTAGATTTAGGTAGTTATACATTTAGTGGTCAAGATAGAAAGATACCAATGGTATATATTAATATGATTGGTTCAAATAACTACACTAAAGAAAATGTATATGCGTATAATAACGTTTTAGTTAAATATAATGACTTATATAGTGGAACTACTAAGACAAGTACTTCTACTACTACAAGAGTTAAGTTAGAAAAAGCTCAAATAGATCTTGATTTAAATGTTAAACAAGATATTAATGGTGGGGCGTTAGTAAGCGGAACTGAAAGTTCACCTGCTAGAGTAGAAAGTAATTATGGTTATTTATATACATTAACTAATAGAGATACTGTTAATGATTATCATAATATTAGTATTACTAGTGTGATAAGTGATGGTATTACAATTGATTCAAATAATATTAGTTATTATGATGTTATAGCAAATAATAAATTAATATCTGAAGATAATATGGTTTCTTATAGTTATGATGCATTAAATAAGAGTATTACTTTAAATGTTTCTGAACTTGATAAGAATAGTTCAATTAATATCTGGATTCCAGTAAATGTTAATATGGAAACATTAACTAGTGATGATGCTTTAATAACTAATTCAGCAATGATTAGTAGATTAGAAGGAACTGCCTATAGAGGAGATACATTAAATACTTATAATACTGTTGCTATTCCTCAAGTAGAAGGTTCTAAGTTCATTAAGAATGGTGGAGTATTTGTTACAACAGATCAAGAAGCTTTAAAGGTAAGTAGAGGTGGATCTTATACTTACATGGTTAAAGTAAGTAATAATAGTGATGTAGTAGCAACTAATATTACTGTAGTTGATAATATACCTAATGGATTAAATGTTAATACAAGTTCTATTGATAATGGTGGTGTATATAGTAATAATACAGTTACATGGAATGTTGCTTCTTTAGGAGCAAGAGAAAGTATTGAATTAACTTATAATGCATCAATACCTACTAATATAGCTAATAATACTAGATATTCTAGTAGTGCACATGTAACAGTAGTTAATCCATTTAATACAGCAAATAATATATATGATGAAGATACTAATACTATTGTTGTTGTATATAGTAGTGCTGCAGATATAGTAGTAAATAATAAAGTATCTGGAGTAATTGTTAACAACGATAAGGTATTTAATTATTCAGTTACATTAAATGGTCACAATTATGATGCTGGTCAATATAGTATTACAGATAGTAGTAATAATGAAATTACAAAGATTACTATTGATTCTACAGGAAGAGGTAGTGCAAATATTGAATTAACTAATGGTAATAAGTTTACTGTTAGAAATCTTCCTGGAGATGTAAGTTATGTTATAGCTATTAATAATGAAAGTGGTTATACAACATTAGAAGATAATAATGTATTAACAGAATCTGGTAACGCAAGTTACTTAACTGGAACTACTAGTGATGGATCAGTTGATACTTATACATTTAATAATACTTATTATGCTGAGGGATATTATTATCCAGTAGCTAAGATGACTTATGATGGAACATATAGTGCTGGAGACTTTATGTTTAAAGTTAATGGAACTGATTATTTCTCAAATGCAAATAATGATGCAAATGATGAAATTCATTTCAGTCAAATTAAATATGTTAATAAAGTAGGTACTTATGAATATACTGTAAGTCAATTAGATTTAGGTAATACAAATATTATCTACGATGATAATGTTTATAAAATGTATGTTAGTGTTACTGATAATGGTGATGGTACATTAAATACTTTGGCTACTTATCGTGATAAATATAATAACGAAGTAGATGAAATAATTTTTGAAAATAAAGAAATACCAGTAGGTTTATTAATTAGAAATAAATATGTTGGTGATTATGTTCAAGAAGGAAAAACATTTGATTATGAAATTGAAGTAACTAATTCAGTAGATGGTTCATATGATATTTTGAATAATAATAGTGAAAAGGTTGGTACTTTTGAAGTACAAAATGGAACTGGTACATATGAAGTAAGTTTAGGAGATTCTCAATATATTTTAATTAAGAATTTACCTGAAAATAGTGATTATGTAGTTAAGATGAAATTACAAGATTATTATGAATCTAATACTACTGGTGGTTCTGAAACAAATGGGGATTTGGTTGTTACTGGTACAATGGGAATGACTACTAGTGAAGTAGTATATGAAAACTCTTATAGTACAAGTGCAAATTATAAACCTGTTGTTAATGTAATATTAAATGAAAAAGAACTACAAGATAGTGAGTTTGTATTTAAGATAGTTGATGTTAGTGAAACAGCTAATGGATATACTGATAGTGCAAATAATAATGTAGATGGTGTTATTGAATTTAATAATATTTCATTTAATAGACCAGGTACTTATAAATATGAAATAAGACAAGTTAAAGGTACTTCTGATAAGATTTACTATGATGAAAGTCCAGTATTATTAACATTAGTATTAACTGATAATGGAGATAATACAATGAGCGTTGATGCAAGTTATACTTTCGTTGAAGGTAGAAGTGCATTTGTTAATACTTATGTACCAAATGGTGTTAACTATAATCCAAATACTGGTTCTGAAGGAACTAGTGGAATAGGTAACCCTAATACAATAGATTATGTAGCAGGAATAATAATTATATTATTAGTTGCTATTGCAGGAATAATAACTGTAAGGGTATTGAAATATAGAAAGTACGCGAATTAAATAATATACAAGGAGAGAGATTATGGAGTTAATTGATTTCTTAAAAACTAAATATAAGTTTTGTGAAGAATTAGCTAACGGCGGATATTTCTTTTATAACAGTGAAAAGGGAAATAGTGATGGCCTATATATACCTAAAGATTACAAAACAACTGAAGAGATGGGCTATCTCTCTTACTTGCCTGGTATAGGTGGATCTGCCAATGATGCTGCACAATTAAGAAATCAAATACGTAGTACCAATACTCCACCCCAATATATTATTTCAATATCTGGTGATTGTAAGGATAAGAATAATACTGTAATAAATAATTACGAGTATGTTACAAATAATTCAAATATTAAGATAAAAAATATGGTACTGATGTCATTTAGTGCTAGTGGTGTAACTGGTTATGACAAACTAGAGAACTTTATGTCTAAACATGAAGATGTTAAATGTACGATGGTTGTTAATAATTCTGGTTATGATAGTGGTAGGGTTGATAGTCCTAAGAAATATCCACATCTAGTACAAAATAAAGTACCTATAATCTATGTAGATCCTACTAATCAAAGTAGTCCTAAGAGTAAGATGAGTCAAGGTAGTAAGAATGGATTTAATGTTTATTGGTTACAATCTACATCTTCAGGACACGTAGCGTTTAATGCTGATATTATCTACAATAGATTTGTAGATGTATTGTTAGGATATAGTAATTCTTTTGGTAGTAAATCTACTAAAGGAAAAGATATTAAATATACTTTAGTTAAATATGATTATCAAGCAGGTAAGTACATTAATGCTGATTATAGTGAGTTAACACCTAGTGGTGGACCTGTTACAGTAGAAGATGTGGAAGCACCTGATGTGGCTGAATCAACTAGTACAACAAGTACAGGAGCTACTGATACTAGTTCAAGTTCTTCTAGTAGTTCATCTAGTAGTAGTTCTTCAAGTAGTTCTAGTAGTCACTCAAGTAGCAGTTCTAGTCATTCTAGTAGTTCATCTTCTTCAAGTAGTAGTTCTTCTAGTAGTTCAAAGAAGACTGAAGACAAAAAGAGTGAAGATAAGAAGAAAGATGAAAAGACAACTGATGAATCTAAGAAAGTTACTGATTCAACAGTATCTTCTGATTATGACTATGTAGTTAATTCAATGAGTTCTTTATGTGATGCAGTTAAAGCATCAGATTGTTTAAAGAACTTAAGCATTCCATCTTTAAATGGATCAGATCCTTTGATGGCAAAAATTGTGGAATGTATTGATAATTATTATGATGCAGTTAATTTATTATTAAATAATTTATATAAAGAAGCTGAAGCTGTAGTAAGTTATGCTAGAGCTATGGTTGATATGGATAAAGATATTCAAAACGATGTTAAAGATTTAGGAACAATAACAGAGTTAGCGTTGGATACTGAGAGTAGACCTGTAGGTAGAAAAACTGATGATCCAGTATTGATATATAGAGATAAGGGTGAACAGGGATTTGGTTCTACTAATGGTAATTATTCATTCACTTTTTCAGAGGAAAAAGGAGATATAACATCTGTAAATATATCTTATACATATAGCAGTAACGAAGAAGCCAAGAGTCATTTACAAGAGATTAAAGATAAGTATAAGTATGACGTTAATATTGAAGATGTAGTTGTTTCAGGAGATGAAGTTAAAGTTAAATTTAAACAAGTAGCTTTAAATACATTATCTGAAGAAGAACTTCAACAAAAGTATGGGGAGGCTAGGTAAGTATGACTAAAGTTTGTATGGAAGATTTAGACAGCGGGATGGCCGATGCTACTTTTAAAAATCTTAAGAATGATAATGGTGAATCAACAAAATTAAAAGATAGTATTAGTGCATTTACTTCTGATAAAGATAAATTAAAAGGTGAACAATGGGATAAAGTTAAAAAGAAAATTAATGAATTCCAACCTTTATTAGAAGAAAGAGGTAAAGTTGCTGAGAAGTTAATTGAAGCAATTCAAAGTGCTATTGGTGTTTTAAAAGAATATCTTGGTGATGATCAAATGTTAGATACTTCACAACTAGAAGATTTTAAAGCAGAGAAGAAAAAGGTTGAAGATACAATTGCATCATTGAAAGCCAAGTTATTAGAAACAGTAACTGAAGAAGTTTCTGATGGAAAAGGTGGAACAACAACAGTAACTAAACCAAAATATAATGCAGATGATATTAATGAACAAATAGCAGCTGCAGAAGATACATTGAAGGAATTGGAAAGAATTATTAAAAAGATTGAAGGATTGGATGAAGTTTATAATAAAGCAATGGGTATTATGGATGAAGCCGCTGCAGAAATTGCTACATTCCAATCAAACGTAGATAATGTTAAACCAAGCGGAAAGTTTGTGTATAAGAAATAATGGATGAAATAGAATTATTAAATAATCAAATCCAAGACCAAACAAATATGTATCGTGATTATTATGAATTACAATTAGAAGTTAAAAAAATGAATGATGGCTTAAATAGATGCATTGAAATCGTTAGCGAATCAATTTCTAATGATTCGGTAGGTGCAAAATTAGAAACTATGAGAGTTGAAAATTCAGTTCGTAATAATAAATCAGAAAATACTATTTATAATGAATTAAATAAAATAAAAGAGAATATAAGAGAAATAAATGAACAAATAGACAAGCTGAAAAAAGACAAGGAAGAGTAAACTTTATTTACTTATAAACGATAAAATGTTATAAATAAATTAGATGTATAAAGTATGGAGGTATTATATGGGAAGATTTATAGCAGATCCTGATAAGTTAGTACTTGAAGGAACAAAAATCACTGGTTATGCAGGAGAATTTTTAAAAACAGTAAACGGAGTATATGACACAATTGAAGATATGACAATAAATGATTATATTTCACCTGAAGCATTAAGTATCAAAACTAAAATTGATAAATGTCGTGTTAATTTAGATGAAATGCAACAAACAATTGCTGAATATGGAACATTCTGTGTTACAGCAGCTGGTAAAGTAGTAAGAAATCAAAATGATATTATCGCTAATGTTAATATCAATGATTCAAACGTTTAGTGGAGGTTAGTTATGAGTACAGAAACTATTTATGGTGATTCTACTAATATTGAATATAATAGTGTAGAACAAAAAGTACAAAAGATTGAAAATGATTCTGATAAAATTGGTGAAATATTTGATAGTTTTACTGATGCTATGAATGAAGTTTATAAACCAGATTCTTTTTCTGGAGAAGCTAGTGATGAATTACAAGAGAAGTTTAAGAGATTAAAAGAAAACTTCAATGCATATAGAGATTTAATTGATCAATTTGCTAATGCAATTCGTACAGCTAAAGATGAAACTGAAGGAACAGAAAAAGATATTCAAAAAGATGCTTCTTATTTAGCTTAATAAAGGAATAGTTTTATTCCTTTTTTTCTTGTATAATTATTTTGGTGATGAATATGTTAATAATCGGTTCACATGTATCTTTTGGTAATAATCAATTATTAGGAGCAGTAGAAGAAGCAGTTAGTTATGGAGCTAATACTTTAATGTTTTATACAGGAGCTCCTACTAATACAATTAGAAAAGATATAGATGAAGAAACAACTAAAAAAGCATTAGAATTAATGAAAGAAAATAATATAGATATTAACAGTGTGATATGTCATGCACCTTATATAGTTAATTTAGGTAATAAGAGTGATATAGATAAATGGAATTTTAGTATTAATTTTCTTAAAGAAGAATTAAAACGTTGTGATAGAATGGGTGTTACTAAAATGGTATTACATCCAGGTAATGCAATAGGTATTACACCTGAAGAAGGAATAAATAATATTATTGAAGCAGTTAACGAGATATTAAGTGATAATGCTAAATGTAAGATATTATTTGAAACAATGGCTGGTAAAGGAACAGAATGTGGACGAAATATTGATGAAATAGCTATGTTAGTTAAAGGAGTTAATAACAAGAAAAGAATAGGTGTATGTGTAGATACATGTCATATATTTGATGCTGGTTTTGATGTAAGTGAATTTGATAAATATTTAGAAGAATTTGATGAAAAAGTAGGTATTAAATATATTGAATGTATTCATGTTAATGATTCTAAAAATGAATGTGGTTCACATAAAGATCGTCACGCTAATATAGGGTTTGGTAATATTGGTTTTGATAACTTATTGAGTGTTATTTATAATACAAAGTTAGAACATGTTTCTAAGATACTAGAAACACCATATATTGGTAATAGTGATGATGATAAAGAAAGATTATATCCACCTTATAAATATGAAATAATGATGATAAAAGATAAGAAATTTGATAAAGATATAATGAATAAAATAAGAAAAGAATATAAATAATGGCTTATATTCAATAAATATTTGAAATATAAAAAAAATATGGTACAATATTGTGGTATTAAAAAGGAGGGCAGTACTATGGCAAAAAATGAAAATAGACCAACTATTA
>JAEEGL010561553.1_pt1 | contig 10144 bp, 10 predicted proteins | sample 9134231 | NCBI WGS metagenome assembly JAEEGL01 (sample SAMN16246548, study PRJNA631951) | gut metagenome | biome: gut microbiome; feature: rumen; material: fiber-attached | host: Bos | place: Iran: Karaj | collected 2018-10
CCAGCCCAGCTGCTCAGGAGTAAATACGTCGGAAAGTCCGCTCAAACCAAGGAAGAGCATACCGAACCCCATGAGGGCTTCAGCCCAGTTTCTGTAGCTTCCTTTTCTGAAGATTGATAAGAAATAGCCGAATCCGAAAACCGGAATAGCAAAGGCTGAAATTTTAAAATTGAATCCGAAAACCGCAACAATCCAGGCGGTGATTGTAGTACCGATGTTGGCACCAAAGATAACACCAACAGACTGTACAAGAGTCATAAGTCCGGCATTTACGAAAGTAACAACCATTACCGTAGTTGCACCCGATGACTGTATAATCATCGTTACAAAAAGACCGGTTAAAAGAGAAGCAAAACGGTTGCCTGTTAAAACAGAAAGAGCTCTCTGGAGTCTTTCGCCGGCACTCTTCTGAATACCGTCACTCATAAGCTTCATTCCATAAAGAAGGAAGCCAAGACTACCAATCAGCTCCAGAATGGGCTGTATGACATTCATATTGAAATAATACCGAAAAGAGCAGTCCTTTTCAAGAAAAATAAAATATACTACAATATATACAGGGTGTGGATTATGAGAAAAAATACCGCCGTTTTTACCGGCCTTTTAATACTTTCTGCGGGTTTGATTTTTACCGCTTGTAAAAAAGAAACCAAAAACTATAACACAAACAGCCTTGAAATATCCCTGAATCAGGGTAACAGCACAGAACTCGCTGCAACTCCTCAAAAATGGCATATCACAAATAAAAAAATCTGCGTGCTTTTCGGTTATGATTTCAACAATTCCGAAATCAAGGAACCTCTGCTTGCCACTCTTAAAGAAAACTTTGGTCTTGCAGAAGACGGTGGCCTTATTTATCCGCTTATTTATACTGAATCTTTTAAGCACGGAGTAAAGGGTTATGCCAACGACTTTGCGGCCATTCTTACTTCTGATGATTTAGAACTCGCCGGTATTGTTCTGCTTGGAGCCCCGGAAAATACCCATACCGCAATTGCAAAAAATCAGGATAAATGGGAACAGAATGTACCCTACCCTGTAATTGCCCTCTTCCCTCAGGATGATGTACTGGGCCTTGAATCCACTTGTGATATTGTCGTAGACAAGGGCCAGACTGCCGGTTTAACTGGTGAAATTGCTCCGGAAGAATCAGACGGACAGATCCATGCAAATGCCACAGAAATTATTGTCGAAACAATTAAATATATTCTGGAACTGGAAAGTTCACCAGAGCGCACAAAGACTCTGCAAAAACATATGGAGCAGATGCTCAAGGGCTATCAGTTCCACCACTACACAGATCCGGAAACCGGCCTGATGTCAATAAACCATTTCGTACTTAATTAATATGATTGAAATATCACAGCATAAACAGAATATAATCGGGGCTAATTCCGCAATAGAAGCACTTTCTCATAAAGATCATGCCCGCCTGCTTATCCTTTCTGATTCACACGGCCATTATCCGGTAATGGAATCTATCGTGCGGAACTACGGAGCAAAATGCGATGCCATGGTCTTCTGCGGCGACGGAGTCTGTGACATTGCCCGCCTGCTTTATTCCGCTAAAGCTGATAAAAAACTGATGGCCTGCCTTCCACCGGTTATTGCGGCTGTTCGCGGCAACTGTGACCCGGGAACTTACCCCCTGGATACGGGCAGTCTTTATTTTTCAGAAATGCTTGAGTTCAAGGTAAATGAACAGAATATCCTTGTTTCTCATGGACATCTGCAGAATGTTGATTACGGCGTTGAAACTCTGGGGCTTGAAATGCAGGTATCAGAATGTAAAACTGCTTTTTACGGACACACCCACGTTGCAAAAGAGGATAATATAAAGGGATATAAAATGGTAAATCCGGGAAGCTGCGCCAGACCTCGCGGCGGACAACCGGCCGGCTTTGCCATTACAACGGTAGAAAAAACCTTTACAGATATTGCCTTTATTAAAATGTCATTAGGCAGCGACGGCTGCACAAATTACAATCTGTGGTCGCCGTATTAATGCCTCTATAACTTAAAACCAAAACTGTCATGCCCCGGATAGACCAGCGTACCTTCTGGAATCTCACGCCGCAAACGGGCAAGGCTTTTATGAATCTCTGCTTCATCTCCGCCATACATATCTGTACGACCATAACCTCCGTAATCAAACATTGTATCTCCGGAAATTAAAACGCCTTCTCCCTCTGCTCCCGCATCTTCTTTATACAGGCAGATTGATCCGGGTGTATGTCCAGGAGTATGAAGAACCTTCCAGCCAAAAAAGTCAGAACCATCTTTTAAGGAAATATCTGCGGGAGGCTGCTGAGCTACTACAGCAAGTAGTTCCGGAGCACCAAAAAACTGGAGAACAGAAGTATTCATTGGTCCTGGCGGTGACGAAAGTTCTGCCAGCTCCGCTTCATGAATTGCTATCTTTGCATCCGGAAAAGCACGCTTTATTTCAGCAATTCCGGTAATATGATCAAAATGTGAATGGGTAAGAAGTATGCCGCAGCATTCTAATTTGTGCGACTTAAGATAATCTGTGATAAGGGAAGCATCGCCTGAAAGTTTACAGGCGGCGGGGTCTACAATAAAACACTTGCCATCCCCACCCGATTTGTCATCAAGAGGAACGACAAGTGTATTTACTTTGAGAACTCCAGTACGAATTACATGAAGTTTCATAAAAAATTATACGCCGAATGGCTCTTTATCTGCGGCAGCTTTTTCTGCGGCTGCGTAAGCGGCAGCGTCCTCGGCAGACATCTGTGTTTCTTCAGAAGCTGACTGACCTTCGTCCATAGCGGCAGTAGTCTCTCCTTCTTCAGAATCTGACTTCTGGCGGCTGTAGCTTACTGCGAGCTTGCGTCCGCGGTAGTCATAACCGTTAAGTTTATCGATAGCTGTCTGAGCATCTGCTGTATAAAGCTGAACAAAAGAATAATTTGCAAGAACCTTGATATCACCAATACGTTCGCGGTCAATACCTGCAATTGCGATAAGAATACCTACGAGGTCGCGTGGATAAACACGGCGGTTCTTTCCAATGCTGATAAAGATTGATGTAGCCTGATCTTCAGGGATTTCTACACGTGGATGACGTGGTCTTTCCTCTTCTGTTGCAGCTGCTTCAGAAGTTTCAGAAGTACGCTCTGAGCGGAAATTTCTTTCTCCTCTCTGGGTATTTCTTTCACTGCGGTCGTTGCGGTCATTGCGTTCATTTCTTTCGAAACGGTCGCGGCGGTTGTTGAATGGATGATAATGCTTCAATGCTTCCTTGAGCAGATATGCTATTACATACTTACGAACTGTAAGTGGAACATTCTTCTTAAAAAGTTTGTTCAAATCAGAAAGTAAATCTACATTTTCAGTTGTTCTTACTTTGTTTGTTGCAGTCTGAAGGAAATCTTCAAGCTGTGCCTCGTTAATTTCAAAATCATGATTAAATGCCATTTTTTTTCTCCTGGTTTAATAAAGATAAAATGTAGCCGGAGTTTATTTTTCTAAAGCCTGTACGTGTTAATAACGGCTGTAAAATTTCCGGCGCAATAAAATTTGGTATTAAAACCCATTTTTTTCCGCTTTGAGTAAGCTTTGCTATACACATAGAAATTAATTCAGAGCCTATCCCAAGTCCACGGAATTGTTCAGGAACAAAAAGACTTGTAATTATCATAATGTTTTCCTGATCGCTTAAAACAGATGACGCTGTAATACAACCTGCAAAATCATCAGAAAGGCTGAAGCATACATAACCTGTCTGTTCTGTGTCTGAATCTTCAAAATTCTTCTTCCACAATCTGTAAATTGCTTCATTCACTTCTAAAGGCAGTTTGTCATCTTCATAAGAATCTGCTTCAATACTTAAAAGGACTGTTTTTCTGTCATTTCCTGAATCGTATTCCTTAAATGAAAAATCATCATGTACTAAAGACTCATCTGATTCAGATAACTGATCAAGTTTTTCTAATCCCCATATTTCTCGCAGTGAATTATACCATTCATTGATACGTGCCGACATAATTCTGTGCTTAAAAATATGCCATCGTTTATCAATTTCCGGGTATTCTTTTAATACATTTCTAAAATTCTTAAATACCCCCCTTCCTGAATGAAGCGCCTCCTGCAATTTATCGTGTGCAAGCGGTGAATGGAGATTATTAACAAAATCTTCCCGCAGTTTAAAACCGTCTGCAGAGCCCCATTCCGGTAAGCTGTAATATTTTTCCTCATCCGGGACATGTCCATCAGAATCAGAAATAACCAACTGAGATTCTTCGGCAGAAACGACATACTCTACATCCTGATTTTCCATTGCAGAGATTATGTCGTCTGTCAGTTCCTCAGTCAGTTCAAAATACATAAATTATTTCTTTGGCAACTCATCCCGATTTGAAACAATCTTACTTATAAGTCCGTACTTTACGGCTTCATCTGCATCAAGCCAGTAATCGCGGTCTGTATCCTTTGTAACCTGCTCAAGAGAAGTTCCAGTTGCTTCAGCAATAAGCTTGTTCAACTTTGCACGGATTTTTTCCATATCCTTTGCATAGATTTCGATATCTGTTGCAACACCACGCATCTGTCCAAGAGGCTGATGAATCAGATAACGGCTGTTTGGCAAACCGATTCTGCGCTCTTTTGGAACTGAAATCAAAATAAGTGTAGCGGCAGAAGCAATCAGGCCCATTCCGATAAGATAAACCGGAGCCTTTATAAAGCGGATTACATCATAAATTGCAAAGCCGGCATCTACATCGCCACCAGGTGAGTCAATATACATATAAATCGGAGCCTTTGAATCCTCTGAATCAAGAATCAGCAGCTGCTTTGAAACTGAGTCTGCAAGTTCTTTATTGATTTCGCCTGTAAGAATAATCTGACGTGTTTTCAGAAATCTGTCTGTAAAAGGATCAGGTGCTTTCTGCTTTTTTTCTTCATCCTCATCATCAAAAAGAGGGCTAGTATAAAGTGATTTTACATTCATATCTTATAATATAGTGAAAAAATGGCCTATTTGCAATTAAAAAAATATCGTTGTTTTATTAGCGGAATTAACATATAATAGAATGTATCAAAACGATATTTTAGGAGTATTAAAAAATGAATGTACACAATCTTATGGAAGACATTGTCTATAAAGCAGTTAATACACTTTATGACCGTGTAAAAAACGAAAATGTTACATGGCTCACCTGTGACTGTGAAAACTGTCGTCTTGATACTGTAAGTTATGTTCTGAACAGAATTCCTCCAAAATACGTTGTTTCCGGCCGTGGAGTTACTCACAATGCGGAATACCTTGCAAGTTCACAGCTTCTGGCAGACGTAGATTCACTTGCCCTTGAAGGAATGCGCACTGTAAGCTCAACAAAACGTCCTTTCCATTCTGAAGACAGAAAGGATTGTGAGATTCAGCCGGGAAAAGGCAAAACAAAGCCTGCATTTAACTTCTTTACCTTTATGGGAACCGTTCTTGATGGTAACACTTTTGAACCGGTCACAGAAGCTGAAATCACATTAAAAATTGACGGCAAGCTCGCCGAAATGGTTGATAAAACCTGGTCTAACCCTTATCACATGGTAAGAAGTACAAAGGGTGTTTATTCTTTCTGGGTAAAGTCTATTCCCGCAAAAAAGAGCGGTCAGCGCGAATACTTCAAATTCAGTATTGAAATCAAGGCCGACGGTTATTCAGATACAGTACACCACTTTGAAGTCCCGATTATGAGTGAAGATGCAGTCCGCCAGACCCTCGACTCAACCTACACTCTCAAAATCAAAGACCTCGTGATTTTTAAGAAATAAAAGATCCCGAAACAAGTTCGGGATAACTTTTAGAACTTGCCGCCGCCGAGGGTGGCTGTGAGTTTCAGGGAAATTGTCGGGTTCTTTTCGAAGTTTTTGAAGGTGAGGACTGGGCCCATTCCAATCTTAAGGGCAGTTATCGGCGAATAATAAATCATTGAATTAATCATAAGCGAAGTGCCTGTCATTGAATCAATCAATTCATCGGAAATACCTGCCGCATTCAAATCACTGCGGGTTGAATCTTCAAGGTCGCTGCGACCAAAGTTTGCCATAGCAAATACTGATGCCGTAATATCCTTTGTTCCGAATACCTTTCCAAAGCTTATCATTGCCGCAATATTATGACCGCCGATTATGTATTTATTCGGAGAATCCTTGTCGTTGCCGTTGAAGTAATACTGCATAGCCACAGTAATGAGCGGCTCCTTCCAGTAATAGCTGAAACCGGCAGTAGCCTGGAAGATGTTTGTTTTTCCATCCCACTCAGTATTGTCACTCCATTCAGAAGCAGCACCGTAGCTGTAAACAAGCTCACCAAAGAAGCTGATTTTTCTAAGACTTCCTGTTGCTGTAAGCATTGCCTTTGGTGCATTCTGATATTTATAGAAGCCGCCAAGTCCGAACTCCCAGCCGCCAATCAAAAAATCTACTTTGCCGGCAAACGCGGTTTCACGGGCGTAGCTTTCGGCCGTCTGGTTCTGAAAATTAGTTGAAGGAATCACATAAAACCAGAGACAATTCTGGCTGCCAGGAAATACAATCTGAGTACGAAGATTCAGCGCACCATCAACCTGAGCAGTAGGATTCTGAGGATCAATAGAAGTTGTATTAATCATATCCGATACAGGACTGAAGAAGTATCCGGCACCCCAGGTGACAGTATGAATACCAAAGCGGAAGAAAGCCGTATCCTTTATCGAAAAATCCGTAAAGAGTTCCTTCAGTTTGAACCAGTTGGCTATTGTTGTCGTAGCAGAGGTTGCAAAAGGAATCGTCAGATTTCTTGCAAGCGCACTTGTACCAAACGGCACACTTACATTCGTATAATTGAGATAGGTCGAAGCATTGTCCACAAAAGGATAAGCCAGGCCGAACTTTGTATAAATGCGGAGAACTTCAGTCGGGCGCGCATCCACAGAAAGAAGCGCACTCAGCTTTGGAGTAAGCTTTGTAGCGTAAATATTTTCGCCGAGCGGTTTTTCATCCGGAGAGTAAAGCACAGTATTTGTCGAAATTGATGAATCAAGGCTGCCGCCAATCTTTACTGAGCCGGTGTCAAAAATGATACCCTTGCTGAGGTCGGATTTTGCGCTGACATCCGGCATATCCACAATGCCGTTGTCTCCGAACATATCATCACCAAACATATCGTCGCCAAACGTATCGCCGGCAAGAGCGTCACTGCTGAAGATATCATCCTCGCTGCCGAACAAGGCATCGTCGCTGAAGAGGTCGTCCTCGGACTGAGAAAAGGCAAAAACTGTTGTAAACGTAATAAGTAAAAGAATTAAGACTCGTTTCATAATCTTGTCCTTGCGGTGATTTCGAAACACTGCTTCGCAGCACTCAATCACCGGTGGGCGTTAATTTAATCCTTCAAGATATGCCTTTGTAAAAATCTTGTCAGGGAGCGCATCAAATGTAAGGTCGGAAATAATCTGCTGAGTCTTTTCGCCCTTATTTAATTCATCATTAAGGAACATCTGAACAGGAACATAGCCTGCCGGCACCTTTGCATATTTAGGCATAAGGATTGTACGCATCAGACGGTCTGAACCTGAGAAATCCTCCTGCTTCAAAACAAGCGGAATGTCTTTGCGGACATAATACTTTGTCTTTGCGTAAGCAGGCTCCTTGGTCTTTGCCTTAAGGGTAATGATATCTACAGCAATCTTTCCAAGAGTTCCTTCTTCATATCCTACAACTTCATAATTATCGCGGATTTTTGTATCACTCTGATCAACATCATCAAGCTTGATATCTGAATCACCAAGTGCTTCCTTGATAGAAGTATGTGTAAACTTACGGCTGATTGGATCATACGACCAGATGTTATCACCATTGCGAAGATAACCAACACCCTTGTCTGCTTCCGGAAAGAGCTGAACCAGTGTCATCAGCTTTTTATCTGTACGCTGATAAGCCTTGTAACGAAGACTCTCCTGTGGTTTTCCCGGCTTATCAACAACGAGAGTAATAGTTGCCGAATAATCTCCGTGATATGCAAGAGTAGCATCCGACGCTTCCATGATTTTATAGCACTTTTCCGCGATATCATCAGAAACCTGTGCGACAGCGGCAGAAACTAACAGTGCAGCCACCGCAATTATTGTAAGTATCTTTTTCATAAATCAAACTCCTTTTTACTTTACAGTTCTCAAAGCCTGGGCAGGGCTCATGCGGGCAGCCTGCTTTGCGCTTCCTCTTACAGCCAGTGTTGTAAGAACAATCAGAATTATATACTGAAGAATAATCGATACAGCAGAAAGCTTAAAGGTAAAGTGACTCTTCTGCAGGAAGAACGAAAGCGCATCGTTATCAATTCTGATACAGTGAATTATTGCCATCACGATGATCGCAAAAATCAAGCCCGCAAGAGCACCGATTACACAAAGAATAACAGCCTCGTTCGAGAACACACGACGTGTATCTTTACCTGACATTCCAAGTGCACGCATTGTTCCAATCTCGCGGATTCGCTCGTACAGAACCATGCGGTAAGTATTTGAAACACCAACCATTACAATCAGAAGAATTACAATAAGAATTACAGTTGTAATAACGTGTACGATGTTCAAAACAGTCTTAAGCTGCGGAATCTCATCATACAGAGTTTCTACACCGTATTTTACACCCTTCCATTCATTTTCAGGCTTCTTAGGATCAATCTGTTTTTCGATTCCCTTACCAATATTTGTAGGGTTTGTTTTCATAGCTTCCATACGGCTTGTAACATTGATTTCAGGATTCTTCTCACTGTCCTTTCTGATTCTCTCTTCAATCATCATGGCAGCTCTGGTCTGCTGATTATTATCACGAAGATAGATAGAGAACATTGAATATCCGCCTTCCGGCATTTCTACGATTTTGTTCACGTCTTCGATATCAGAATAAGCCTGCACTGAATTCATAAAGCTGTTTGACTTTATAATTCCCGTTACAGTCATATCTGCAAAAGTATTCTGACCATAAACTGTTGTAGTTGAATAGATAAATGAATCTCCAACCTGAACATTCATTGACTCTGCAGCTTTTTCACTGATAATAATTCCGTTCTCAACATTTGTATCAACACCGCCGCTTACAAACTGGAATGAATCCTGCAGAAGCTTTTCATTCAGATCACGTCCATAAAGCTGAATCAGAGATTTTTTTCCATTAAAGATTCCGGTTCCGCTGGACATTGTAAAGCATGAATAATAATTATACTTAATTCCAAGCTCATCAACTATATTTTTTACATAGTCTCTATCGCGGACAATATTTGCAAGTTTAGCTTTTCCGCCGGAAGTTTCAGGCTTCAGCCATTCAAGTCCCTGTGCTATTACGTTTCCGCCGGTCAACTGTGTAATCTGATTTTCGAGGTTTCCTACCATTCCTGTTGTAAGACCATCAATTGCTGTTACAACGAAAAATCCAAAAGCAATTGCGACTGCAAGAATAGCGTTACGTCTTTTATTACGTGTAAGGTTTCGAAGTGCAAGTGATACTGTTTTCATTTCCTTCCTCCTATTCCTTGCTGAGCGCTTTAATAGGTGTAATTCTGAGCGCTGACTTTACAGGATATCTGTTGCTGATGATAGATCCCAGAAGTGCCACAGCAATAGTAACAATTATGATTGTTGGTGTCGGGCTGAAGTGTAAGAGTCCTCCGCCAAGAATCATCTTTGCAATTGAGTTTGTAATTGCAATATTGAATGAATTGAAAATCAGCATACAGATAAAGGCAAGAATAATTCCGCCGAATGATGAAAGACTTGTAAGAACAATAGCTTCAGAATAGAAGAGCTTCTTTACAAATTTCTTTTCAGCACCAATAGCACGCATTGTTCCAATTTCGCTTGTACGCTCAATTACAGAAACAACCATCGTATTCATAATGATGATAAACACAACAACGGCCAGGATAATAATCAGAAGATTGAAAATAAAGCCGATGCCTTCAACAGTGCCTGAATAAGAATAAGCTGCTTTTTTCCAGTCCATTGCAAGCGCATTAATTCCTTCTTCCTTAAAACGCTTGTTCAGCTTGGCAACCATTTTTTTGTCAGCATGAGGATTTTCAAGCTTTGCAAGAACAAACTGCCAGGAACCATCATCTGTCTGATTCAGCTGGTCGCGTAAA
>JAEEGL010610272.1_pt1 | contig 10144 bp, 11 predicted proteins | sample 9134231 | NCBI WGS metagenome assembly JAEEGL01 (sample SAMN16246548, study PRJNA631951) | gut metagenome | biome: gut microbiome; feature: rumen; material: fiber-attached | host: Bos | place: Iran: Karaj | collected 2018-10
GGAACATAGTTACCGTTGTCATCTCTGATCTCGATGGCAAATCTGTCGGAGTCGGGATCGGTAGCCATAAGAAGCTCAGCCCCAAACTCTCTTCCGTACTTCTCTGAAAGAGCAAATGCCTTGGGATCCTCAGGGTTGGGGTAACCCACTGTTGTAAAGTCAGGATCTGGATTCTCCTGCTCGGGAACGATCTTCCAGTTATTGAAGCCCCTGTCTGTGAGCATCTGTCTGAAAGGAATCGAACCGCAGCCGTTGAGAGGTGTGTAAACAATTGGAATGGAAAGATCCAGCTCATCACCCTCATGAATTGCAAGAGCTTCAATCTTATCAAGGTACTCTCTGTCGTACTCAGGACCAAGGACAACTATCCTGCCTGCCTTAACACCCTCTTCGTAGTCAGATTTCTTTATGCCGCTCCAGATATCAACTGCATTGATGCACTCTGTCATGCCATCAGCAATCTCTGATGATACCTGGCATCCGTCATCCCAGTATGCCTTGTATCCGTTGTAGTCCTTGGGGTTGTGGGAAGCTGTGATATTGATTCCCGAAACAGCACCAAGCCTCCTGATCATAAATGCCAGCTCAGGAGTCGGACGAAGATCAGGGAATGTATAAGCCTTGATTCCGTTGGCTGCAAAAATACCTGCTGCCAGCTGCGAAAACTCTTTTGAAAAATGTCTTGAGTCGTGGGCAATGACAATTCCTGCGTCCATAGCCTTCTGCCCCTTTGACACGATATAGTCAGCAACGCCCTGACTTGCCTTTCCAACAGTCAAAAAATTCATGCGGTTCGTGCCTGCCCCAACCTTGCCGCGAAGTCCCGCAGTACCAAAAGAAAGATCCTGATAGAATCTCTCCTCTTTCTCTTTTTCATCACTTGCTATCGCATTAAGCTCAGCCTTTAAGGGATCACCCTCTTCAAGCTTTGAAAGCCACTCCTCATATCTTTTCTGATAATCCATCAAGTAACCCTCCTTGTGAATGCCATTAATTGGGGACTGTTCGCGAAGTCCCTCACTTTTATATTTTAACCCCTCTCTGACAATGTATCAAATAATACGTTGGATATTTTTGTCCACACAACAACTCACACATTTGAAGACAATACTGTTATTTATACACCTTCACAATCAAATGCCGGTATGAAGCTCTCTGAGGCGGTCTCACCTTCCTGGATGAAGCCATTAGTTACATCTAGGGTTTGAGCATAGTCGATGAGACTCTTATACTCATAGTCCGTGACTTTTCGGTTGATCTCGGAATAGTTTGCGAGCTCTCCGTTTGGTGTAAACTGGTTCATGAGGCTGATATAAATGGAATCGCCATAGGTCTCATGGAGATACTTTGTAATGAGCTTTGCCTGGATAAGCATTCCCGGCATCAGAAGATGACGGACAACGACACCTTTTTTCATAAGATGCTGCGGTTCTGCATCTGATCTACATTTTGATTCATCTTCCGTTTCAAGGACGCACTCAGGCTGCTGCCTTACCATCTCCGCTATGGCTGCTCTTGCTGCCTCGGGATAGCCCGGTGCATTGCTGTATCTTACAGCGTCCTCTTCCCTTATGTACTTAAAGTCCGGCAGATAGATGTCGATAAGCCCGTCAAGGCGCTTTAGACTATCTACATTGAGATATGAAGAAGTATTAAAAAGAAATGGTATTCCTATATTATCTCTTTTGGCTCTCTCAATTGCATCGGCAATTGTGGGAATGAACATATCTCCCGTCACCAGATTGATATTGTTGGCGCCTTTATCCTGCAGTTCAAAAAAGATTTCCTCCAGACGCTCAGTTGTTATTATCCTGCCCGTTTCACCCCTGCTGATCTTCCTGTTCTGGCAGAACACACAGCCCATGTTGCATCCGGAAAAGAAAACGGTTCCGGAACCGCTTGTACCTGAAATGCAGGGCTCCTCCCACATATGAAGGGCAGCCCTCGCCACATGAAGCTCACTCTTTTCCCTGCAGTAACCGGTTCTGACAGTTCTGTCCACGCCGCAGTTTCTCGGGCAGAGCATGCAGGACTTATACTCTTTGTATTCCTGTTTTTCACTAGAAATTATATCCATTAAATTCTACTTGAACACCCTTCACTACATCTTTTACATCCACGCCATGGATTCCACATTGCCATATCATCACATCTTCAAATGGATTTAGTGCACTTCATCTTGATGTGATTTTTCCCAACTGTTTTCAGGAAAAATTGACTAACAGAGCATTTTTCATCTGATTTAGTCAACATTTTTTCCTTTATCTACACTCTTTCCAAAGAAAAAAATGGCTAAATTCATATTTTTCAGATCATTTAGTCAGTTCTATCATTCATCTAGCCGAAGAAAAATGACTAAATCATAGAGAATTCTTCATCTTAGTCATCCATTTCACTCCTGATATTCAAAACAGACTCATCTGCGTATATTTCTCCGGAAGCTCATGCATGTATGAAAAACACTCTTCCGGTGAAGACATCATGTTATAGTCCTTGCACTTGCGCTTAAACAGAGCTGTGAGCTCTTTTGTGTTGGGACTCGGAAGCTCATAGGCATTTCCATAGGTATCAATATATCTTTTCTTCAATCCCGGGAAATGCTGATCCAGAGCGGCATAATAGTACTCCCTGTCACCTTCTCTCAGTGTCAGCCCCATTCCGAAGCAGATGATTCCCTTAACTCCTGTTTTACCACAGGCATCAAGGATAGCCTCCACATTGTCACAGGTGTCATTTATAAAGGGAAGAAGCGGAGACAACCAAACCACAGTAGGTATCCCTCGTTTTTGCATCTCGGTCAGCACTTCTATGCGCCTTTTTGTGTTGCAGACATTGGGCTCAACGATACTGCAGAGTTCATCATCAAAAGTAGTCAGAGTGATCTGAACGACCGTCTTTGCTTTCTTATTTATCTCATCCAGTAGGTCAATGTCCCGAAGAATCCTGTCTGACTTGGTCTGTATTGCCACTCCAAATTCATACCTGTCTATTATCTCAAGGCACTGTCTCGTAAGCTGCAGCTGTTCCTCACAGTGCATATACGGGTCCGACATAGCGCCGGTGCCTATCATACACTTCTTTCTCTTGGATTTCAGAGCCTTCTCAAGGAGCTGCGGCGCATTCTGTTTTACCTCAATATCCTCAAAGGCATGGGTGAACTGATAGCACTTGCTCCTGCTGTCACAATAGATACAGCCGTGGGTGCAGCCTCTGTAGATATTCATTCCGCAGCTCTGTCCGCTGGCGGTCAGGATTCCTTTCGCATCGACAAAATGCATATTATCACTCCGTTAACTGTCAATTAGTCTTAAGCCACTTTACAGATTTTTGAAGCGCTTCTATGGTCTTGGTCTCAAGAACACATCTGGCATTTCTTTTGGCTGCCAGTTCCAATCTGCTCCTCAGGTCTATCTCGCCATCTCCCAGCGCCAGGTGATTCTTTGGCGGTTTCTCTTTTCCATCATGGATATGAAAATGTATCAGCTTGTCCTGATGCTCCATGATAAAGGGAATATCCGTCTCGCCAACAGCCTTGGAATGACCGATATCCCAGGTCAGGCCAAACTTTGGACTCTTTAAAAGATATTCGATTGCTCTTTTCTCATAACCCCTGAATCCATCTGTGTTCTCAACAACTATGCGGATATCGCTGTCGCCGATCCACTCCTCGCACTTATCCCTGAATACTTCATAGGACTTCATATAAGTGTCAAAGTCCCTGTCATACATTTGAACTTTTTTGTCCGGAAGAGTGATGTAAATCCCGTGGTGCATGTGCATGTTGATGGTCAAAGGCTGGCTCCTATCGCCAAATTGGTCCCTTAAGGGAAGAAGCTCTTTTCCCACTAAAATGGTACGCCTTACAGTTTCAAGATACGCATCCGAAACAAGCCTGTTAAAATCTGCGATATTCAGATTCTCATCAAGATGTATTGTATAGTAGATCCCTGCATTCTTAGCAGGCACAAAAAAATCATCGATCTGCTCCAACGCATCAAGCTGATATTCAGGAAAATTCATATTAAGCTCAATGAACTTCAGCCCCAGGCTCGTACACAGCGAAATGTTATCATAAAGCGTCTTATTCTCAATAAGTGTCGGCATTCCAAGTTGCATCGAACGTCCGGTGCTCTCATAAACAAGCTCTTTCATATTCACCTTTCCCCGTGGTTATGCGCAAGTTTTCCTGATGTACCAGCTGTATCCATAGAAAATTAGCTGTTTCTCTTCTCCGTTAAATATTCCGAAAAGAGATTCCTTCATCCATTTCCTTGCATCTTCTTCGGAAATTTCTCCGCTCTCAACCTTGGCGTTAACGTTAGATTGGATCATCATGAAATCCACAAAATCATCCAGGGTAAAGCCATAAGTCATCTCATACTCAGTCTGTTTTTCCATGATAAAGCCATCAATCAGATCATCCTGAGTCCACTTATTTTCTTTCCTTGGAGGCTTGGGGAATCTCTTTAGATACTCATTCTGATACCAGGTCGTGTAATCGCTGTTTTCTTCCATCTTGTCAGTAATACCAAAATCGTAAATTACAATGACTGCATTCTCAGAAGCCACTTCCTTCATGTTCTCCATGAATATCTTTTCATCTACCCAGTTGATGCATCCGGCTGCTGTGACAATGTCGTACTTCTGCTCCGGAGTCTTCGTCTCCTCCGCCTTTGCCACATAGAAAGAGAAAGCCGAATCATCTCCGTAAAGCTCCTTACAGGCCATCACCATGGCATCCGCAATATCTGTTCCCGTCACCTTGTCACAGATCAGCCTAAGCGCCTTGGTGGAAAGACCTGCGCCGCATCCCACATCAAGGCCGTTTTGGAATTTATAGTCCTCAGAAAGCGCTAAGTCTTCCCTGAGTCTTTCTATTACACTTTTATGCAGCCAGGGTCTCTTGGCATACCCCATAGCTATTCGTTTTGAGTCAAAGGATTTGTTGTCCAATTTTAAGTTACTTCCTTTGCAATATTATTATTTCTCCATTTTTAAAGTATAGGCTTTTTCTATCAGCCTTAAAACTATACTGTTTCATCACAGCGATCAAAGTGCGCATAAAAAAGCCATGAGTCACCACAGCGCAATCCTCATTTCGGGAAATAAGCATTCTCACAAAACGTATGGCTCTTTGTCTTGTCTGCCGAATTCCCTCCGGCTGTCTTTTGCTGTTAATCAGCCACTGAATCCGACCTGTCGTGTACCAAAACAGCATTGAAATCCTTTTTTCAGTATCGATAGAAGATCTTAAAGGAACTTCTTTTATAAGAGCCGTCTTTACAAAATCTCTTTCTCCAAACAGCATCTTTGCAGATTGAAACGATCTGCTCAAGGTACTTATGTATACCCTCTCCGGTTCGCAATCCTCAATGCGCGCCATATCCTCAATCGGGGCGCAGTCATAGAGCCTGCACTCCTCATCAAGCTCCGCGGAGGAACAGCTCTTTTTCCATGTATGCTTCACTTTTCCATGACGTATTACCAATACTTTCATCTTATTCGAACCAATCCTATTATCACAAGAATATAAAACTACCGCAGTAGTCGCTTATCTACTGCGGTGTAAACCAATCAGGAACATTATGTGACAGTCTTACCAGAACACCATCTTTATATATTGCTACTCTTCTGATGTTTTCGCTATTATCGTAGACTGCTACAAGATTACATAGCGGCAACACAGACCAAAAATTGACGTATGATTCCTTGTATCTTCTTTCTATATCAGTCTCATTGACACCATGTCCACCATTAGCCACTCTTTTCGCCACACGCTCTTTTGCTATATCAGCACTTAAAAGCCCTATATAGTGCATTTCTATCAAAAAGCCATTTTCTTTCGCCTTCTTTATATTGTCTATCACAGAATGACCACACAAAGTAGTCTCCTGATTAAAGCTTTGTTCTCCTTCAATATACGAATGAAGCTTTTCAACCGCTTTCTTCCCTGCTTTAAATACATCAGCAGAATTGCGCCAATCACCACCCAAATCCCTTAGAATCTCATCAGCATTTACTCTATTTTTACACTTAAGATCCGGATCCAACTGATACAGGGTAGATTTTCCGGCACCATTAACCCCCGCAACAATAGTGTATTTTTTCATTCTCTTAAAAAAGATTCCTTTCAATTACTTCCTTTTGCTTTCTTTGAAGTAGATAATCTCCGACCATCTCATAGAAATCCTTTTCTTCTTCGGTCTCGCTTTCCATAACTAATTGCAAGGTATCCTTAGGGTTAAGCTTAGCAATTTCCTTATATATATCACTATATTTTTTTACATCACACATATTTTGCCTTTAAACCTCAAAAAAACTATTTTACTGATGGGGTTATTATATCACAGCGGTAACCCTTCTTACTAATTGATGACAATTATCATTTATCCTACAACAGCAGTGTTGGTTATGTGTTATCAGTCTTACAGAAATCTCCAATCTCTCCAAGTATTTTCCCAAGGCTATGATACTTTCCAGAGTATATAACCGGATCCAATACTGTCAGATCGATATCAAAAATGTCTTTCGGTGAAAGCCTTTCGTCCATCTGAATGTTTCTAATATGGCAGAAAAAAGTTGTTGAATCTCCTGTCTCTACAGATTTTGAAACCTCACATTCATATACCCAGGGGCTCTTATCCAGGGTGGGGACATCTAAAACTGCGCCTCGGCTTACGCCGTACTCAATATCATCCTTCTTTCCATCCTTGGCATGCTTCGCCCCGAAATAATCCATGAGAGGTAGCATCTCTGTGTTTACAAGATTTGCACTGAACAATCCCGTCCTTATGACATTCTGCTTTGTCATTTTCGTTCCGGACATGCTTATAACCAGCAGATACTCGTCATCCTCTTCGTGGGTAATACTAATCCATGTTATGGGGGCAAAATTGTACGAACCATCTTCGTTATTTGTTCCGATAATAAAAGATGGCTGAACGCACATGGAGTAAATTGGACTAACCGATTTTCTTTTCATAATTTATTCAAAATTCCCTCTTATACATATATGCATCAACAGTGGCGCTTCAATCAAGCTTAGTGCATTGGAAATCCTTCCAATAAGCCATCCAAAGCTTCTCCATCACTCGCCTGCTCTCCTGTCTTTTACTTCACCACATAATAATACGTGTACTGTTTTTCAAACTTCAATTTTTTGTACAGATCTAATGCTATCGGATTATTCTGCATAACCTGAAGATATATGTATGATGCTCCACATTCTTTAGATTTCAGAATTGCCGCCCGGCACAATTTCTTGCCCAGTCCGATACCGCGAAGCTTTGGAGACACCACCACATTATGCAATAAACTATAGCCGCTCTCGATTGCCAGAGATGCAACAGCTGCCACTCTATCTTCATGCATGATCTTTATATAAACCTGATCAACCGATACTTTTTCATGGATTTTTCTGGTCAGTTCCCTGCTCTTTTCATCTTGAATATTCTCAAATTCAAAATATGGTTCAAACCAGCCATCTGGCGTAGTACTTAGTTGCACTCCATCCAATGTTTCACGCACATCATAATCAGTATTAGCCTCATTCAGTCCAAGTACCATGACATCTGTCGGTTTGACAGTATGATATCCTCTTTTTTCTAAAAAGGTAATCAGCTCCCCATCTGCATCAGTCAGCTTAAACATGCACGGCAGATCATGCTCCGCGTATGCTTTCTCGCAGTATTCCACCTTCTTAGCCAATTCAATTGTTGATTCTTCTCTGATCTGTACTGAATTAGCCCTTCCGGTAAATCCTTCTGTAAATCGAAGCTCCCATCCGTCATAATCCATTTCTTCCAACGCCACAAAGCCATTGGCTGCTATGTTTTCCATAAATCGTATCTGCTGCTTTTCCATAATCCTCCCATAAATCCATCGTTCATTTATTTCCATATTGGAAAGTTATTTATATACCAATTGTACAAACAGTATGTTACTATCTTTTATGAAGACCTGTATCATTAAGTCATAACAACGAACCAGTCACATCAATCATACTACAAGTGAGGTATAAGTTATGACTAAAATAATGAATTTCAAAACAATGATCAGCCACTTAACAACAGTTCTTTCAGCAGACAGAAGCCGTGACCGGGAAAATCTCAGGAATCTCATGAACGGAGGATTTGCATATACCATGAGAGCCAGGACTTTCCAGTAAGAAAGGAAAAACATGCAGCTAAAGCTCGCCGACAACATCAAGAAACACAGAAAAGAAATGGAACTAACCCAGGAAGGCCTGGCAGAAGCCTTTGGCGTAACCATCGGAGCTGTCTCCAAATGGGAAAACGGCAACAATGTGCCTGATATCATAACTCTGATGGAGCTTGCTAATTTCTTTAACGTTTCTGTAGATGAACTCCTTGGCTATGATATGTCTTCAAAAGCCATTGATGATATGGAAAAAAATATCGAGAATCTTTGCCACGAGTATAGATTTGACGAGGCTATGATCGTTGCAAACAACGCCCTGGTCCGTTATCCACATACCTTCAGGATTCTGTACTGCTGTGCAGAAATGTATTTTCTTAAGTACATTGAAGAAGATAATGACAAAGACCGGGATACTGCGATTGATCTGTATCAGCGCAGCATGGAGCATCTGACACAAAATACCGATTCCACCATAAGTGAATATAGCATCCGCTACAGGATTGCCAGACTATACACAAAAAAGGATCCCGAAAAAGCTCTAAGCGAGCTCAAACAGATAAACTACGATGGCTGCAATGATGCGACGATAGCATCCGTCCTGATGAATTCCGGCAAATTCGATGAATCGTTAAAGTACGGCACATCAGCAATGGTCCGTCTTTGCGCAAATCAGTTTACCGTTATCACAAACATGGCTATGACCATTTCTGCATCAGGACGCAATAAAGATATCGAAAAAGCCATTGAGCTGGCTGACATGAACATAGCACTCACAGAGCTTTGGGGAATACCGGGAAAAATTACATATTTCCATAAGCTTCAGACCATTATGCTTATCTTAAAAGCCTGGTGGTTTTCCTGCATCAATCAGGATGAAAAAATGAAAGACTGCGTAAAAAATGCCTGGAATCTTGCCAATCTCTACGATCAATCTGCATCAAGTAATGAACTTTCATCAAGTATTCGTTTCTACTATTCCGATGAAAAGACCTATTCCTTTGATTCTACAGGCGCCAGCGCTGTGACAGGCATAGAATCAATGTTTGAGAATGACAGCAGCGTTGTAACGTCAAAAAATTACAAACACATGAAGAAGGTCATCTCCGAATGGAACAGCTTAAAAGCTCAGCATCAGTGACTACGCCTGTTCCCATTCCCTTTTTAGAAGTCTGTATTCCAGGCGGGTTTTCATACGACCATCATGCCATTCATAATCAATATGCTCTGCTTCTTTTATCAAGCCATTCTTTTGCATGACCCTCTCAGAGCGGGTATTCTCTTTAAGGCATCCTGTTGTAACTCTGTACACGTTGTTTTCAGTAAAAGCAAATTCCAAAACCTTCTTAAGCGCCTCAGAAGTATATCCGTTCCCCCAGAATTTGGGATACGTAAAGTATCCCAGATGGACGATCTTTCCTACAGGTGTATCATCAACTAATGTATAGCCTATGCTTCCCACCTGTTCATGAGTGTCTTTTAATTCCATATGAAGAAAATAAAACCTGCGATGATCACTCTCCATGTCAGCAAGCACATCCCGGAACTCAGCCTGTGCAGTTTTGCGATCATCCAGCCTGATATCCTGCATATAGTACATTGTCTCATCATCGGTTTTCAATTTGTAATATGCCTCAAAGTCAGCTTCTACATAGTCTCTGAGGCATAATCGTTCCGTTTCCAGTTTAATCATCCGCCTTCTCCATACATCATTCTTCTAAAAAGTGCATATACAATTTGTTGTCCAGGTAGTTCTGGATGTATTCATCAGATGTCTGTCCAAAATCTTCTTCAAAAGAACCGGAGGATGAGATAATGCTGTCAACTCCATATTTTCCGATAAGATCGGCTGTGACAACCATGGCAGCATAGTATGTAAGATCATTTCCAAGCCTGTCTGCCGTTCCGTTAGCCAGCAGATCGTACGTTTCTCTTATAGTCATTATTTGATCTGAATTCTCATGGCTTTCTGTTCCAAAGTAGGTCA
>JAEEGL010801267.1_pt1 | contig 10144 bp, 8 predicted proteins | sample 9134231 | NCBI WGS metagenome assembly JAEEGL01 (sample SAMN16246548, study PRJNA631951) | gut metagenome | biome: gut microbiome; feature: rumen; material: fiber-attached | host: Bos | place: Iran: Karaj | collected 2018-10
CAGCGGAGCTGAAATCGACAAGCTCCTCGATGAACTCAATGACAATTTCTCACAGCACGGCAGAGGATTGCCGCTCATCTACAACATCGCATCAACCGTCACCAGAATGCACTACCGCGGACTTAACAAATCTGTGTTCTGCATTAAATGTGATGCTTGAAGGATAATGGAGATATTATGAACCAAGCAATTGTCGATTACATGAAAGAAAATCTCGGCTTGGATGACATGGAACTCATCCAGGAGCTTTATGACGAATACGTCAATACGATTAAAGAGCGTCTGCCCAGTGCACGCAACGCACTTGATGCCAAGGACTTCCCAGCCCTGGCCAAAATCGCCCACGCCATGAAAGGCTGCGCACTTAACATCGGGCATGAGTCTTTTTCAGTTGTTGCCAAGGAACTGGAATACCTCGGCAAAGGCATTGGCCCCGAACCGCCAACTGTCGAAAACTGCTCAGCCCTTCTCACAAAACTCAACGCCATTTTTGAGGAGTTCCTCAAAGCATAACGAATCGAAATAGTCAAACAAACGTTCTCAATATCCCGCCGCCAACCAGCCATCATCTTCAAAAGCTGTCATGTCCACTAGCGCATCAAACAATAAACGACCGAATCAAAACGGTTTACGTGTGAAAATCATCCCACGTAAGCGCCGTTCGTCGTTCGGTAGTTCATTCAAGATGCTTGCTTGGAATTGGACGGTTGGAAGCGCTCGCGCCCTGAAGCGCGCCATGGATATCTGCGGGTCGATAGTCCTCCTCATCGCCCTCTTCCTCCCAATGTTGATCATTGCCATCCTCATCAAACTGGGTTCAGAGGGTCCCATCATCTATCATTCCAAACGTATCGGCCAATTCGGGAAGCCATTCAACTTCCTGAAATTCCGCTCCATGTACATCAACTCCAAAGAAATCGAAGCCAAAATGCTGCAGGAATGGGATGAAAAAGCGGCGGAGATTGAAAAAAAGACTGGTCAAAGACCGGAACGTCCGGCACTGTCCGACCTGCTGAAGGCGAAGGACGATGATCCGCGCGTCACCAAAATCGGACGGATTCTCCGCAAGACGTCACTCGACGAACTGCCGCAGCTCGTCAATGTTCTTTTAGGGCAGATGAGTCTCGTCGGACCGCGTCCCCCAATTCCCAGCGAAGTCGCCACTTACACGCTTGCGCAACGCAAACGTCTCAATGTCACCCCCGGCATCACCTGCACATGGCAGGTCTCCGGCCGCAGCAATATTCCGTTCGAACAACAGGTCAAACTGGATACTGAATACATTCAGACCAGAGGCTTCTGGAAAGACTGCATGATTCTTCTCAAGACGATTCCTGCAGTCCTCACCGGCGATGGGTCCGTTTAAAACAACAGAGGCTATGGTATGAAAGCAATCATCAACTTATTCTGCGAAAAGGATTCATGGTTTCATGAATTCTTCAGCCTCCGTAGCCCGATCACGCTCCCAATCACGGGTAAGCCTCTCGCGCACCACTTGATGGACTTTTGCTCCAATCTCCAGATTGAGAAAGTCCTACTTCTAGACTATTGTTACGATGAGTTAATCCAAGAGCAATTCAATGACAGTTACCAATGGTATTCCCATCTGGAGTACATGGGGGCCAAGACCATCCCCAATGTACAAAAGCTCCTGACATTCCATCGTAATTATTGCGGAGATGACGACATACTCATACTCAATGGTCTCTTCTTCATCGGAGGAGCACCTAATGAAAAGGAAGAAGACTGGAAGAACAATATAAATCAAATCCAAAATAGTCTTGAGCCAGCTGAAGCGCAACCAACCGGTTCTGGCATCTATTATTACCATGATCACGTGCTCTACCGCGTTCGTCTCCAACAGGAAAAGCCTATCCAATCCATTCAAGACTACTTTAATCTTAATCTATCACTGCTCAAAAACTCGCAACATTGCAGCCTGCCTGGCTACAAAACACAAGACAACATCATCTTCGGAAGTACGCCTGTCATCATGAGAGGATGCACCTTCAACGAAGACGAAGAAGGTCAGCCTTCCCCAAAACATACTATCCTACTTGGAGACAATGTTCGAATCGAAAACGACTGCACCTTAAGAGGTCCGCTGATCATCGGCAACAATGTCATCATGGATGAAGGAGTCCACATCGAACGCTCGATCATTTTTGACAACACTTACATCTCCAATGATTTGGAAATCATTGATAAACTCATTGACCGCAATGTCATCATAGACCCATACAAAAACGTGAAAGTCGTATTGGACGAACAAGAACTGTCCGGAGACACCAGAGCCCAAGTCCGGAATTATTTCCTGGCTGCAGTCCATGCTGTTTTCGACTACGTCATGTCCATCGCCGTCGCCATTCATCTTTTTATCTGCTACGCACTATTCCTCCTCTTCTTCTTAGTTTGGACAAGCCGCTCCAAACAATGGTATTTCAAATTCTCGCTCGACAAGGTGTCCGGCGTCCTGCAATGCCTTGTTTGGCGAAAACATCTCGTCGGATGCGCATACCCGCCTGCTGACAGTGCGGTCTTCACGTATTCGGAATCTATTCAAAGCAGTCCAGAGCCCATACAAAGGCGAATGGACGATCAGTATTTTCTGGCCCATGATTCCATCAGGTTCAGATTCTCCATCATCATGACCATCCTTATTATGCGTATCTTCCAACACGATGAAGCAATCTATAAAAAATGAACATTTCACGGCTGAGGACGACCCAGCCGTTGAGCAAGCTATCGCGGACATGCTTCGCCGGCTGGCGGATGAAATCCGACAGCTGGCAAATGCTGACCACATTGCGCTCTATCTGGGCGGCGGTTATGGGCGAGGCGAAGGCGGCGTTCTTGTCACCGAGAACGGCCAACACCTTCCCTATAACGATTTGGACTTTTTCGTCTTCTCAAAGGGGTTGTCCGCAACGAAACGGAAAGTCTTTGACGCCGAACTAGCCGTAATCGCGCCAAGATACGAAAAAGAATCAAGCGTTTCAGTTGACTTTGCCCCCGCAAAACCGATTGAAAAGCTTATCAAAGAACGACATACATTGATGTATCAAGAATTGCTCTACAGTCATCGGCATGTCTGTGGACCAGATTTGCTGGCAGATGTCGAGTGTCCAGATGCACATGAATTGCCGATTCTCGAAGCGTTACGGCTTCTTGTGAACCGCGGCATGGGACTCCTTTTCGCGGCTCAACAGCTTGCAGACGCGCCCAAAGACGATGACGGACATGTCACCGACGGCAAAGTCATCGATTTCGCCGTCCGCAATCTGCACAAGGCGGCTCTTGGAGCTGGGGACGCTTTGCTCATCGCCCAAAAACGCTATGACTACAATCTGGAAAGGAGACTGCAAATCATTCTATACGATGCACATGCAAATGGCGTCTATAAAGAGGTCGGGCCATCCTATCAGGCAGCGAGGGACTTCAAAGTCCTGCCGGGCTCATCACGGATGGATCCGCAAGAACAACTGCCAAACTACATCGCACTCTGGCTAAACGCAGCCAGAAATTTCGTCGCGCTCACCACAGACCGCTCCGCAGCCGTTCTGGAAACGACGCGACAACTGTCAGAATGCCTCTACAGGCATCCCGCTTTCATCGGACGTTCACCTTTGGTAAACGCCTTGCGATGGTTTGTCAAGACCAAAAAAGCCAAACCATTACAATTGCTTTTCAAAAATCCGACAGTCCGTCTTTTCTCATGTCTTCATGAGACTTTGTACAATATCCAACGGAATCTTGACAACAACCAACCTCTGAACCAAGCCTTCGGGAAAATGGACACCCATAAACAGGAACTCATCCGCCTTTGGACTATCTTCAATTGAACAATGCCAAGCCAGCATAGCATTGACATACTGAAATCATGATACAGCCACCTGAGACCAATCACAAAAGCCCCCTAAGGGTAAATGAAACTCCCGGAAAGAGTGTACACAAACACTCTCGTCCAAGGAGCATGAAGTCTTATTCCCTTACGCTGGCCCTCGTGGCGTTTGCCGCCACGATTGTCCTTGGTGTCATCCTGCTCTTGGGACAGAAGCTTTTCTTCAAAGTAGAAACCACAGCAACATTAAGCTATAACCCTGTAGCTTTTTCTGACAAGGTTTACACCCCGTCCATTTCCGAACTCTTGCGTCTCCTCCAAGCCGACCTTGTAAAAAAAGAAGCTTTTGATTTGTCAGGATTTTCGAACAAAGATCATAAAGAAAAATATATGAAGAGTGCTCTTGACATTTGTGAGGATCTTCCCGAAAGCTCTAACAATCTGCTAAAAGTGAGTGTCAAGTGGAATGACAAAGATGAAGCTAGTCAGCTGACAGACAACTACATAAAATCGGCCATCAAAGCCTATTTTCAAACCCGAACCGGTTATCTGTCAGAAATACAAAAGAAACTGATAAAAGCCAAACAAGAGAAAGAGGCAAAACTCGAAGCCATTGAAAAACACTTGTCTCAGCTCTCCCACTCCATTCAAGATGAAAACGTGAGGGGTGAGCTTGAAACTCTCAAAACTCGCAGGAACAGACAAGAGGAAGAGCTGTCTGAATTAAGAAAACAACTTGAAACGATTCTTGTCCAAAATGAAGGACTGAAAATAATTACCCCCAACAAGGGAAAGAGACAAAAAATCAAAAACTCTCTTCAGCATGCATATGTCATGGAAATTATCCAAAAAAGGAACGACTCGTTGGAAGAGTTTGAAATCCAAAAGGCTATTGGGAAAGAAAACGATCAGCAGTTCAAGCAAGCTCAAGCCAGATATGGATATATTGATGATTGCTTAAAAGCAAAACTTGACGAGTTGAAGCTCTCCGAGCAAGATATCCTGGATATTGATTCAGCTAGTTTGAAACGCATGGAAGAAATGGAATCTGCCGAGGCGAGCATGCTTGAGTTGAATAAACTCATCAATGCGGCCCAAGAAAAACTCACCCAAATCCAAAAGCAAATTTCTGATGTCCGCAAACTCTTGCCGCAAGAAGAAAAACTCAACGAAGAACATAGGAAACTACTCAGCCAAATCAATGAAATTGACCAAGATATAAAAAATATTGACGGGCATCTTTGGATGGCTGCCATTGAACTCCAGTCTTTGGGCTTCATCAATATTCATTATATAAACGTTTTTACATCACACAAATATATATTAATCATTCTTTTAGGAATTATCATCACCACATCTTTATTTTCCCTTCTGCTTCTTGTAATCGAGCTTGCTAGGCCTCGGGCTAAAGCCCAGACTCAAGCCACAGCCAAACAATAGCCGGTGTTTCAGTAAACGTCATTAATCCATTAACAAGCCACCTTTATTTCAAACATGACACAGCCATTTGATCCCAATATTCAGAATGTTGAGAGTCCAGAAGAAGTCAGAATTCGCAGAATGCTGGCCTATAAAAGCCTTATTATCTCGATTCTGCAACGTAGCTTCATTTTTCTGATTTTAGTGGCGGCTATTGTCGCCGCAATTGTCTTGTTAGTATTGCATCGGCAAGGACAGAAGAACTTTTTCAGAAGAAAAAGCTCTATAGACCTAATCTATGAACCTCATCCCAGCCGCAAGAATCCAGAAATCCCCACTATCTCTCTTGCAAACGTATTCCAAGTAATTTCCACTAGTACAGTGAAGGAAAAAGCTGGGGATTTGGCGCATATTCCTCCTGAAAAACAAATTTATTTAGGGAAAGGTCTTGAGACTAGTCAGGATCGAAATACGAACAACACTCTGGTATTGTTTGTTACTTGGGATAATGATGATGAAATAGCGAAATTACTCACGTCTTATGCAAGTGCCGCCCAACAAGCCTATGTCCAATATCGGGAAAGAGTTATCAAGGAGCATTTGAAAAACTTGAACAAACAAATACAAGCCAACGAGAAAGAAATTAGCAGAATAGATGAGGAGACCCAAAAACTCAACAGTCAATATCCAGCCTCCCTACAACAGGAACAGGACAAATTTCAGAACCGCGTCTTCAGATTGGAAGAAGAAGCAACCGGTTATATTCAGCAACAAGCCAGATTGCAGAAACGACTTGAAGCCATTAAAAAGAGCAATAAATCAATCGACCCCCAAAAACAGGCTATTATTAAAGCCAATTATAAGTATTTCATGGAACTTATCAAACAAAGAGACGAGGCGTTCATATTTAAAAATAAACAACTTGAAAAATACAAGCCCGATCATCCAGATGCGAAAGCCGCTGAAAAAGAATTCACTGAAAGGCAAGCGCTTCTGGAAAAAGTCTTAGGTCAATATAAGATTATTGAAGAAGAACTTCTGACCGTGGATTCTGATAGTATTGATATCCAAAGTCAGTATGATACCATGGAACAATTAATCGCGACGACACAGGAAAAACTGATTGAAGCACAAAAAGAGCTCCAGAAGGTTCGCAGTTTGAATCAGCAAGTGAACGAACTAAAAGATAAACGCACTGAGAGAAACAACCTAATCACAGATCTTAACGAAAAAAAAGCCGACACCGATTTACTTTTGGAACAGTCAAAAGGCGAGTTGGATTGCTTCATTCCCCCTAGGGTTCCAATCTCAATCAATGGCTTAGGCGTGAAACAATACATCGCCGCTCTTTTTGCTGGCGGTATCTTCGCAAGCTTCATAGCCGTCATCATCATTCTGCTTGCAGCTCAATTCGGTTGCATTAATTCTGCCACTGAACTCCATGACATGGCTGAAATCGAAGTCTTCAGCCTATCGGAATCCGAATTGAAGAAGCTCGATCCAGCAGAGCTTTCCGTTGCGGCGCACAATATCTTCTATGTTCTGAATCAAATCATTGAAGACAGGCAGTACCTTTTCTATGGAGCACTTCAAGGAAGTTATTCTACAGCGATTCTATTCGAACAATTACTCCTCCAATTCGCCATGAATGGGACACGAATCTTCGTTCTCAATCTGGAACCGTATGATGCCAATTCGGAAGAAGACAGCGAGGAGACCTCAAACAATGAAGATCCAATTGCAGATGATCTCCTTGGTATCGAAAAAGACAGCGATACGGGCATATTCAGATTAGGAAACGCCAGTTTCTTGTCGCCTAATGAATTGGACATTCTGAAAATGGATCTGGAAACGCTTCTAAAACATTACGACAAAATAATCTTTAGGCGAAAGTCTTATTTCACGGGCAAGGAGCTCATGTTCAAGCAGGTCATCACACTCACCCAATGCTGCATTTTCAGCGTTGGCAAGAAACGGTCGCCAAGAAGTTTCCTGAAACTCATCAGAGATAACAAAACTTCAGACGAAACTATTATCACAGGCCTCTTCACCGAGCCATAATCTACACATCTCAACGGAATATATCAAAAACTTATTATATCACAAGGACATCAGCATGAAAAAGATTTTCATTTTGGTAGCATTTCTGGCCGCCACGTTATTCATGACCTCTTGTAATACATTCTATGATTTCGATGACCCTTACTACAGTCTGCCAGAAGCATCCACGGAAACCCTCGAAGCCACCATGTATACGCCAGAACAATTGGCCGAAAGAGCCAAGAGACTGGCGGAAATTAACAAGATGCCATATCCAGAATACACACTAGACCAAGGTGACGAGTTTGAAATCCGCATCTACAACCAGCCAGAAATGCACACAACGACTGCCGTTACACCGGACGGCCTCATTTCAATGCCATTCGTGGACGAAAAGCTGCAGGTTTCCGGTTTGACCATCCCCGAAGCAACCAAGAAAATTGAGGAAGCCTTGAGTGATTATTTAGTCAAGCCTAAAGTTTCCTTGATTCCCCTAAATTTGAAGTCGCAGACAGCCACCATTACAGGGGCAGTCAACTCCGGAGGATCTTTTCCCGTAACTAAAAACACACGTATTTTTGACTTGTATGCCATGGCCAGAGGTGGCGCTACACGGTACATTAATGGCAAGGAACTCGATTGCTGGGATTTTCCACACTCGACCATTACTCGTAATGGGGAGCTACTCCCTGTTGATTTTACTCTGGCAATCGAACAACAGGATCCAGACAACAATATTCAAGTTTTTAAAAACGACAGAATCTACATCGCCAGCCGTGCCCAAACTATGGTCAACATTACTGGCGAAGTCGCTTCCCCACAGTTTCAAATGTGGAATCCAGGCATGACCGTTCTTCAAGCAATTTCCAACTGTGGTGGACTCAAAGACCAGAGCAATGGAATAGCCGTCATCATCCGCGGTGGACACGAAAACCCGCAGTTCTTCAAGGTAGATATTGGCAGAATATATGAAGGTCGCAAACTTGATGTACCTCTGCAACCCGGAGATAATGTCTATGTACCCAAGGATAGTTTGTCTGTCTGGAACGTTTATATCAGCAAACTATTGCCAACAGGAGCTTTCATCAATATGCTGGTAACCCCTTTTTTCTGGTATAACAGTTTAAAAAACTGATTGTTTTCAGAACTTGCCTGTTTAAGTCACAGTTTTCCACAATATCTCTAATGGAGTTCAAATATTTCATCTTCATCCTAGCCGTCATGGGGGTCATACCATTGACACTACTTTTCATGCTTAGTCAGAAAAGTATGAAAGCATGTGTCTTCTTGCTACCCATCTGCTTTTGGAAATATCAATCGACAGCAATTAACTTTTTTTCCAATCCCGCGTACAAAGGAACAGCATTAGGATTTGAAATTTCCATCATCCACCTACTTGCCATTGCACTTCTTGCAGCCATGTTCCTACGCGGTTGGCCTGTTAAAATGCTTTTGCCAGGTTTTGGCCTCTACATTCTGTACTTCCTGATATGTACCTTATCTCTACAAGCTTCAGAACAAATCATCTATTCATATTTCGAACTCACAAAGATGCTCTTGTTAGCATTGGTTTTTATAGCCTTAGCCAATTATTTTTATATCACACACGATTTCGACTCCTTTTTGAATGGGCTCACTGCTATCATTCTTGTATCCTTTATCGTTTCTTTAAAAATGAAATATTTGGATGGAAGAGTCCAAGTGAATGGAATCTTTCCACACCAAAATTCTCATGGTATGTTCATGTGCTTGATAGGCCCCCTCTTTTTAGCGCGTCTACTTAACAGTAAGGAAAGCATACTAAAATTCGCTATAAGTTTATCCACCTTTCTAATGTCATTTCTTTGCATGCTATTCACGTATTCTCGTGGTTCCTTAGCATGTTTTCCTCTAGGTTGTGCCATTACGATTCTAATCTCAGTTTCCTTCCATAGCAGTATGAAAACCATGATGGTTCTACTTGTCACTAGTACTTTGGGCATCATGGCTACCATTTACGCCGGACCTCGTATTATAAACCGTTTTGAAAAAGCGCCTCAAGCATCTGCCGACATGAGAAAGATGCTTGCAGAAATTGCCATGAACATCATCAAGGATAAACCATTCTTGGGATGCGGAATCAACACATGGGGTATTGCAGGCAAAAATCCCAAGTACAATCCTTTTTTAGATGTTCACTTTCCTAGAGAAGGGTATCTCGGTCTCGTCGAAACCACATACCTGATGGTTGGAGCTGAATGCGGCCTTTTAGGGTTGACTTCTTTGCTCTGTTGGTTCTTATACTATTTATTATTAGCACTATACCAAGCGTTTCGATGGCGCAAGACGGATTATTTCTATTTGTTTGCAGGGCTAGCAGGAGGACTCATTTCCAACTATCTACAGTCAACGCTTGAGTGGGTTCTGAAACAGCAAATCAATTTTTGTGCACTTATTACTTGTTTCGCCATAATTGCCGCCCTTCTTCAAAATTCAAAAGAAAAAACATTCCTTTCTAAACTTGAATTTATTGCCAAACGAAAAGAGCTTCTTCAGCAAAAAATGGAAGAAGCTATGGGAAACAATCAAAATGTCGCCTGAACTTATTGACGTAATTGCGACCGCATCACTTTGTCACAGTCACCAATTACTATAGACACGTAACCCGTCTTTTCTTTCAAGAACCCTAATTACAATCTAACTCATTTGAAACAACATGATCATGGAAGCGTTTCTTCAGCAACGCTTCCACAATCTCCTAATCCCTCATCAGCCTGGCAGAACGTAATATGATTTCGGCGGTTCGCCTGTCACGGCGTAATAGATGCCGCCGACAATAATCACCATCAGGCCGGCAATCAAATC
>JAEEGL011153422.1_pt1 | contig 10144 bp, 6 predicted proteins | sample 9134231 | NCBI WGS metagenome assembly JAEEGL01 (sample SAMN16246548, study PRJNA631951) | gut metagenome | biome: gut microbiome; feature: rumen; material: fiber-attached | host: Bos | place: Iran: Karaj | collected 2018-10
TAAAGCTCATGAAGATCTTCTACGTGGTCAAGGACGTTACGGTTACTTCCGTTGACGAGTACGGAGACTTCGGAGACTTCGTCAACACATGGAATACATTTACTTTCGCGCTTTTCCCTCTGCATGACATCGAGCATGTGGATTTTGTATCGAGCTTAAGAACACTCTTTGCATGGTACACGATCCCGGCTTTTGCGTTCTGTGCTGCGGGTGCCGTTTTCTGCGCTTTCATGGCAGCAAGAGCTAACATCGAAAAGCAGACTTCAGAAGACCGCAACAACGTAACGTACAATCTTATCGTTATGGCTGTTATTGGTTTCTTCTATGCGATGTGCTTCTGCCTTCCTCACTCCATGACGGCTAACTATCAGATGTGGGTAAGCAAGCTTCACGCTGACGGCTACCTTACATCTTCTATGTGCTACTTCGGCTGGGCACTGATGTTCTCCTGCCTTGTATCCGCTCTTATCAATGTGGTTGCAGGAAGCAGGAAGCCTGTGTTCTACATAAGTGCAGCTGTATTGTCAGTCCTGTTCTTCTTGGGTGCAGAGCTTACCATGAACATCAACATCATCTTCAGAAGCTCTGATGCGACCACGGGACAGCAGATGTCTTACAGAGGTCAGGCATTTTATTCATTTTTTGCAAGTAACTACGCCGAGGAATATTCGGCAATCCTTATATATATGCCGGGCTATTCGGGAATCCACTTCGATATCGAGAAGGACGATGCATATGCGGATTATGAGGTCGGAAGAGATATGTACCTTACAAACGATATAGACGTATTCCGCTATCAGGCTCTCTACCGCGACTATTCGGGGGTATTTATCTATTATCCGTCGGTTGATGCGGGTTGGTACACAAGCATCGCGAACCCGACAGACCGTCCCGAGGACTGGGTGAGCAGCGGAAATCTCGTATTTGTCTCTTCGAGAGCCGGAAATTACGAATTCTCATACGAGGACCCGGATACGGGATCTGTAGTAACGGAAGATATCGATATCGGAAGAATGGAGCTTTACGTCATCGAGAACAGCGAACCTGTTGACGTTGATACCCTTGAGATCGCGCTTAGGTGAGATATAGGCAGCTTTATGGTACAATAACGGTTTGAATGGAGTGTAATATTATGAAGAATTACAGATTAAGAACAGTAGCAACGGCTTTATCATGCGTATTTGTACTCTCTGCGTGCACTGCTAACGACGGTGTGGCAACTGAGACTACACCCGCAACAGACGCTTATGGCGTAAGCGCTTATTCCCAGCAGACACTGGACCTTTCCGGAGAATCTGTCGAGACCATCTACGGCTCACAGCTCCCACAGTACCTGAATCATCAGTACTTCTTCGAAGGCCAGCCCGTATCAATGACGGAATCAAACTTCTACTTCATCGATACGTTTTCTGAGCTTACACAGTACGCAGGTTACTATTATCCGATCACGGCTGAAGGCTTTGTCGATCTTTCCGCTACGATCGATACTGTAAGCGAGACAGAGGAGATGCAGCAGTACAACACATACGCTGATTTCTTCATCTCATATTCCGAGCAGATGCTCGAGAGTGCTTGCATCATCAATAAGCTTGCTGCTGATGAAGGTCTCGCACTTCCTGCCGAGACAGTGGACGAGATCAACGAGATCATGGATAACTTAAGATCCACAGGCGCTGATGCTGCAGGACTTACAATGGACGAGTACCTCTCCATCTACTACGGTGAGGGTACGACAGAGGATTCCTTCAGACAGGTTGTTTACAACTACTACCTTGCAGATCTTTACACACAGCATTGGATTGAGAACTACGAGTTCGATCCTGCTGAAATTACTGTTCCTAATATCAGATATACACTTTATCAGGTAACGCCCGGTGCCACAGAAGAGGAGAGAGCTGCAGCTGAGGAAGCTGCCACGGCGCTTTACGAAGAGGCAGAAGGTGACGTTGAAGTATTCACGGTACAGGCTGCACTTGCATACACAAACGGCGATACAGCAGACTACGGTGAGATAGGAGTTCCTAACGACGGTTCCATCGATGCAGTATTTACTGAGTGGGCATGGGACGAGTCAAGACAGGAGAACGACCTCGATCTCATCTATTCCGAGGACTTCGGTTACTTTGTAGTAGCTTATATCGGTGAGACAGAAATCAGCGAGGCAGCTCAGGAGCAGCTCGCAGTTAAGAAGTTCAGCGAGGTTATCAGCGAAGCTATCGAGAACGAAGAGTATGAATTCTACTGTGCAGATGCTTTTGCAGCTGCTCCCACGGTAGCTCCTACAGAAGCTACACTTCCCGTAGATATTGCAAATGCTCAGGATCCCGCATTAGCACAGACACCTTCCACAGTAGGTAACCTTACAGGCAGCAAGGGCCTCGATATTCTCCTTATCGTTCTTTCTGTCGTAGGCGGCGTATCCGTAGTCGGTCTTGCAGCTATGGGTGTTATGCACCTTACAAAGGGCAAGGAGGAGAAGCCTTCAGTGAAGCCCGCTAAGAAGGAGGAAGACGATGGAGATAACTGAGGAACTCATTGATTACCTCCAGAAGCTAGGACGCATCCGCCTCTCTGAGGAAGACAGACAGAAGACCATGAAGGACTTAGGTTCCATCATGGGCTATATCGATAAGCTTAACGAGCTCGATACCACAGGTGTTGAGCCCTTAAGCCATGTATTCGGCAGAACCAATGTTGTTCGCGAAGACGTAGTTACCAACGGCGATATGAGAGAGAAGATCATCAGCAACGCTGCAAGAAAGAGCGAAGAGACGATCCTCGTTCCCAGAACGTTCGACTGAGTTTAGAGAGGGAAACATGGAGTCACAAGAGATTATTAAGCTTTCCGCACTTGAACTCGGTAAAGCAATCAAAGAGAAGAAGACCACTTCGGTCGAGGCCACCAAAGCTTACCTCGATGCTATCGCGGAGCTTGACGGCAAATATAATTCTTATATTACGGTAAGAGGAGAAGAGGCGCTCGCAGAGGCCAAGATCATCGATGAGAAGATTGCTTCAGGCGAGCTTACAGGTGCTTTCGCAGGCGTGCCCGTAGCTGTTAAGGACAATATGTGTACTGACGGCATACTTACTACTTGCGGTTCCAAGATGCTTGGTAACTTCGTTCCTCCTTACGATGCAACGGCAGTAAGAAAGCTTAAGGAAGAGGGTATGGTAATCCTCGGTAAGACAAACATGGACGAGTTTGCCATGGGTTCCACAACCGAGACAAGTTACTTTGGCCCCACGATCAACCCTCACGGTGATAACCGTGTACCGGGCGGATCTTCAGGCGGTTCCGCAGCTTGCATCGCAGCAAGTCTTGCACCTATCGCATTAGGTTCCGATACAGGCGGATCTATTAGACAGCCTGCTTCTTTCTGCGGTATCACAGGACTTAAGCCTACATACGGCAAAGTATCACGTTACGGTCTCGTAGCTTTCGGTTCTTCCCTCGACCAGATCGGTCCTATGGGTAAGGATGCTCTCGACGTAGCTTACATGCTTAACGTTATAAGCGGCGAGGATCCCAAGGATCAGTCATCCGCAGAGTCTTCCAAGCTCGACCTCGAGGCTATCAAGAACTTCGACCTTAACGGCAAGACGATCGGTCTTCCCGACCAGTACTTCGCTGAGGGAATGGACGAGGATGTAAGAGCCAGAGTAATGGAGGCGGTTAAGCTTTTCGAGCAGGCAGGTGCCAAGGTAGAGACTTTCCCCATGCCCATCATGGATTATGCTATCCCTACTTACTACATCATCTGCTGTGCAGAGGCATGCTCAAACCTTTCAAGATACGACGGCATCAAGTACGGATATGCTCCCGATGATGTCGAAGACTTGATGGAACTTTACATCAGATCTCGAAGCGAGGGCTTCGGTCTTGAGGTAAAGAGAAGAATCATGCTCGGTAACTTCGTACTTTCTTCGGGTTACTACGATGCTTACTACAATAAGGCATTGCAGGCTAAGGCTCTCATCAAGAAGGCATTCGATGAAGCTTTCCAGAAGTACGACGTCGTAATCGGACCTGTAGCACCTACTGCTGCACTTAAGGCAGGAGAGAGCTTGTCCGATCCTCTAAAGATGTATTTGGGCGATATCTGCACGGTTCTTATCAACATCGTAGGTGTTCCCGCTATCTCGGTTCCCTGCGGATTTACTTCAGATAACCTTCCCGTAGGAATGCAGATCATCGGAAAGCACTTCGATGAGCAGACACTTATGGGATTCACATACGCTTATGAGAGATTAAGCAAGGAGGGCAAGTGATGAGAGATTATGAGATGGTCATAGGTCTTGAAGTTCATTGCGAGCTCTCGACCGAATCTAAGATATTCTGCGGATGCTCCACCAAGTTCGGCGGCGCTCCCAACACACACGTATGCGAGGTTTGTTCCGGTATGCCGGGTACACTTCCCACACTTAACAAGCAGGTAGTCGAGTTCGCCGTTAAGGCAGGACTTGCGCTTAACTGCGACATCACAAGAAACAACAAGTTCGACCGCAAGAACTATTTCTATCCTGACCTTCCGACGGCATATCAGATCTCACAGCTTTACTGCCCGATCTGCCGTAACGGTCACGTAGACATCGAGACAAGCAATGGCAGAAAGTCCATCGGCATCCACGAGATCCATATGGAGGAGGATGCAGGTAAGCTCGTTCATGACGAGGAGACGGGAATGACGCGCGTTGACTTCAACAGATGTGGCGTTCCGCTTCTTGAGATCGTTTCCGAGCCTGATTTCAGATCTGCAGAGGAAGTTATCGCTTACCTTACAAAGATCAAGGACACAATGCAGTATCTCGGCGTTTCCGACTGTAAGATGCAGGAAGGTTCCATGAGAGCTGACGTTAACCTCTCCGTAAGACCCAGAGGTCAGGCTGAGTTCGGAACAAGAACAGAGATGAAGAATATCGCTTCCTTCAAGGCTATCGAGCGCGCCATCGAGTACGAGTGCGAGCGTCAGATCGACCTTATCGAGGAGGGCGGCAAGGTTGTTCAGGAAACAAGAAGATGGGACGATGAGAAGGAATACACATACGCGATGAGATCCAAGGAGGATGCTCAGGACTATAAGTATTTCCCGGATCCCGATCTTATGCCTGTAGTAATCTCCGAGGAGTACCTCGAGAGCGTTAAGGCGTCACTTCCTGAGCTTGCTGATGCTAAGCGCGAGCGTTATGTGAGCGAGCTCGGCCTCACAGAATATGATGCCGATATCATCACAGGTAATGTAACAGTAGTTAAGGTATTCGAGACTGCAGGTGCCAAGTGCGGCAACTATAAGGATGCTGCCAACTGGATCCTCACAGATCTTTTGAAGCTCTATAAGGACGAGGGTGTAACGCCCGAGGATAAGGAGTTTGACGGAGATAAGCTCGGAACAATCATCAAGATGGTTAACGACGGCAAGATCAACCGTAAGAGCGGTAAGAAGATTCTTACAGCCGTATTCGAAGAGGATGTTGATCCCGAAGAGTATGCAGATAAGAACGGTCTTGCACAGGTTTCCGATGCTTCTGCAATCGAGCCTGCCATCAAGAAGGTTCTCGACAGCAATGAGAAGGCTGTAAGTGAATACCTCGGAGGAAATACAAAGAATATCCAGTTCCTCATCGGACAGTCCATGAGAGAACTTCGCGGTAAAGCTGATCCTAAGACCGTGAAGGATATTCTTGAGAAACTCCTTTCACAGATGCAATAATTGACGGCATATGGGACATACAGTATTAGATCTTCTTGTAGTTGTATTCTTCGTTCTCGTTAACGCTTTCTTCTCGGGCACCGAGATGGCAGTCATTTCTTTAAATGACACCAAGATGAGAAAGCTTGCCGAGGATGGTGATAAGAATGCGAAACGAATGCTGCATTTCATCGATAATCCCGGTACGTTCCTCGCGACGATCCAGGTAGGTGTTACGCTTGCCGGATTCTTGTCATCCGCTTTCGCGGCGAGCAACTTCGCGGGAAGACTTGCAGTGCTCGTTGATCCCGAGGGGGTGAGAAGTTGGCCGGTTCCGCTTTTCACGGTGCTTATTACAGTAGTGCTTTCTTACTTCTCTCTCGTATTGGGCGAGTTAGTTCCCAAGAGAGTTGCACAGAAGAATCCCGAGAAGTGGGCCTTCAGAGCTTACGGTATCGTTAAGGCGTTCGGAATCTTCACGAAGCCTTTCGTTAAGTTCCTCACGGCATCCACAAATGCAATGCTCCGCCTCTTTAAGATCGATCCTAATGATAAGGACAAGGAAGTAACTGAGGAAGAGATCAGAATGATGGTCGATGTCGGATCCGAGAGCGGAAATATTGAGGATACCGAGAGGGAGATGATTGACAACGTATTCGAGTTCAATGACAAGGAAGTATCTGAGGTCATGACTCACAGAAAGAAGATCGTTGCCATTCCCGATGACGCTTCATACAAGGACGCAGTTAAGGTTGCAACAGAGGAAAGATACTCACGTATCCCTATATATACAGGTACTATAGATAACATTATCGGTATCCTTCACATTAAGGATCTTCTCGGAGTAAACGAGGAGACATACGATCTTTCCGAGATCATGAGAGATCCTCTTATCGTTCATGAGTCGCGTAAGATATCGTCTTTGTTCAGTGAGATGAAGAAGGGCGGTCTCCAGATGGCGGTTATCGTCGACGAGTACGGCGGAACGATGGGTATCTGTACTATCGAAGATATGCTCGAGGAGCTCGTAGGCTCCATTACGGACGAGTTCGATGATGAGGAAAGACAGAATCTCATTAAGCTTTCCAATGGCGACCTCATAGTAGCGGGCGACACAACGTTGTCAGACCTTGAGGGACTTCTAGATATCGAGTTCGAGGAAGATGAGTACGATACTATCGCAGGACTCGTTATCCAGCACCTGGACAGAGTCCCGGAGCAGAGAGAGAAGCCAATCATTACTTATAAGAACCTTTCCATTAAAGTACTTCACGTGGAAGACCGCTGGATCTCGAAGGTATTGATACACGTACTTCCCGAGGCTTCGGATGATGAGACGGAAGGCGCTTCCAAGGAGCAGACAGACTAAAGTTTGCAATACCCAGGGCAAGGTCTTATAATATACGTTGCTTTTTTGCAACTAACGATAAAAACACTAACATATATAGATAAAGGCGGGCTAGAGTAATGGCTAAGGACAAGAAGAGAGCAGACAGCGGAATAAGAGCGTCAAGAAGAAGCAAGGCGATTGTAATTGCGATCGTTACAGCTATGGTGCTCATCATAGTCGGATACTTTATCTATATTTCCGGATTCTTTGCTAAGGTATTGACCGGTGTTAAGGTACAGAAGACTGTTGACGGAGTTACACAGACTATCGACAACATCTCCGTAGCTGAGACAAACTACCATTACTTCCAGGTATTGAGTTCTTACATGAACTACGGAATCATCAGCAGCAACATGGATCTTGATGCTGTTTACGACCAGACATCAGGCAAGACATACCGCATGCTTATCCTCGATCAGGCTGCTAACGAGCTTATGAACAGCACGATCGTTAACCAGGAAGCTGAGAGAATGGGGTATCTTCCTCACTCCGGTGCTTCCAGATATGCAACATTGAGCATTGAGTCTGCTGAACAGACAGCTACACTTTACGGCTTCCCTTCACTCGAGCAGTACCTCGAGGCTCTTTACGGAAGAGGAATGTCCACTCGTATTATGAGACAGTGCCTTGAAAGACAGTGCCTTACACAGGAGTACGAGAACTATGTAAGACAGTTCATCTTCACAGTATCTGAGGAAGAACTTAACGCAGCATATGATTCCAACCCCACTGTTTATCAGAGAGTTGACTTCGACTACTACTTCTTCGCAGGAGAGATGAACGAAGACGGCACATATGATATCGATGAGGCTGTAGATAACGCTAACGATGTAACAAGACATGCTACTGATGCAGATTCTTTTGCAGCAGAAGTTGTAGACATCATCGGCGAGGAGACGGCAGAGCTCGCAGGTTTCTCCGAGGATTACAACCCCACTCACGTTACAGGTTACTCCAGTGCTTCAGTAGACATGATCACTGAGGGCTTGAGCGATTTCCTTTTCGCTGACGAGAGAGTAGAGGGTGACACAACTGTAATCGAGACAGAGATGGGTGCTTACGCGGTAAGATTCGAGAACAGACATGTTAACGATGAGGCTACTGCTACTTACAGAACACTTACAATGTATAACGATGCAGCAATGCAGGCAGACGCTACACCCGAGAGCATCGCAGCAGGTATCGCAGACGTATTGGCTGAGGCAAATGCTATCACAGCCACACCTATGGATCCTCTCGCATTCTCTGATGCAATCAAGACAAATTCCGATTCCGTATCGGAGATCATAACAGCAGGTTACAACGACGGTACTCCCGCTTCCAGATACGAAGTAACTGAGGACAGCACCTTGTCTGAAAGAGACATCACTCTTGGTCAGTGGCTCTTCGATCCCGCACGAGTACAGGGTGACACATTGGTTCTCGCTTCCGAGGACAACTCTTATGTCACAATCTACTACTTCGAGAACGTAGTACCTGAGTGGATGTACACAGCAAGAACACAGCTTGTAACAGGCTATGTTAACAGCTGGTCCAGTGACATCCTCTCTGATAACCCGACATACCTTATTGCATACGATCTCATCAGACGTTTGTCCTACTGATAAACATCAAAAAAGTTTTCATTGACAACCCCTGACCTCGTGCGTATAATCTTTTAATGCGTCATAAGGTGGGGGGATATTATGCCCTCTTACTTGACGGAAACAGGTTTTTGTGTTATCGCACAGGCCCGTTTCTTCTGTTAAAAGCCGCTCAGATGCGCATCTGAAGCATGTTAAGAGGTGATTTGATAATGGTTCATACCGTCAAACAGGGCAAGACCGAGCGCAAGTCCTATTCCCGTATCAACGAAGTAATCGAAGTCCCCAACCTTATCGAGATCCAGAAGGATTCTTACAACTGGTTCCTCGATGAGGGAATTACCCAGATCTTCCAGGAAGTATCTCCGGTAACAGACTCACAGGGAGTCTGGGAGATCTATTTCCTCGGTAAGGAATTCGATCCCACACATCCGGTTTGTGAATTGGATGATTGTCACGAGAAGGACAGTAACTACGCAGCTCCCTTGAAGATTAAACTCCGTCTTCGTAACACAGAGACGGGCGAGAGCAAAGAGCAGGATGCTTATGTCGGTGATTTCCCGATCATGACGGATCATGGTACCTTTGTAATCAACGGTGCTGAGAGAGTAATTATCTCCCAGATCGTAAGATCCCCCGGAGCTTACTTCGGACGTGAAGCCGGTAAGAAGGATAGAGATGCTATCCTCTATACATCACAGATCATTCCTAACAGAGGAGCTTGGCTCGAGCTTGAGGAAGACGAGAACGGCGTAATGAACGTTCGTGTTGACCGTACTCGTAAGTTCCCTCTCACAACTTTCTTGAGAGCTTTGGGTCTCGAGACAAACGAGCAGATCATCGACATGTTCGGTGATGAGGAGTGCCTCCGTACAACTCTTGAGAAGGATACATGCGTTACAAGAGCAGATGCTCTCGTTATGTTCTATTCCAAGGTTCGTCCCGGTGATCCCGCTTCTGCTGAGGTTGCTGGTTCCCACTTGAATGGTCTTTATTTCGACCCCAGAAAGTACGATCTCGCAAGAGTTGGTATTTATAAGATTAATAAGAAGCTCGGTCTTTCTGACCGTGTAGTTGGTCATATCGCAGCTCAGGATGTTGTTACAACTGACGGTGAGGTTCTCGTTAAGGAGAACACAAAGTTCACAACAGAGCTTGCCAGAATGATCGAGGATGCAGGTATCAACGCTGTTAAGGTTCATCCTGTAAGAAAGGTCGGTGACCTTGAAGAGGTTGACGAGGACAAGACTGTTATCGTTGTAGGTAACGGAAGAGTTGACTGCGACAAGTTCATCAGAGCTTCTTTCCCCGCTAAGGATATCAAGGACTTTGATATCGCTAACACACCCATCAATGAGCGCGTAAGAGTAAGCGTTCTCCGTGAGATCATTGATGAGATCAGAACAAACCACGACAAGAAGGAGTACGCTTCCGAGCTCCAGTACGCTCTCGATGAGAGAAGAAACGAGCTTATGCCCAGA
>JAEEGL011571329.1_pt1 | contig 10144 bp, 7 predicted proteins | sample 9134231 | NCBI WGS metagenome assembly JAEEGL01 (sample SAMN16246548, study PRJNA631951) | gut metagenome | biome: gut microbiome; feature: rumen; material: fiber-attached | host: Bos | place: Iran: Karaj | collected 2018-10
AATGCAGTGCTTGATAAGATTGGAAAAGAAGTTTAGAAAACAAACATTTTTTATTACTACACTTACAGTATTTGCTCTGCTTTTAGCTGCTTCCTGCAAATTAAAGGCGGAGCAAAAGTCGTTAACAAGCCATTTTGAAATGTGCGATATTCTTATCGCCGATAATCAATTTTCAGATGCAGTAAAAGAGCTTAAAAAAATTGAAAAACAGGTTTACGATTCCTGGTCTTATATTGGAATCTACAAGCGCTATGCAAAAATTGGTGAAGACAAGCGTGCAGAAAAAATCATAAAGAAAGCACTTAAAAAGAACAGTCACAATCCGGAGCTGGCAGCGGTTTATTCAGCGTATTTGCTGCGTCATAACAGGCTTGATGAAGCTAAAAAGCTTTCGGAGCAGTTAAAGGGAACAAAATATGGTTCACTTTATTCCGAAGCGGTGCTCAAGGTTGCCAGACGGGATACAGACACTTCTTCAAATTACGAGTTTTTTAAGGACCCTAAATATTATTCAATTTATCTTGATGCATACCGCGGAAGCCTGAATCCTATATGGTTAAGGAATTGTGCTATTTTTAATCTTAAAGACGGACTTTTTGAAAACGCGGCACAGCTTCTTCCTGTTTCTTACAGTGATGCTGATGACGCTTATTTCTGGGGGCTCGTACTTTATGATGCCGGAAAATATTATGAAGCAATTGACGCAATCGAAGCCTCCAGAAGTTTTTTAGCCGATTATCCTGATACTGCAAACAGACGGCTTTTTAAGGTTTCAGAAATAAAACAGATTGCTTTGGAATCAGATGCCTATATGGCAGTTTCAGAAATGGAACAGTCCGAAGCAAGACGTCAGGAGCTTGTAAACAAGCTTGATAATTACGTTAAACTTAATGCCGAAGACGAAGCGCTCCTGTCTGTGATTGTAGTGAACAGTGCCATTTATGCGCGTAATCAGTATGAGGATGATTCGTGTGCCGACCTGCTTTTTTATGCAGTTAATCGCTGGCCTGATAATGTTGCTGCCCTTATTTTATATTCTGATTTTGCATATAATTCAAACCTTGAACGCGAAGAATCCTTTGAAATTCAGAATCTGCGTCAGAACGGTATTTCTTCTGTTTCTATGGAAAAATATGACAACAGACGAAAAGTCCCGCTCAGCGATGCCTTATACAGACTGGAGCAGGCAATGGAGCGTACAAAGGATCCGTACCTTTCAATTGCACGGCTTGATTTAAAATACAAAATGGATAATTCGTTCAGCGTAAAAGAAAAAACTGCCGACCTGTGGCTTGAAATGGAAAAGAATTATTCTGAACAGGAAAAATATCAGACACTGCTTGTTCAGTATGTGCTCAGCTTCCTTTTAAAAACAAATCAAAAGCAGGAAGCGCAGGAGCTGTTTGTAAAATATGTTTCAAATCTTTTAAAGCTTGATGAAAAGCAGGATTTCTGGATTCAGGTAGAAAAAAATCTTAGTCTGCTTGATGTACGCACTGCTGAATTTGCTGCCTGGTTTGCAACAGAACAAAAGTTATTTGATGAAGCCGTTCGTTTGTATGAATATTGTGTTTACGAAAGCGGGGGAGTGCTTTATCAGGGAATTGTTTCACCGGCAGTTTCTACAGTTTCCTGTATGAATCTTGCAGATATTTATTTTTCTATCGGGAAAAAAGATAAAGCCCTTGATTTATACGGAAGGGCAGCCGGCCGCGAAAGCAGGAACTATATCCGCTCCGAGATTTTCTGTCGTATTGCAAACATTTATGCAGCTGCCGGAGACAAAAAAAATGCCCTGCGTTCTGCCGAATACGCAATTCTGCTGTATCCCGATAACGCAAAGGCATCTTTGTTGAAAGAAAAACTGCAGTAGCTCAGCGACATTCATCATTGCGAACTGTGGCAGCCCGTCATTGCGAGCCCGAAGGGCGAAGCAATCTACGACTCAACAACCGCAATAATATCATTCATCTTAAGGATAAGATGATCTTCCCCATCAATCTTAATAGGTGTTCCGGCGTATTTTTCATAGATAATGTGATCACCCTTTTTAAGAGTAATCTTAACATCATCAGTTCCTGGACCAGCAGCTACAACAACAGCAGTCTGTGTTTTTTCCTGCGCAGTTTCCGGCATAATAATTCCGCTGGCAGTCTTAGTTTCCGGCTTATCATTTTTTACCAATACACGATCAGCTAATGGTTTAATTGTCATATATATCACCTCATTATTAAAATTTAATTTTATACCTTTAAAGATAATAAATTCTTAAGAATTCGGCAAGTGAAAAAAAGTATTAAAAACTGATCTAACTATAAAAAAATAATATGCGTGAGCGTAGGCGGGACTGCAAACTGTTTCTATGCTTGCCGAGCGAAGCGAGATAAATCCTTTCCAAGCAAGCATAGCCAACAGTTTGACAGGCACGACGAAGCGGAAGCATATTATTTTTTTATCTTTAGGAAATTTTTTTTAAAATTTTTTGAAATATATGTTGACAGTCGACATATGTCGTGATATGATATGTAACGAGAGACGATATAACGAGAGTCGACCATGTTGTATCGCGATATATGGAGGTTTGAATATGAAAAACAAAGCAGAACCATTATCAGAAAGTTACTTTTATATTTTGTTGTGCCTCTCAAAAGGTGCAAATCATGGTTATGGCATAATGAAGCTGACAGAACAGCTTTCAGAAGGCCAGGTAAAAATCGGGTCAGGAACAATGTATGGGGCAACCAGTAATATGATTAAAAAGGGCTGGATTCACGAGATTGTTTCGGATGAGCCGGGTGCGGAAAAAAAGCGTCTTTATGCACTTACCGCAGCAGGAACAGAGGCTTTTAAGGCAGAAGTAGAGCGCCTTAAGAGAATGCTTAAAACAGTACAGTAGGAGGAGCAATATGAAAAATTACAAAAGATTTTTTGGAATATATTCGGCATGGGATTACACCCGCGAAATTGAAGTTTTGAACAAACGTTCAGAAAACGGCTGGCAGCTTGTAAAGGGTGGACTTTTTTCATCACTTTTCAAAAAGAATAATGATATCCGCTTCCGCTATCAGATAGACTATAACCCTAAGATTGATGATATGGGCCGCTATATCGAAATTTTCCATGAGCAGGGCTGGGAATATGTAAATTCAACCTGGAACGGCTGGCACATTTTCCGCAAGATTTATGATCCGGCTTTGAATGGCGAAGACTTTGAAATCTATAACGATTCTGAATCGCTCAAGGAAATGCAGGCAAAATGGCAGAAGCTTGGAATATTCCTTTTGATTTTCCTGACATTCATGGCTGCCTTTGAAATTGCAGTTGCAATCTGGCATTTTACTATTCCTGGTCTTATCATTTCGCTTATGATGCTGATTGAAGCCGCTGTAATTTCTCGTGGAGTTTATGTTATGCGTAACCCGCAGCGTGCCGACGGTCACAAGCGTCACTGGAACGGAATGCCAACCTTTATAGCTGTTTTGTTCTTAGGATTATTCTCAAGTCTGGTTCTTATAGGAATTCGTGATGATGCAAGAGTTAATACAAATGCAGAATCTTATGCAGCACTTTCTGCAACTCCGGAAAAGGGTGTAAACTGGGCAGATGTAAAAATCAAGTTCCCTGATTTCTATGAGTTTGAAGTAGAAGGAACCGCAACATCACCAATTACAATTTCTCTTATAAACAGAGATACCGGTGATATTGTAGACCAGATTCGTCTTGATCCTGCCAAAGCAACAGGCAAAAAAGGCTTTAAGGAAAGTCATAACCTGCTGCTCAAGCCAGGCAAGTATTCAATCTACGGTTCAGACTTTGCAGGCGGCGGCTTTACGATGACTATGAGTCTAGACTAAATCATAGAAATATCGATTAAAAAAGGAGCAGAGAAAAGGATTGGGAAAATCATTTTTCTCTGCTCTTTCTTTATGTAAAATTATCCTTGACAGATGTTTTTTGCGGGGTTTATCATTAAAGGTGAAACTGACGCATCAAAAATGGAGGATAAAATGAAATTTAAGAAAAAGTTTGTTTCGTTATTATTGGGCTGCGCCCTTGTTTTTACAGGAGTTTTTATGTCCTGTGATAATCCAAGTAATTCCGGAAATGAAAAAGGAAACGAAGTTGTAAATCCGGATGATAACGGAAACGAAAATCAGAATGGTAATCAGAATCAGAACCAAAATCAAAACCAGAATCAGAACACACCGGCTGTTGAAATAGAAGCAGAACTTAAGAATGACGAAAGTGGTATTAAGCTTAGCTGGGGAGAAGTTCCTGAGCAGGTAAAAAAAGTCAGGATTTATACCAGAGAAAGTGATGGTGACGAATTTGAAAATTGCCTGTTCATAATAAATGATTTATCCGAAGTAAAATCTGTAAAGGATGAATTTGTAACAGCCGGAAAAGAATATCAATACATGATTAAAGCTTATGGCGAAAAAGATGTTTTAATTGACAAAAGTGAATGGAAAACAATTACAGCCAATGGCGGAAAAGGGGAATTGGATTTTAAAATAGAAGCAGTTTCAACAGGAATTCATATTACTGCAGCAAGATATTCAAAGGATTCTACTCTATATATTTATAAGCTTGAAGATGTCACTGAGCAGGAAGAAGAAATTGAATATTTTAAAGAGTCATCAACTGTTGATTTTATAGATACTTTTGTAGAGCCGGGCAAAGAATATGCTTATGGAATTGAAGAACAAATTGGAAGCAACGGCTATTGGAAGGATGGAGAAATTGTTGAGGTAGATGCTCTTGTTTCTTATCCAAGACATAAATCCTGGATACAGAGCGTAACAGCAACTGGTGGTTCAAGAGATTTATTTAAAACTCTCCCGTCTTTTGGATACTATGAGGCTGACGCAAGAGTATGGCTTGAAAAGGAACCATCACTCAAGACTACTGCACAGGAATGGGAGATTTATTTTTATTATACACATGAAAGCCAGGGAAAATGGCTGTTATTCGGGATAGATCAAGAAACAGAGGCTGGACAGAAATGTGGTATAAGGCGGGAGGCTCCGGAAGGAGAGTGGACTTTCAGCAGTTATTCAGTTGACTTGTATTTTGAAGATTATGGATATTCTTTTGAAAGCAAGGATATTGGAATTATGAAGAGTGTCCCTAAAACAATTTCATATTCAAAAGACAATCTGTTAAGCTTGACAGCAACTCCTGGTACAGATGGAATTAAACTTGAATGGAAAAATCTTCCTAAAGATGCAAAAACGGTAAAAATTTCATCGAACAAAGGATATAAGCGTTCTGAACATTTTACTATTAAAGATTTAACCAATATAACTTCTGTAACAGATAAATATGTAACAAACAATAAGGAATATAAATACAGGATTTCAACTTATGATTCCAGAGGGTTTTTCCTTATGGAAAGCGATTGGGTAACTGTAACTGCAACCGGCGGTCAAGGTGAAAGGCAATTGTCTCTAACAACCACTTCGGATGGAATTCATGTTACAGGCACAAGACTTTCTACAACCTCTAATGTTCGTATCCAGAAATCTTGTGGCGATATTTTTGATGAAATAACATTAAATGACAACAATCAGAATATTGATTTTACAGATCCTTTTGTAAAAGCCGGAACTGAATATTCATATTCTATATGTGAAAAAATAGAGTCTGCAGATCACACATTAATAGAAGTTATAGATGGTGCTAGAATATATGTTACTGCAATTGGTGGTTCAGGTAATTTGGATATTACGAACAAGCCTTCTGTAACCTTTGATGCTGAACAGGAAACTGTAACTTTCTCTGCCAAGCCGCAGTTCCTGGCTTCACCCGCTTATTGGAAATTGCTCTTTTATTATGAAAATGAAGAAGGGGATTCAGAGAACTTGTTCAGTTTTAATTCAGAGGAAACAAATCTTACTAGAAAGATTGAGGAAATAGGAAACTGGACCTTTGACTATTGTTATATTACTGTTCAAACTGATGCATTCGGGTATCTGCGCTGGAATGAAGATGTCTCTGTGTTTGCTTCTTTCCCACAGGAAATAACAATTTCAGAAGAAGGTAAACCTAGACTTACGGCAACACCAACAAACAAAGGGCTTTTGTTTAATTGGTTTGATTTACCGGAAGATACAGAGTATGTTGTTATAGATATTTTAAATTGTGATACGGAAACTGAAGGACAGATTAGTCCAAAAGATATAACAAAGAATTCACTTGAATTCAGTTATGTAAATCCGGACAATGAATATTGTGTTTTCTCTGAAATTAAAACCGAGTCAGGCTGGCTTACTACAAGAGAATTCTGGGTAACACCAGAAAGTGGTCTTGGTGAACCAAAAATTACAAATAAACCTGATGTAATCTGGGTAGAGGACTCAAATTATGTTACCTTCCGCGAATTGCCTCAGACAAATCTTCCTTCTGGTACTGAATGGGAAATTTATTATGATTATAGCCTGCCTTCTGAGACAAACCCAGGATATCATTATGAGGATACAATGTTCTGGCATATTTCAAAGGATTCTGATAAGGACAAAGCTTTGTTGAGAAATTCTCATTATGGTACCTGGACGCTTTCGAATTTAAGATTGCTTGTTAGAACAGATTCATTCACATATGGACAGTATGAAGAAGATCTTTCAAAGCTTGGTACAATGCCGGAGACTATTGTAATATCAGATAAAAACGCTTTCCGTCTGGAAGCAACTTCAACTGATCAGGGAGTTAAACTGGAATGGAAGAACATGCCAAAAGGAACCAGTAGCATAGAAATTATTAAAGTTTGCAGGGGAGAAAACTACCAGCGTAATATCAGAATAACCGAAGATCTGGATACTGTAAATTATTATATTGATGAAGAAATTACTCCGGGAGTGGGGTATGAGTATTATCTTACCGCCGTTTCTAATGGTTATTATGTACAAGGATATGCTGCTACTATTACTGCTCCCGAAGGTTCAGGCGAGTAGTATAACTACTTAAAAAGCTGAGTCGGGGTCCCTGAGCTTGTCGAAGGGCGCCCCTACAATCACACCTACTTAAAAAGCTGCGTAAAGCCACCGGCTTTTTCAACGGCTGCTTCCAGAGTCATTCCTGCAAAGGCTTGTGCTCCAAGGAGGCGGCCGCTTTTTTTGTCATCTACAAAGGCGCCAACTACAATGCCCGGAATTACGCTGTCCGGGTAGTTTGGGGCATTAGGTCCACCTAAATCTGTGCGGCACCAGACCGGGTCCGTAAGGTTTATGCACACATCGGTGCCGTCCAGTTTTCCGGCAAGGTCACTTGTTACTTTGTCCAGAGCTGCCTTGCTTGCGCTGTAGCCTGCCTGCTCGGGTTCGTTACGGATTCCGCTTGTTGTATTTATTACACGGCCAAAGCCTCGTTCAATCATCTTTGGAATAAAGTGATAGCAGAGCATCATCGGTGCAATTGTGTTTATAACAAAGCTTGTTGAATAATCCTCTGCCGGAGTTTTCCAGTAATCTGTGCGGTAGGCAATTTGTACTGCGGCGTCATTGAACAGAATGTCTACAGGTTTTCCACGAGCGTCGATTTCTTTAATCATTGCTTCAACTTGTGTCAGGTCACTGAGCTCTGCAGCTACGTCGTAGGCTTCTACGCCAAGGGCACGGACTTCTTCAAGTACTGCCTTTGTGTGCTCAAGAGAGCGGCTGTGAAGGATAAGGTTGCAGCCCTGTCCTGCCATAAACTTTGCGATTCTATAACCAATTCCACGGTTAGCGCCGGTAACCAGCGCCCATTTGCCTTTTACATTTGTCATGATTGTTCCTCAATAATTTTATCACACCATTCATCAAATTCCGGGTCTTCTACCTGGCAGTCGGGGTGTGTCATTACATATTCAACTGTTTCGCGGATTCCCTGGTCGGCGCGTTTTGTTGCAACAAAGTCCGGAACAAGCACTTTAAGCTTGCTACAGTCAAATACAACTGAGTTTGCTTTGTCACCGATAAGGCTTCCGGTAAAATCATAATCTGAGTGAGCTGCAAGATATGTCGAAGAAACATAAACCGGTTTGAGCGGAACTCCAAGCGCATCTGCAATACACTGGTAAATCTGATTCCACGTTACGCTTTCGTCACTCATAATCTGAACGGCTTCGCCAATTGCGTGGATGTTTCCCATAAGGCCGACAAAACCTTTTGCAAAGTCTGAGTTGTGAGTGATTGTCCAAAGGCTTGTGCCGTCTCCGTGAATGATTACGGGCTTGCCTTCCTTAATTCGCTTTACAACCTGATAACTTCCCTTGTCTCCGTGAACTCCAAGCGGAACAGAACGTTCATCGTAAGTGTGGCTTGGTCGGATTATTGTTACAGGAAACTGCTCTTCGCGGTAAAGCTTCATGAGGTAATCTTCGCAGGCAATCTTGTTTCGAGAATATTCCCAGTAAGGATTTGCAAGCGGAGTTTTTTCGCTGATGATGTAGTTACCGCATGGCTTCTGGTAGGCCGAAGCAGAACTTATATACATAAACTGGCGGACCTTTCCTTTGAGCAGGCGGTAGTCGCGTTCCAGCTGTTCAGGTACAAAGCCGATAAAGTCGCAGGCAACATCAAAGTTCATGCCGGCCAGTTTTTCGGCAGCAGCTGCTTCATCGTTTATATCCACAGTAATAAAATGTGCGCCCTTAAGACGAGGGTCGTTGTTGCGGTTTCCGCGGTTTATAAGAAAAAGCTCCCAGCCTTTTTCCAAAAGCAGTTTGGAAATTGCCATGCTTATAGTGCCGGTGCCGCCGATAAATAATGCTTTCATGATGGTTCTCCTAGAAAATCGCCTGAACGATGTCTTCTTTATATCGAAGCGTCTACTGCCAGTTTATAAATCTGTGTAATATCCTCAGCAGACAACTTTACAAAGCCGCCGGTGGTGCTGCCTTCGGGTAAGCCAAACTTCTTTACGAGGGTTGGGATGTCTTCTTCTTTGGCGCCGAGGTCGGCAAAGTTGATTGGCATGCCAATACTGCGCAGGAACTGGCGGAAGCGGCGGATTCCTTCCAAAGCAGTTGCTTCAGGGTTTGAATAATCCATCTGAACTCCCCAAACTCTTGTTGCCCACTGGCAGAAACGCATAACATCATGCTTGTAAACAAACTCCATCCAGGCTGGCATAATAACTGCAAGACCTGCACCGTGAGCGCAATCATAAAGACCGCTCAGCTCATGTTCAATTCCGTGGCTGTTCCAGTCCTGGTCGCGGCCAACGCCTACAATATTGTTGTGTGCAACCATTCCGGCCCACATAATGTTAGCACGGGCTTCGTAGTCATTAGGGTCAGCAATTACCTTTGGAGTTTCGTGAATCATTGCCTGGAGTACACCTTCGCAAAGTCTGTCAGTTGTTTCTACGTTCTTTGTATTTGTAAAATAACGCTCGCAGACATGAGCCATAATATCAGTTGCACCACAGGCTGTCTGGTAAGCAGGAAGTGTCTGTGTGAGTGCAGGGTTTAAGATTGAAAATTTTGGACGCAGCATATCATTTCCAAAACCGCGTTTAATCATTCCTTCTTTTTTTGTGATAACAGTGTCTGGCGAGCCTTCACTACCGGCAGCTGCAATTGTAAGAATTGTTGCCACAGGAAGAGCCTTCTTTGGCTGAGCAGTATAACTGTAAAAATCCCAGAAGTCTCCGTCGTAACAAACGCCCATAGCAATTGCTTTAGAACTGTCTATTACAGAACCACCGCCTACAGCAAGAATAAAGTCTACGCCTTCGTGCTTACAAAGTTCAATTCCTTCGTAAACCTTATCAGAAAGCGGATTAGGGTGAACGCCGCCAAGCTCTACAAAATCAATGCCCGCTACTTTAAGCGAGTCACGTACACGTCCAAGAAGTCCGGATTTTTCAGCTGACTGACCACCAAAATGAAGCAGAACCTTGCTTCCGCCAAATTCCTTAACAAGCGCACCGGCCTGCGATTCGGTATCCTTTCCAAAAACAAATTTTGTAGGACTAAAAAAAGTAAAATTGTTCATAAAAAATCCCCTGTAATTCTGGTTTTGTTATACCTAAAATATACAGGGGTTATGGCAAAAAACAAGAGAAAATCTCTAGTTTTATAGAATGATTCTATATTCCAGGTTATTTTTTTAATTCTGTAATTTTCTCCAGCCTTTCTTCGTAGATTGTTTCTTCTGGT
>JAEEGL012900592.1_pt1 | contig 10144 bp, 8 predicted proteins | sample 9134231 | NCBI WGS metagenome assembly JAEEGL01 (sample SAMN16246548, study PRJNA631951) | gut metagenome | biome: gut microbiome; feature: rumen; material: fiber-attached | host: Bos | place: Iran: Karaj | collected 2018-10
GATGTACAGTTGGGCTGGCGACCCATACAACCCGTAAAGGACTGTCGCAGTTAGGGCAGGGCCTTTCCTCGGCCTTCGCCGCCCGCACCGGCGTCAGGACCAGGACCATCATCAGCAACAGCACCAGGGCAAAAACTCGTTTCGTGTTCATAGGGCCTCCTCCTTTTCGATCGTGGGAAAATGATATACTATACAAGAATTTCATACCATGCCCCGGCCCCCCTGAAAAGCCACCAAAATGGGTTTTTTCGCCCAAAAGAGGTGTTTCGAGGCGCAGGGAACTTGTGTTTTTTTGGTAAAAATCCCGGGCGGCGAATTGCCAAGGCGGAGGGGCTTTGATATACTGAACAAAAACGGATATGAGGTGACATATGGAAGAGACCGTTCGCAAATTCAAAGAACATCTGCGGAAGATGGACGCCTACAACCACGCCTTCGGCGTCCTCAACTACGACTCCGAGACGGCCATGCCCAAGGGCGGCTCCGAGCATCTCGGCATGACCTACGCGGTCCTCAGCGAAGAGATGTACAAGCTCACCACCAGCCCGGAGCTGAAGGGGTGGGTGAAGGAGATATTGGCCCACAAGGAGGACGTGGACTACGTGACCCGCCGGGAGGCCGAGGAGCTCTTCGAGGACATGGAGCGGACCGAGAAGATCCCTATGGAGGAGTACGTGGCCTATCAGGTGGCCCAGAACGCCGCCTCCCACGCCTGGCACACCGCCAAGGTGACCAACGACTTCGCTTTGTTCGCGCCCCATCTCGAAACGCTGGTGAACTACTCCCGGAAGTTTGCCGGATACTGGGACAGCGAGAAGGCCCCCTACGACGTGCTCCTCGACATGTTCGAGAAGGGGCTCACCATGGCGACGCTGGATGAGTTCTTCGCCCTCCTTCGCCAGGAGCTGCTGCCTGTGGTGGAGGCTGTGGTGAAGAAGGGGCCCGTGGTGGACGATTCCTTCCTCAGCGCCCGGTTCCCCCTGGCCAAGCAGCGCCGGCTCTCCGACCGGCTCATGGAGGTCATGACCATCGACAGGGACCACTGCAACATCGGCGAGGTGGAGCACCCCTTCACCACCAACTTCTCCAAGGACGACGTGCGCATCACCACCCATTACCACGAGAAGGCCTTCGCCTCCAGCATGTACTCCGTGATCCACGAGGGGGGCCACGCCCTCTACGAGCTGAACATCGGGGACGACATCAAGTATTCCCCCCTGGGCGGCGGGGCCAGCATGAGCATCCACGAGTCCCAGAGCCGATTCTATGAGAACATCATCGGCCGCAGCGAAGCCTTCCTCACCTACATCCTGCCCGATATCCGGAAGCTGGGGCCCAAGGCCCTGAAGGACGTGTCCGCCCACGACTTCTATCTGGCCGTCAACAAGAGCGAACCCAGCCTGATCCGCACGGAGGCGGACGAGCTCACCTATTCCTTCCACATCATGATCCGGTACGAGCTCGAAAAGCAGCTCATCGCCGGGACGCTGGCCGTGAAGGACCTGCCCGAAGCCTGGAACCGGCTCTACAAGGAGTATCTGGGCGTGGATGTGCCCGACGACACCCGGGGCGTGCTGCAGGATTCCCACTGGTCCGGCGGCTCCTTCGGCTACTTCCCCTCCTATGCCCTGGGCAGCGCCTACGGGGCCCAGATGCTGAAGGTCATGGAGCGGGACATCCCCGTGTGGGAGCTGGTGGCGAAGGGGGATCTGAAGCCCATCGTCGCCTGGCTCACGGACCGCATCTATCGGTACGGCCGTCTCCTCAAGCCCAACGAGCTGATCCTCAAGGCCTGCGAAGCGCCCTTCGATCCCCACTATTATGTGGCGTATCTGAAGGAAAAGTATACGGAGGTGTACGGGCTTTGAGGCGGCTGGCGCTCCTGGGCCTGTGCCTTCTGCTGCTGGCGGGCTGCGGCGGGAAGAGGGGAGAGAGGGAAGGGGACGATGCGTCTCGAACGGCTGAAACGGCGGTGAACGCCTCCCGGGCTGAAGAAACGGCGGCGCCCACGGTCACCCCGGTCCCCACGGCGGCGCCCACGGACACGCCTACGCCGATCCCCACGCCCACACCGCTGTACATGCTCAGGGAGGAGGGAGGGAACGATCTTATCATCAACGATGATCTGTACGATTCCTTCACCCAAACGGAGTTCCCGCTGCCTTCGGCGCCCGTGGTGCTCATCTACCACACCCACGCCGAGGAAGCCTATCGCCAGACCCGGAGCTATGCCTACGCGGAGACGGGGAAGGACACCTACAAGACCCTGGACAAGAGCAAATCCGTGGCGGCCCTGGGGGAGCTGCTGAAGCGGGAGCTGGAGAAGCGGGGCTTCACCGTGATCCACGACGACACGGATGTGGAGCCGCCGGAGATCAAAAGCGCTTACTCCCGGTCCCTGGAGGTCATGGCCAAGTACCCAGAGGCCACGGTGTTTATCGACCTGCATCGAAACACGGCCAACGTAAAGATGAAGAAGGACGACGTGGCCATGGTGGACGGCCGGCGCTGCGCCCGGATGTTCTTCGTGGTGGGGGTCGGCATCGGCACCTACGAGGGAGAGTACGACACCGTCCATGACTGGCAGCGGAACTACGCCCTCGCCAAGGCCGTCACCGAGCGCCTTAGGGCCGTGGACCCCCGCTTTGCCCTGGACATCCGCCTGAAGGTGGGCCGGTACAACCAGCACGTGAGCCCCTATTGCCTGCTGGTGGAGGTGGGCCACAACGCCAACACCTTCGAGGACGCCCAAAACAGCATCCCCTATCTGGCCGACGCCCTGGCGGCCACGCTGGTGTGGGATAAGGAATGAATACAAACGCGCCCTTTTTCCGGCAAGAAAGGGCGCAAACCCAAAACAGTATGAAGAGGGCTATGCGCTGCGCACAGCCCTCTTTTTCTGCTTACGCGTTTCTTTTGCGCCGCTTTTTCTGCTCCCTGAAAAAAGCGGCAAAACAAACCCTTACAGATCCTCCCCCATGAGCCGCTTGTTCATGGCGATGATGTCGTCGGGGACCACCTTCAGCTCCTTGCGGTCGTAGGTGAGCAGGCCGTTGATCTCTTGCTCCACATCGCTGAGCTGGGTGTAGACTGCGGCGGAGAGGCCCTGCTCCTTGGCGGGCCGGATCTCCCTGTCGTAGAGCTTCACGATCCCCGCCGTCAGCTCCTTCTCTGAGGGGAACATCCTGTATCCGAAATCCTTCCTGGACCACCGGTGCCCCTCGATGCCGCAGGCGTAGCCGCCGAACTCGCTGAGCACCGCCGCCCGCCCGGCCCGATCCCGCTTGTATCGGAACTTGCGGAAGTACACGTGCCGGCTGAACACGTCGCCGCCCCCCTGGTCGTGCCAGCCGGAGGCGTGGTCGATGGTTCGGGTGCCGTCCAGCTCCCGGATGCGGCGGACCGCCTCCAGGGCGTCGAACTGGCCCCAGCCCTCGTTGAAGGGCACCCACATGACGATGGACGGGCAGTTGTAGAGAAGGTTCACGGTCTCGTTCAGCTCCTCGTAGTACCGGAGCCGGCTCCCCTCGCTCCGGCGGCCGAAGGCCTTGTAGCTGTTGTCCACCCGGTGGGGGAGGATCCCCGCCACGGGCACGGTCACCACCCCGAACCGATAGGGGCCGCCGCCCGAAACCATATCCTGCCAGACCAGCATGCCCATGGTGTCGCAGAGGTAGTACCACCTGAGGGGCTCGATCTTGATGTGCTTGCGCAGCATATTGAACCCCAGGGCCTTCATGGTCTGGATGTCGCAGACCATGGCCGCCTCCGCCGGGGCGGTGTAGAGCCCGTCGGGCCAGTAGCCCTGGTCCAGCAGCCCGTTGTGAAACAGGGGCTTGTTGTTGAGGAACAACCTGGGCACGCCCTTGCTGTCCTTTTGGACCGAACACTTGCGCATGCCGAAGTAGCTCTCCACCCGATCCTCGCCGAAGGACACGGAAAAGCGATAGAGATAGGGGTCCGACGGGGACCAGGGCCGCATGTTCTCCACGGGCACGTGGACGGCCGTTCCGGCTGCCGCGGCGTAGATCATGCCGTCCAGGTGGATGAGGCACTTGCCGGGGACATTGGTCTGCACCTCGATGCGGACCGCCTCCTCGTCGAAGAGGGGCGTGATCCTCAGGCCAGTGATATAGTTTTCCGGCACGCTTTCCAGCCATACCGTCTGCCAGATGCCGCTCTGGGCGGTGTACCAGATGCCGCCGGGACTGGCGCTTTGCTTGCCCCGGGCGTCGTCCATGTCCGACTCGACCACGTCGTCCTCCACCACCACCTCGATCACGTTTTTCTCCCGCAGATAGCTCGTGATGTCGTAGCTGAAGGGCCAGTAGCCGCCCCGATGGGTGCCGCACTCCCGGCCGTTGACGGACACGGTGGCGATCAGGTCCACGGCCCCGAAGTGGAGGATCACCCGTCCCCGCATAAACCCTTCGGGCAGGGTGAAGGTTCGCTTATAGCAGAGGATGTCCCCGGCCTGCTTCTGCTGCCGGATGCCGGAGAGCTCGCTTTCCGGGGAGAAGGGGACCAATATGGTCTTGGACAGCCGATCCGGCTTCTCCTCAGCGGGGCCCATATAGAACTGCCAGGGCCCGTTCAGGTTCAGAAAGCTGTTCCGCTTCAGCTGGGGCCGGGGGTATTCCGGCAGGATGCTGCTTTCCCGGAGGTGTTCGCCCCAGATGGTCTTCATGCCTTCTTCCTCCTGTACAGCCCGATCACGGGCAGGATCACCAGCAGCACGCACACCGCCGCCGCCAGAAAGATGGCGGGGGTGGGCACGCTCTTCACCACGCCCAGATCCTCATAGACCGCGCCGCTGCTTTTGATCACCGCCGAGCCGATGAAGGGCCCCACGATCATGGGCAGGCACACGGCGAACACCATCCGCACGCCCTGAAAGTGGCCTGCCTTGTCCTTGGGCGTGTAGTCCCGGATCAGGGCGGAGAGGGCGGCGGTCACCAGCATATACCCGGACATCATGATGGCCCCGGTCACCATGACCCCGGCCATGGAGCGGACGAGATAGAGGCCCAAAAGACCGCCGATCATCACGGCCGCCGCGGGCAGGACGAAGTTCAGCTTGCCGTATTTGTCCAGGAACCGGCCGGCGAGGACGCTGACAAGCGACGCGAACAGCAGCACCACGCCCAGGACGATGGCGTAGTTATCCATGTGGAGGTAGTGCTGGAAGTAGACGATGAGGTAGGGGAAGAAGACCTGGACCCCGATGGAAAAGAGGGTGAACGCCAGGAGGGAGAGGTACAGCTCCGGCAGGGTCCGGATCACCTTGGGCGTGAACCCGTAGAGCAGATTTTGGAAATAGCTGTCTCGCCGGGGCTGGAGCGCGTCGCTGTCCTTCACCAGGAACAGGGCGATGAGGCCGGTCAGGATCATCAGCGCGCCGAAGAAGGTGAAAAACAACGTCCAATCCCCCCGCTGGGTCCAGCCGTCGAAGACGCCGAAGATCACCAGCATGGAGATGAGAGGGAGGATGGCCAGTACGCTCTCCGCCCGGCCCCGGTTCTCCTTGGTGGTGACGTCGGTCACATAGGCGTTGAAGGCGGCGTCGTTGGCCGTGGACCCGAAGAAGGTCATGACGCAGTCCAGAATGACCACCAGGATGGGCCCGGTCAGGATGCCCTTGGCGTAGGCCGCCTGAAAAGCGGAGAGCCGCTCCGGTCTGGCCAGCAGGGCGAAGGCCAGAACGCTGAAGCCCCACAGGATGTATCCGAAGGAGATGAAGGCCTTGCGGTTGCCCACCCGGTCGGAGAGGGCGCCCATGAGCAGGGTGGTCACCGTGGCGGCCACGGCGCTCAGGGCCACCATCCAGGCGATGGCCCCGGGATCGGGAGCGATGGCGTTGTACAGGAACACATTGAAGTACATGTTCTCGATGGTCCAGGCGAACTGCCCCACCAGCCCCACCAGGATCAGGGCAAACCAGGTACGTTTTTTCATACAGCTTTCCTCCTATAGCGCAGGATGCACGCGCGGACGATCAGCCCCATGAGGATGCAGAGGCTCACCCATTGGGAGAAGGACAGGGGCCCGAAGCCGCCGCGCACGGCGTCGTCCCGCCAGAACTCGATGAGGAAACGGAAGGAGGCGTAGGCGAAGAGGTAGAGGCGCACCAGCTTCCCCCGGGACCGTTTCCGATAATAATACAGCAGCAGCAGCGCCGCAAACAGCAGGAAGTTGAACCCGGATTCCATCAGCTGCACCGGCAGCCGATGCTCGTAGAACAGGCTGCAGAAGCCGCCCGCCATCACCGGCCCGTAGCAGCAGCGGCCGAAATAGCAGCCGATCCGGGCGAACCCGTGGAACAGAGGCACGATCAGGGCGGCCAGCCCCCAACTGGAGGCCCGCTTATAGAGCACGAACCGGCGGATGCCCAGGTCCACCGCCAGCAGGAAGAACAGCATCCCGCCGTAGAACACGATCCCGCTGTCCTCCACGAGGCTCCACAGGGTCAGAGGCGCGCCTTGCTGCCACCGGTAGCTCATGAGGGACAGGACGCCGAAGAGCTTCGCCCCGAGGAACAGGGGCAGCAGGCTCAGGGAGTAGATGGGGAACAGCACGGGCCAGTCCAGATCCTCCCGCAACCCGATCAGAACGGCGCAGCCCGCCGCCGCCAGCAGCCCCACCGTGGCCATGCCCCCGTATGACAAAATGTAGGCAAACACCCGCTCCATGCCCAACTTTCCCTTCTGTTGCCTTTCAGTATACTACGCCGCGCCGTCTCATGGCAAGATGGCGCCGGGGTGGAAACTATACTTTGGCGAGAAAAAAAGGCTTGAACCCATGGACCTGTTTTGCTATACTGATATGGAGCGATAATTTGGAGGAATGGAGACATGAATCTGCAGTACTATTTCAACTATGTGACCATTGTGGAGGAGGGGAGCCTGACGGCAGCTTCTCGGAAACTCCACATCGCCCAGCCGGCCCTGAGCAATCAGATCAAGGCCATGGAGCAAAAGTATGGCACCCGCCTGTTCTTCAGAGGGGCCCGGCGGCTGGAGCTGACCGACGCCGGCATGATCCTCTATCAGCAGGCCAAGCGTATGTGCGAGATCGAGCAGGCGGCCAAGAATGAGATCGCCAGCGGCTTCTCCGGCCAGAAGGGCACGCTGCGCCTGGGCGTTACGCCCTCCGTGGCGGACGGCATCGGCGATATCGTGCTGGATTTTGCCCAGAAGTATCCCCAGACCGAGATCAAATATTTGGAAGCCAGTGCGGCGGACCTGTGCAAGATGCTGCAAAACGGCGTCATCGAGGTGGCCGTTTTGAAGACCATGGGCGATCTGCCGGAAAACGTGAAGCTGCTCGGCGTGCAGACGGCGCCGACCGTGGCGTTGTATAAGCCCGGCGCAGGGTTCCTGGACAAGGGGAAGAAGGACAGCGTCACCATCAATCAGCTTTCCGGCGTGCCCATCGCCATGGAGGAGCTGTATCAGGGGCCGGTCCTGGCCGCCTTCAAGGCCAAGGACGCCTCCGTCTACGTGAAATCCCTGAGCAGCAGCCCCGACATGGCGGCGAAGATGGCCAAAGCCGGGCTCGCCGTGGCCTTGGTCTCCGCGCGCGTGGCGGCCGCCATGGAAGGGGAGGGGCTGGCCGTGAAGCAGATCAGCGACGGCGCGTCGCTGGCGTCCCGGTACTGCCTGTTGACCCAGCAGGGCAACTATCGGTCCAAGGTGGTCAACAACTTTCTCGTCATCCTGGCCGAGGCGCTGCAGCTGGATCTTTCCGAGGTTCTGCCCGCCCCGGCGGCGGAAGAGAAGGCGTAAAGCGCCGCAGAGTATGAGTAAGGAGACGAAGGTATCGTGAAGAGGATCATCGCACTGTTGCTGGCGGCGCTGTTGCTGTGCGCCATGGGCTGCCGGAAGAAAGCTGTCGAGGAAAAAACGGATACGGAGGTAACGAACGTGGATAAGACCCATCCCATCGCCACCATCACCATGAAGGGCGGCGGCCAGATCCAGATGGAGCTGTACCCGGAAGTGGCGCCGGAGAGCGTGAAGAACTTCATCTCCCTGGCCAACAGCGGCTTCTATGACGGCCTCATCTTCCATCGGGTCATCATGGGCTTTATGATCCAGGGCGGCGACCCCCAGGGCAAGGGCACCGGCGGCCCCGGCTACAGCATCAAGGGCGAATTCGCGGCCAACGGCGTCGAAAACAACATCTCCCACGTCCGGGGCGTCCTCTCCATGGCCCGGGCCACGCCCTACGACAGCGCCGGCAGCCAGTTCTTCATCGTGCAGGGGGATTCCACCCATTTGGACGGCCAGTACGCGGCCTTCGGACGGGTGATCTCCGGCATGGATGTGGTGGACAAGATCGCCAAGACCACCACTGACTCCCACGACAAGCCCTACAAGGATCAGGTCATGGAGACCGTTCGGGTGGAGACCTGGGGCGTGGAGTACGGCGAGCCGGAGAAGCTGCCGGGGAAGTGAGGAACAGCGAAAAAAGGCCTGCGGGCCTTTTTTTAGTGAAATTTTGCGCCATAGGCGCAAAGTGAAATTTGCCTGAGGCAAGTGAAATTGCCGCTGCGCGGCAGTGAAATTCGCGCTTTGCACGAGGTATGGAAGCGCCTGCGGCGCATGATTTGAGACTGTCGCGTCATGGGACCGTAGGGGACGGGCTTGCCCGTCCCGCGTGTACTTTGCCGCATGATTTAAGGCTGTCGCGTCATGGAACCGTAGGGGCGATTCATGAATCGCCCGCGCCCCCCGTTGTCATCCCGACCGAGCGAAGCGAGCGGAGGGACCTCTGAGCGGCGCCAGTTTAAACGAGCTGCTTTCACGCGGATAAGCTTTTGCGTTCAGAGGTCCTTCGACTCCGCTGCGCTTCGCTCAGGATGACATTTTTTTTCGTTCGAGCGGAACAAAAACGGGAGGGGTCGAGCCCCTCCCCTACGGCAGGAAACGAAGGCCGCGCTGCGGGTCGTAGGGGCGATTCATGAATCGCACGCGCCCACCGCTGTCATCCTGAGCGGGGGGATCATTTCTGGTCCTGCTGCTCCGCCTTCTGCTTCTTTTCCTTATCCTTTTGGATCATGCTGATGACGGTGATGGCGATGCCTCCGGCGAAGGGGGCCAGCCAGCTGTGGGCCCAACTGCCCGCCAGGTAGCTCCAGATGAACATGACCAGCACCGAGACCATGGAGATGAGAGGGATGAGTATCTTTGTGTTCATGGCGTGCTCCTTTCCTTTTCAAGGGCGTTTTGTTCCGGGGAGCGTATCGCGCCCCAGCGCCATCACACCATATCCGGGGCGCATTGTCAATCGTTTCGGCGCAAGCGGTAGTATATTTGTCTCGAACGGTCGTCATAGAGTTTCGGACCGGCCCTTTGGGTCAAGGAGGCGTTGCGGCCAGGATGCGCCTGTGGTATACTGTCCCCACATAGGGAATGACGCGGGAGGCGAGGGGCCATGGGCACATACATGGGGCTGAAACGGGCGGGGATGATCCTCGTCTGCGCGCTGTTCCTCATTTTGACTCTGCCCGCTCGGGCCGAAGAGGAAGCCTTGGCGGCGCCGGAGCTCACATACCGCTGCACCGTCACCTTTCTGGGGACCAAGCAGGAGCGGGCCTTCGCCCTGACCGACGGAAAGATCAACACCTCCTGCAGGATGAAGGAAAAGGACGAGCTGATTTTGGAGGCGCCGGAGGATATGGGCGCTTTGATCCTGCGGTTCTATCAGCAGGGGGACGACTTCCTCCTCATAGAGGAGGACGAGCAGGGCGGGCGGCTTCAGGAGCGCACCCTGACGGCTGCCGCGGCTTTGCCCGTTTTTCTGGGGCCCGGCTGTCGGCGGGTGCGGATCGAGGCCCCGGCCCAGGGGCTGCGCATCTGCGAGCTGATGGTCTTCGGCCTCGGCCGGCTTCCGGAGGACGTGCCCCATCCCGAGCCGCCCCTTAAGAAGGCGGACTTCCTGCTGGTATCCACCCATCCCGACGACGAATGGGTGTTCCTGGGCGGCGTCTATCCCATCTACGGGGGAGAGCGGGGCTATGCGGGCACCGTGGTCTATGTGACCTTGCCCACCTGGGAGCGGGCCCAGGAATGCATCAACGGCCTGTGGATCGGCGGCGTTCGGACCCACCCCGTTTTTCTGGGGTTCCCGGATGTGCGCCAGA
>JAEEGL017153326.1_pt1 | contig 10144 bp, 10 predicted proteins | sample 9134231 | NCBI WGS metagenome assembly JAEEGL01 (sample SAMN16246548, study PRJNA631951) | gut metagenome | biome: gut microbiome; feature: rumen; material: fiber-attached | host: Bos | place: Iran: Karaj | collected 2018-10
ATATGGAGCTGTTCCTGCGTCACCCGCTCTCGATCCGACGTTACTACAGGCAGTTCGATTATTGAGCCTCACAATCATCAGTTTCGTCCGTTGAGCATTCCCATAGGCCTGCCAGCATTGCCGGCAGGCCCTTCCTAGGTAAAACTGAGGGCATTATTCGCAAAAGACACATTTTGCGAAGTCTTGCCTTATTCTGTATTCGATATAATCAAAGCTGAACAAACTGCTCAATAGGCTGGTCTATCTGTTCTTCGGATCCCTGGATTTCCATGGTGACCGAGCCATCATATTCATTCTTCACCCAACCGGTACAGTCAAATAACTGCGCAGCTTGTCTGGCGCGCCAGCGAAATCCGACCCCTTGTACCCAACCCGAAAACACGATCCTTTTCCGAATCATTCCAATCCTTCTGCCGCACTGCGCACCATTGCCGCATATTCTTCTTTCACAGTCTCCGGTCCAGTAATCTTCACCTTTCCTCCGAAGCCAAAGATCCAGCTGAAGAAGACGCTGTTTACAGCGACTGAAACATCAGCCTCAAAATGCTCGTTATCAACTTTTCTGGTCTTGACACTAGGGCCAAAGCGGTCGATCATGGCATCCATCACATCATTTTCGCAGACGAGTTTAACCAAAGTCCGCTCTGCGCTATCCGAGTACATGCGGAACATGGAATTGATGTATCGATCCAGGTTGAAGCCCTTTGGCATCGGCAGCGTATCTTCTTCCATAATTTCCGGCCGGCTCACGATCCGATCGATTCTGTCGCTAACAATGGAACGGAACTCAGCTGATTTCAGCGAATGAAAGGACGTCCCGCTTCTGTTAGCTGGCGCCGCTTCGGGAAGGAGAGAAAAATTCTGTTAGCTGGAGAGGCTTTTTTGTTAGCTGGAAGACGATTTTCAGCTAATCGCGGTTAGCTGGAAGAGATGCTAAACGTGCGATTTGAAATGTGGATTATTAGCCAAATGAAAAGGCAAGAATTAAGAAAAGTCGGAAGGCGCATCCGGCTCATCAGAAACGCTTTGATACGGGTTTGATCAAGCACAAAAAAAGAGCCCGTAATACCGAAAAACATTGGTATTACAGGCTTTGTGGGACGTCTTCGGAGGGACTTGAACCCTCGGCCTCGGGCTTAGGAGGCTCGCGCTCTATCCAACTGAGCTACGAAGACTGGTGTATTTTCAGGGGCAATTATGCCCTAAAAATCGGTGTCATATTTGGGTGTCACAGCTGAGCTCATCCGAACTCCTGAACAATCGCTTTTTGCCAAAAGGCGGAAGGTCGACTACTGCCTTAGGAGGCGACTGCTCTATCCTGCTGAGCTACGGGAACAAAGGAAAATATCGTTTTCCGGATGCTTATTATATTGCCTTCTTTCCGATCTGTCAAGAAAGAGCCGTCTTACAGTCCCGGATCGAAGCTTTCCCGGAAATGCTGGCGGTACTGGCCCGGGCTGACGTCCATGACTTTCCGGAAGGTCGAAATAAAATTCGAATTGTTCTTGAAACCCGCCATGACGCCGGATTCCTGAACGGAATGTCCCTGCCGTAAGAATTGAGCTGCGTACTGGATCCGCACCGACGTGATGTATTTGCCGACGCTGATGCCGGTCGCCGTCTTAAAAATGCGGCAGAGATAGTGCTTATTGTAATAAAACAGCTCCGAAACCGCTTCCAGGCTCAGATTGCTGGTCGGATTGTCCAGAATGTAGCTGATAATCGGCTTGACCCGCTGATAATTCCGCGCCGCCTCGCTGACGATCTCCGGACTCGTATGCTGTCCGTCGCGGCTGAATTCGCCCAGACGTATCAGCAGCTCCAGAAAAGCCAGATTGCGCCTTAAGTCCGCCCCGAAGCCCTTTACGCGGCTCTCGCAGGTAATAAACAGGGACTCCATCTCTTCAATCTCATTCTCCTTAAGGAAAATCGCGTGATGGCTCTGCTGGAAGGCCTCCAGAAGATCTGTCTCCGTACTTATGTAATCCCGTAACACCGTCGGATTAAAATTGATAATATACCGTACATATTCGGTATCGGGCAGCGAAGTCGACATGTGCAGCAGCCCGCTCTTGATAAGCAGGATCGTACCGCGGGTCGCGCGTATCATCTCCGATTCCATGAGAAAGGAGCAGGTTCCGCCCGTGACGAAAAGGATCTCATAGGGATCGTGGAAATGAAAGTGCGTCATCTCCCAGGTCATGTCTTTATTTACAACGGCAGCGAATAAGTTATCCATAGTACTTCCTTTTTTACTGTCATGGGCTGCATTTTACAGAAGGAGGGGAATAATTGCAAGGTTTTTCTTATTATTACTGCTAAAAAACCACGAAACTTTCTATTGTTTTCCTTTCTATTGTTTCCATACTCCACGAATTCCGTTGACTGCGCCTGTTTTCAACGATATAATAACGAAAAATAACGGATAGGAGGGCCTCTATGAAAGCGCTGATCGCCATGTCCGGCGGCGTAGATTCCAGTATAGCCGCTTTTCTTATGAAAAAAGCGGGCTTTGACTGCACCGGCTGCACAATGCTGCTGTACGGCCGCAGCGTCACCGAGTCATCTGCCGGCAGGACCTGCTGCAGTCTCGACGATGTGGAAGATGCCCGCTCCGTTGCGTACCGTCTGAATATTCCCTTCTATGTTTTCAATTTCAAAGATGCTTTCCGCAGCAGCATCATGGAGCCCTTTGCCGAAGCGTATCTTCTGGGACTGACACCGAACCCCTGCATCGACTGCAACCGCTGCATGAAATTCGGCGCTTTGCTGGACCGCGCTCTCATGCTCGGTTATGACAAACTGGCTACGGGGCACTATGCGCGCATCCGTTTTGACGGGGAGCGATACCGTCTGTTCAAGGCGGCGGATCCCGCAAAGGATCAGAGCTATGTTCTGTATCAGCTGACACAGGAGCAGCTGGCGCACCTGGCGTTTCCGCTCGGAGAATACAGCAAAGATCAGGTCCGCGCCATCGCGGAGCGGGAAGGTTTTCTGAACGCAAAAAAGCCCGACAGTCAGGATATCTGCTTCGTGCCGGACGGAAATTATGCGACGGTCGTCGAAGCCCTGACCGGCAGGACTTCGGTCCCCGGTGATTTTACAGACCGGGACGGCCGTGTTCTCGGCCGTCACCGGGGCATTATTCATTATACGATAGGCCAGCGAAAAGGTCTCGGCCTCTCTTTCCCGCAGCCGATGTATGTAACGGCGATCGATCCGATCGCCAATACCGTTACACTGGGGCCGCATGAAGAGCTCTTCTCCCGCCGCGTGCGGGTCCCCGCCTTTCACTGGATAAGCGGCCGGTCCGCCGAAGAGCCTCTGCGCGGTCAGGCGAAACTCCGCTACCGTCAGAAAGCCTCTCCGGTCACCGCGCTTCCGCAGCCGGACGGATCCGTTCTGCTCGAATTCGACGAGCCTCAGCGGGCCGTGACGCCCGGTCAGTCCGCGGTTTTATATCGGGACGATGAGGTCCTGGGCGGCGGGATCATCGCCTGATACTCAATCTTCTCTTTTCAAAAAAACTGTCACTGCCCTTCTTCCGCCTTTTCCCGCAGCAGTCCGTCAAGATCGGGCCGCTGCTTTTTCAGGCGCATCGGACGGCCTTCCGCCGTCAAAAAACAGTGCTCGCTGGTCCCTTCAAAAACGGGGCGGCCGTCTTCCTTTGTCATTTCATAGGCAAAAAGCATGCGGATACCGCTGTATTCCTTCAAAAACACCCGGATCCTCAGCACATCGTCAAAAACACTGCTGTTTTTATAACTGCCCTGCACGGCCGTTACCGCCGAAAAAACACCTTCCTTTTCCAGCTCCGCCCAGGAAATGCCCCAGCTTCGCAGAAGCTCCACACGGGCCTCCTCCATAAAACGGATATAATTGGAATGATGGGTCAGGCCCATCCCGTCGGTTTCATAGTACTTCACGCGGTGTGTAAAGACAAACGGATCCATGGCATCTCCTTTTTACTCGATTCCGTGCTCCCGGGTATCCAGCGTCTCCATTTTCAGTTTCGAATAGGCAAAGCGCTGTGTTCCGTACAGGCTGTAATATCCCGACAGAACAAAGGACAGCGCCACGGTCACCGCAAAATACGGCAGCCCCTGCCCGTGGAACATCTCCATGGCGATCAATAACGACGCGATGGGGCAGTTTGTCGCGCCTGCGAACAGCGCGATCATGCCGCAGGCGGCTCCCAGCGAGACGGGAAAGCCGGTGAGGCTCCCGAAAAGCGCCCCGAACGCCGCGCCGATACTGAGCGTCGGCACGATCTCCCCGCCGCGGAAGCCGCCGGCGATCACGATGGCGGTAAACAGCAGCTTCCACAGAAAAGCCGCCGGCACCACCTCTTCCTTCATGGCCTCGCCGATGATCTCCGTGCCGGAGCCGGTATAGCGCAGCGTACCGAGCACCAGCGTCAGGACCGCGAATAAAAGCCCCGATACGATCACCCGGATATACGGGTTCGGCAGCAGCTTCTTCGCTCTTTTCTCCGCCCCGTGCAGCACCACGACCAGGATCACGGCCAGCGCGGCGCAGAGCAGCCCCAGCAGGATCGTCCAGAGCAGCTTTCCCAGATCCATGTCCGGGACGGAAAGGATCGTCCAGCGTTCGGCTTCGCTGCCCATGAGCCGGCTGATTCCGGTCCCGATAAACGCCGAAAAGACGCAGGGCACCAGCGCCGCGTAATAAAACACGCCCACGCTGATGACCTCAATGCAGAAAACCGCCGCCGCGACCGGCGTGCCGAAAAGTGCCGCGAAAACCGCCGCCATGCCGCACATGATGGCGGTCCGGCGACGTTTTTCATCCATCCGAAACAGTTCGCTGAGACGCGCGCCGAGCCATCCGCCCAGCTGCAGGGCCGCACCCTCCCGTCCGACGGACGCCCCGCCCAGATGGGAAAGGATCGTCGAAACAAAGATCAGCGGGCCGGTCAGCTTCGTCACCTGGTCCCTCGCGGAAATGGACGCCAGGACCATATTGGTGCCGCGGTTCTTCTCCTCGCCGGTGACCCGGTACAGAAAAACGATGATCACGCCGAGAAGCGGCAGAAGAAACACCATCCACGGGCTTTCCTCACGGAAACCCGTGACCGTGCGGATACACCACGCAAACGCACCGCCGATAAGGCCGCCGATCCCGCCTGCGGCAAGTGCAAACAGCGTCCAGCCAATAAGGTAGGAAAAGCTGTTGACAATGGGGTTATCCTTCAGACGCTTCTTCACGGCCCTCTCCTTTCCCGCTTCAGGGCGGCTCTTTCCTGCAGCTGCGGCAGCAGGCCGTGAAGCGTAACGGCGATAATAACGATCGCCGAGCCGACTATGGCCAGGGGCGTCATCATTTCACCGCAGAAGATCGCGACGGGTATGGGGTTGAAGACCGGTTCGATGCTAAGCAGCAGCGACGCCTCCACCGGATCCGTCCGCTTAATGCCTATCGAAAACAGAATATTGGCCAGACCGTACTGGAATACGGCAAGGATCAGCAGCCAGACGATATTTTTCACGTCAAAGACGAGCGTATCGGTAAACAGGAAGGGGATGCTTGCGAGAAAACACATCGCATTGCTGATGATAACGGTATCCTGCGTATCGCAGTCTTTTCCGTTCATCGCAATGATCTGCCCCGCGTAGAAAAAGCCCGACCCCAGCGCCAGGATATTGCCGAGAACACGGCTGAAATCCAGATTGTCGACAAACGAAAGCACACAGCCGCCGAAGACCGCAAATGTCAGCAGAACCTCCGCCAGCTTCGCCTTCCGCCCGCGGAACAGGACCGCATGCAGAAAGACCAGGATGGGCGCGATATACTGCAGCACGATCGCGGTGCCGGCCGTCGTGAGCTTGATGGCGATCACGTAGAGGATGCTGGCGCCGCTCATCATAACGGCCCCGAACAGATTGGCCCTGCTGAACTTAAGATGCAGATTTCCCTTCATGATAAACAGCATGATGAGGGAAATAATGCTCCGGACAGCGATGATCGACATCGGTCCCCAGCTTATGGATTTGACGCAGACCCCCGTTAAACCCCAAAGCAGCGCCGTGGAGAGAATCAGCAAACGTCCGCCCGACCGTTCTTTCGCCGCCATAATTCCGCCTTTCTTCCATCCCGGAAACGATACAAAGATTCCTTCGTATTATACACGTTCGCCGGTAAAAAGACCAGCAGAAAACACGCCTTTGCCGTCTGAAACGCCGGATCGGCGGTTTTTTTTGATTATTATTTGAAATCGCGCACTTTTTCGCTTTACAGCAATAAAACATTGTGCTATCGTTTATGAATATTATTCCTGAAGGGAGGCAATTATGAAACTCACTATTCCTGACAAATACGATCCGAAGCTGAACATCCGTCAGACCCAGGAAGCCATTGAATTCATCCGTCTGGCCTTTCAGAAAAACTTTTCATACGCGCTGAACTTAAAGCGCATCTCCGCGCCGGTATTTCTCTTAAAGAGCAGCGGCCTCAACGACAACTTAAACGGCGTGGAGCGGCCCGTTGCCTTCGATGTACCGGCGGTTCCCGGCGAGATCCTGGAAGTGCCCCAGTCTCTTGCCAAATGGAAGCGCAAAGCGCTCAAAGACTACGGTTTTGCAGCCGGTGAAGGCCTCTATACCAATATGAATGCGATCCGCCGCGATGAAGAGCCCGACAACCTCCATTCGATCTACGTCGATCAGTGGGACTGGGAAAAGGTGATCTCGCCCGAAGAACGAAACCGGGCTTTTCTCGAAGAAACCGTCCGCAACATCTTTCGGGCCATCAAGGCAACGGAAGCCGACGCCGCGTGCCGTTTTCCCGGCGCGGTCATTTCTCTGCCCGATAAGATCCATTTCATAGACAGCGAAGACCTTCTGCAGGCTTATCCTTCTCTCTCCGCCAAGGAACGGGAGCGGGAAGCCGTCAGGGAATACGGCTGCGTCTTTCTGGAACGGATAGGCGAAAAGCTTTCCGACGGCAAGCCTCATGACGGCCGTGCGCCGGACTATGACGACTGGCAGCTGAACGGGGATATTCTGTTCGATTATCCGCTCCTCGACTGCGCTTTTGAAGTATCCAGCATGGGGATCCGCGTCAATAAAGAAAGCCTTCTCAGCCAGCTGAAAAAAAGCGGCTGCGAAGACCGTCTGGAACTTCCGTATCATAAATCGCTGGTGAACGGGGAGCTGCCGCTCACCATAGGCGGCGGCATTGGACAGTCCCGTCTGTGCATGCTGCTGCTCGGACGGGCCCATATCGGCGAAGTGCAGTCCGGTGTCTGGTCCAGCGAAATGCGCCGTATCTGCGCGGAACATCAGATCGCGCTGCTGTAACAGATATTGAAAACACAGAACCGCCGTCGGACAATACTTTCGAGGCGCGCTGAAGCGCCGAGAAAGTTTTCGTACCGGCGGCGGTATCACTCTCCCGCGAAGGGAGATCAAGAAAACATCTACAAAGACAACAGATTTTGTTGTTCTTTTTCATGTGTGGCGATATATTTTCGCCACTTGATGTATCCGTACGTCGAATTCGTCAGATAACCGGCCTTCAGAACAAGAAGGACATACTGGCCCGAAAGAATATTGATGACCGCCTCAAGGACCGCATCCGCGATCCACGCCAGCCACTGTTCCTGATAGCGAAGGAAGATCAGCACGCCGTTCACGATGCCGACCGCGGACGCGCAGGCATCCAGATAGCAGACGATCGTCTCCAATGTCGTGTTTCCGCCGAAAAGATCCGTCGAAATATCCAGGCCGGAAATGAAATATCCCACCACCACGGTCCAGACGGCAATGCCGATCAGAATAAGGACGCGGGTAAGGCCGGACAGCTTGCGCACCTTCGTAAGCTCATCCTGCTCGCGGTCGGGATGCTTATGCCAGTTGATGAAGCTGATGATATCGATCGGGAGCCAGAAGAACAGCGTCGTTGCCAGCGTGGCAAAACGGTACGCCAGGACCAGACAGATCGCGATCTCGGTGATCTCCACAAAGATCGAAACAATAAAATTCCATTTGCTCTGCTTGGAGATCAGCAGCTCGCAGAGGATATTCAGGAAGGTATCGAGCAGGTACAGGGCCATGATCACGATGCCCTTGATGCCGTTGACGTCTTCCTCCGGGAACAGGATCGACACGATGCCGGCCAGGATCATGATGCTCAGGAACCAGATCTGCTCATAATTCGTAAAGAACCGGCCCCAGACCGCCATGGCCAGCAGGCTGATCGCCATAAGCGCGAGCGCCAGGGCCGTACCGAAAGCATTGCGGCTGAGATCCGCATTCATGTCGTGAACGGCCGCCCGGATCTCCTCCTCCGACGCCTCATGATCAAACGCCGCATAGCGTCCGTCCTCAAAAAGACAGATAAATCCGCGGAAATGATGATCTTCCGCAAGACTCTCCCATTCTTCGAACGGCAGGCTCACGATGCAGCTGTACTCGCCGTCTTCGGTCACAAATTCCACCGGACAGACGGTCTCATCTTCAAATTCCTCCTCACGAGAGGCTTCCGAGAGGAAAAACTCCGCCGTCTTCGTTTCACTGACCCCGACATCCCTTTGCGTGCGGCCGATCGCCAGAACGATCATAACGGCCGCCGCCAGAAAAAGCGCCGCCGCCAGAAGCCGTTTGATCTTCACGGCCGTTTTGCTCTGCATAAAACCGATTTTCTTCCCTGTACTGACTGTCATATCTGCGCGGCTCTTCGGCCCTTTACGGGCATTCACGCCTCCTCACTCTTCTTTTCGGCATCGTAAAAGCGGTCTTTCTTCTTCATGGCCTGCGCCAGAGCCGCCTTTTCCTCCGCGCCGAGCGTCACCTCGCACTCGCCGTCACGGATCTCCTTCAGATAGGTATAGCAGCTGCTGCGGCTGTGGATCACGTTGATGATAAACCCGCAGTTATTCAGATCCAGCAGCGCCAGGGCAAAGCTCGCCATGCCGCCCATGCCTTCGAATGCATTGTATTTGGTAATGCCGGTCTTCTGATAGGTATTTGTCTGATTCCGGTTCAGAATACGCAGCACATCCTTATTGCCCATATCCTGATTCTGCAGAAAAGTGACCTTATCCATCAGCTCCGCGACCAGGTCCTCCAGCGATCCCGCCTTTTTTCCGCTCATAAACACCTCATAGCGGTGAAATACCCTGCGGCTGCGGATGATCCAGAAGATCATCAGAACCGTATAAACAACGACCAGGCCCAGCAGCACCAGCAGAAGGATGCCCGGATCTATTCCCAATTCGCTCAGTATCTTGCTTCCCATGCGATCGACCTCATTTTCCGAATTTCTTTGCCGAAAAACGGCATTTACCGGCCAAAATGTCCTATTTCAGCCGTTCCGCAATGCGTTCCAGCTCATCGACGGAATAATAATCAATGATCAGCTGACCCTTTTCGGCTTCCGTCCGGCGGATATTGACCTTGGTTCCCAGAGAACGCCTTAAGGCAATGGTCAGCTCATCGTACGCCGTCTGATCCGCCAGACGCACGCGCGGCGCCTTTTCGGGTTTTTCCTCCGAAAGACGCTTGACCAGCCGTTCGGTTTCCCTGACGCTCAGCTTCTTTTCGCAGACTTCCTTGGCCAGATCGTACTGCGTTTTCTTATCGGCAATGGCAAGAAGCGTTCTCGCATGGCCTTCGCTTAAGCTTCCCTCCATGACCATCGCCTGGATCCGCTCATCGAGCTTTAAAAGACGGAGGCTGTTGGCCACGGCGGCACGGCTCTTGGAAACCTTTACGGCCAGTTCTTCCTGCTTTAAGCCGTATTCGTCCATTAGCTGGCGGTATGCCTGCGCCTCTTCGATGGGATTTAAGTCCTCCCGCTGGATATTTTCGATCAGCGCCAGCTCATTGACCGCTTTTTCCTCATATTCTCCGAGAATCGCCGGAATCTTCGAAAGCCCGGCCAGCTTGGCCGCTCTCCAGCGGCGCTCACCGGCAATGATCTCGTAATGATCGTCCTTTGAAACCACCAGAATAGGCTGGAGAACGCCGTGCTGCTTTATCGATTCCGCCAGCTCGTTCAGGCTCTCTTCATCGAAGATGACACGGGGCTGATTGCTTCTGGGCTCAACCTTCGAAAGCGGAAGCAGCAAAACTTTGTTCGAACTGTCCACAGATCTATCCACTTTCTCAGACGAAAATGTGGA
>JAEEGL017395445.1_pt1 | contig 10144 bp, 10 predicted proteins | sample 9134231 | NCBI WGS metagenome assembly JAEEGL01 (sample SAMN16246548, study PRJNA631951) | gut metagenome | biome: gut microbiome; feature: rumen; material: fiber-attached | host: Bos | place: Iran: Karaj | collected 2018-10
GAAATAGACAGGTTACCATTGGATAAAATTGTAGAAACTTTAGATAAAGAATTGATTAATCTTGGCGTTAAATATAATAATATACCTGACGATAAAATATATGAACATATATTAAGATTAAATCCAATATCTCAGGTATACCCTTTTCTTTATTTTTTGAATGATTGTATAATTTGTAGAAAAGAATCTTTTCATAGAGATGATTATAATCTTGCAAAAACATATGTAGAAAAGTATTCTGAAGAAGATAAAGAGCAATTGAAAATTCAATATAAATATATAATGGATTTTGATAGATATTATTCGAATGCTACTTTTGGTGGCGCTGTTTATTATTTCGATTTTGCTGATCTATTATATTATGCGGTCAAATATTTGGAAAGATTGACAGTAGATACTAAATTAAGATTTGACTATATCATCATAGATGAGTACCAAGATATATCCCAAATAAAATATGAGCTAACTTATAGGACTGCTAAAAGAAATGATGCAAAAGTATATGCCGTAGGAGATGATTGGCAAAGTATATATGCATTTAGTGGTTCTAGAATAGAATATATATATAAATTTAAAGAGTTCTTTAAAGGAGCAAAAAGTTTTAAAATAACTAAAACATATAGGAATAGTCAGGAGTTAATAGATTATGCTGGAGAATTCATAATGCAAAATGATGCTCAATTAAAAAAACAGTTAATATCTGAAAAACATATGAATATGCCTATTATATTTAGAACTTTCGATAGCAGTAATAACCTTATGGGTGAAATTCAATGTTTGAAGGAAACAATAAAAGAAATACACAGAGAACATCCTGAATATAAAATATTAATCCTTGGTAGAACAAATAAGATGATTGATAGAATATTAGAAGATAAAGACTTAACTAATGATATAGGTTCTAAAATAGTGTTTAAGGGTAATGAAGATATACAAATAGATGGTATGACTATGCATAAATCAAAAGGTTTAACCTATGATGATGTAATAATAATTGGATTGAATAGAGGGTTCCCAAATTCTAGGACAAATGTTTATTGGTATGAAGATTTATATAAAAATAAGCCGATTGTGGAACCAATTCCGTTTGCTGAAGAAAGAAGATTATTCTATGTAGCACTTACAAGAACTAAGAATAAAGTATATTTATTATATGATGGGAAAAACAAGAGTGAATTCGTTGAAGAAATAGAACGTATAATTGATGGAGAATAAGAGGTAGTAAAATGGAAGTGAATAATAGTAAAGAAAAGGTGTATTCTTTTGAAAGGTTTCAAAAGAAAGCTATTGCTGAAGGTATTGGATTAGATAAATACATGTATCTAATAAATAATTTACATAATTGTGATGTCAGTAAAGATGTTGATGGTTTTCAAAAATGTTTTAATTCTTTCTTTCGTGTGAGAGGAAGAAAAGAAGAGTGGATTAATGCTTTTTATTCTTATTTCGAAGAAAAGAAAGATAAAAAAGTTACATTTGATGAGATACTTGATTATATGTATGATGAAGTTGAAAGTGTTGAAGCATCTTTCTGCAGTAAAATGTTATCAATAATAAATCCAGATATGCCTGTTATAGATAAATATGTTTTAAAAGAATTAGATTTAAAAATAGAAGGTAAGAATGAAGAAAAATTGGGAAATGCAAAAAGGGTGTATAAAGAAGTAATTGAAAAAGAAAAAGAATTATTAAGGATAAATGAAAAATCTATAAATGAATTTAAACAACTTTTTGCTGATTATGATATATCTCCTAACAAAGTATTAGATTTTATGTTATGGATGAGTGGAAAAGAAAAAGAAGATAAATAGTAAATTATTGATATAAAGGAAGAATAATATGATCAAAGTTATAGCATTTGATTTTGTAGGTGTTTTAGTAAGTGAAAAAGATATTGAACTTGATGTTTATGAAGATAAGTTAGAAAGATTATTTGGGGATAATTATAGTGATGAAGAATATCTAAATACTGCTAAAGGTATTGTTGGTAATCTTAATATTGAAGAAGTTACTAAGGGTATTGTAGAAAAATTATATGAAATAAAAGATAAAGATTTATTTAATAAAATAAAGAAAATGTACAGTGATATAAAAATAGTAATTGCTACTAATCATGTATCTTTTATAAGAGATTTTATTAATAATAATTTTGATAATTTAGATGATATTATAATATCTTCAGAGATTCATGAAATAAAACCTCATGAAGAATTTTATAGATATATATTAAATAAATATAAAATTGAACCTCAGGAATTATTGTTTTTAGATGATAATATTAAAAATGTTGAGGGTGCATCTAATATTGGAATTAATGCAATTAAAATTGATAAGGGTGATGATGTATTTAGTAAAATTAATCTATCATACTACCAGTAAAAATTGACTTTTTGACACTTTTGTGGTATAATAGCTAGCAATAAACGGGGGTGTATGTAATGGTTAATATAAAGAAAATGGGTATTAAAAACCTAGCTCTTTCTTTAGCTCTTGTACAAGCTTTATCATTACTACCAATAAATAATAAACTTAAACTTTTAGATGATGATAGTGATGTTATGTATCCTTGTGCTTCTAAAGGGACAATTAATAATAATTTTACTTTAAAAAACGGTGCTACTGTTGTTTTTGATAAACCAATTAATACTAATACTGAAACATTTTATAATAATAGTAATATATATTATAACTATTCTGACCCTGAAAATCCTTATTATAGAAGATATAATCCTGAAACTGATGATTTTGATTATATTTCAATATTTGATATTGAAAATAGTTATAATGAACAATATGGTGGAAACCAACAAGATTTTGAATTACATTTTGATAGTTTAATACGTGATAAATATATATGGAATGAATTACAAAAGTATTTTCCGGAAAGTTACTTTGGTTCTCATGAACAAGCTATGTTCTTTTATAAAAAGTATTTTAAGAAAATAGCTGATAATGGTTGTGGTTATATAGCTGCAATTAATAAAGTATTTATGGAATTTACAGGACGTGAACAAGAGTTTGAAAATACATTTGGATATCCAATGTATAAAGTTGATTCCAATGGTAATATAGATTTTAACTATGAAAGATTAACATTAGAGTTTATTGATTATTCTTTATTTAAAAAACGTCTTGTTGCTAGAGAATTATTAGATTCTATGGCAAAGGATTTAGCTTTAAATGAATTGAGATTATATAGTGAAGATAAAGCTCATAAGAAATTACCTGATGACTTTAGTTCTTGGAAATTATCTGATTGGGAAAAATGGAATAATTCTTATAAAGATAATAAATGGGATGAATTATATAATAAATGGAAAAATTCTGAAAATAAAGAAATGAATATTGCTATTCAATTTACTAAATCTTTTGGTTACTTATATGCTTTCTTAGATCAATATAATATTGCTCAAACTATAGATTTCTATAATATTACAGATGGAGTATATAATACTGGTGATATAGTTAGTAGTACAGGTTATAGATTATATCAAGAAAATGGTAATGTAGTATATGAAAATGATGAAGCACACTGTGTTTATGTAACTGATGTTACAAGTGATGGAAGAGTAGTTGTTTCATCTTGGGGAGAACCATATTACTTTGAAGATAAAAATGCTTCTAATGTTTCAAAATTATCACTTGAATTACATAGATAATATTAGCAAGGTTAAAACCTTGCTTTTTTATTTTCTTTTTTTAAATTATTGAAAGGCAATTATAATATTGATATAATTAAATTAGGTGATTGTGATGGATAAAATTAGAGTATTGTCTATATTTGGAACTAGACCAGAAGCGATTAAGATGGCTCCATTAATTAAGGAACTTGAAAAAAGAAATGATTTTGAAAGTATTGTATGTGTAACTGCGCAGCATAGACAAATGTTAGATCAAGTTTTGGAAACATTTAATATTAAACCTGATTATGATTTAGATATTATGAAACAAGGACAAACATTAAGTGAAATTACAACTAGAGTTTTAAATGGACTTGAAAGTGTAATAAAAGAAGTAAAACCTGATATTATATTAGTTCATGGTGATACAACAACAACTTTTGCTGGTGCTTTGGCAGCATTTTATAATCAAGTTGCAATTGGTCATGTTGAAGCTGGTTTAAGAACTAATGATAAATATAGTCCTTGGCCAGAAGAAATGAATAGGCAAAATGTTGATCGTATGGCTGATTTGTATTTTGCACCAACTGAAGTAAGTAGAGAAAATTTACTTAAAGAAAATGCAGATGATAAAAAAATATATATTACTGGAAATACTGCAATTGATGCGATGGGAACAACAGTTAAGAAAGATTATTCTAATCCAGAACTTGATTGGGTAAAACCTGGAGAAAAACTTATTTTATTAACTGCACATAGAAGAGAGAATTTAGGAGATCCAATGCGTCATATTTTTAGGGGCGTTAAAAGAATTATTGATGAATTTGATAATGTTAAAGTTATTTATCCAATTCACTTGAATCCTAAAGTTAGAGAAGTTGCTAATGAAGTATTTAAAGATGAACCTAGAATTCATTTAATTGAACCGCTTGAAGTATTTGATTTCCATAACTTTCAAAATAAAGCTTATATAATACTTACTGATTCAGGCGGTATTCAAGAAGAAGCTCCTTCTTTAGGTAAACCAGTATTAGTATTAAGAGATACAACTGAAAGACCAGAAGGTATTGCAGCAGGAACATTAAAATTAGTTGGTACTGATGAAGATACTATATATGAAGAAACTAAGAAATTGCTTACTGATCAGAATGAATATGAAAAGATGAGTAAAGCATCAAATCCTTATGGTGATGGTCATGCTAGTGAAAGAATTGCTGATGCAATAGAAAAATATTTTGAAAATAAAAAATAAAGATAACTTATGTTATCTTTTAATTTAAGAGGTAAAAATGGATATTGATAAAATAGTAAGTATTTTAAAAAGTGGTGGAGTAGTATTATTACCAACAGATACTATATATGGACTTATGTGTGATGCAACTAATACTACTGCTGTTGATAAAATATATAGGATGAAGGGAAGAGACTACAGTAAACCAATGTTAATACTTGCTTCAAGTAAGGAAATGTTAAATGAATATTGTACTAATATAGGTAATCTTGAAGAAGAGATAATTGATTTATATTTACCAGGGGAACTTACTATTATTCTTGAAAAAACTAAAAAAGTTCCTGATCTTGTTACAGCATCAAAATCGACTGTAGGGGTAAGAGTTCCTAATAATAAAGAATTAATAGATATAATTGAAAAATTAGGTAAACCTTTGGTATCAACAAGTGCTAATATTTCAAATAAAGGTTCTTCAAATAGTATTGATGAGATTGATGATACTATCAAAAAAGAAGTTGATTATATATATGATATTGGAACTATTGATAACAAAGAATCGACAATTGTTAAAGTTGAAAATGATGAAGTATTAATTTTACGTGAGGGCTTACTTGCACAGCCTATAAAAAAGAGATTCGGTTGTAAAAAAGATTAAGTTGGTATATAATTGTATAGGAGGATAAGGTCGGAGGTATTATGAAAAAGAACAAAAAAATAGTTATAACAGGAATAGTAACAGCTTTTGTAACTTTGGCATCAGTTGTTACATTAGGACTTATAAAGAGAAGAAAAGAAAAACATAAAGAAAGTGAGGAATAATATGAGAGAATTATTAATAAAAAAATGTAATAAATGTAGTTCAACAGTTAGAGTTTTAAAAGATTGTGATTGTGAAGGCGATTGCGGAATTAGATGTTGTGGTGAAAAAATGTCTGATTTAAAAGCTAATTCTGTTGATGCTGCTTTTGAAAAGCATGTTCCTACATATGAAATAAAAGGTGATTTAGTAGAAGTTAAAGTAAACCATGTAATGGAGCCGGATCACTATATTGAATGGATTAGTGCAGTATATGAAAATGAAGAATGCACTAAGTATTTAAAACCTGGAGAAGATGCTTGTGCAACATTTAAGTATGTTGAAGGTATGACTTTATACTCATATTGTAATAAGCATTTACTTTGGAAAACAGAAGTAAAATAAAAGAGAACTTAGTTCTCTTTTTTTATTCCTTGATATGTATTCCTTCTTACCAATTCTTTATCAATTTCATTCAAAACACAAAACTTTTTAGTTAACCATGATGGTTCAATTAAATCATCTATTTTAGGATCACCAGTAATTCTATTAATAACAATATCTTCTTTTAATATTTCTAATTGATCACAGACAATATCGACATATTCACTTCTTGATAAGATATGGAATGGTTCTTTTTCATAACTATTTGCCATTATTGTATCTTTTAAAATATGAAGCATATGTATTTTTATTCCCCAAATATCAAATTTATTTATATATCTTATAGTATTTAACATATCTTCTTTTGTTTCATTCGGAAGTCCATTAATTATATGTACAAGAATTTTAATATTTCTTTTGTTAAGTTCTTTAATTGCTTTTTCAAATTCTTCTAATGTTGAACATCTATTAATTATATTTGCAGTTTTTTGGTTTGTTGTTTGAAGCCCTAATTCTACAACCAAATCAGTTTTTTTATTGAGTTTTTCTAAGTAGTCATAGCATTCTTCTGTTATAGAATCAGGTCTTGTAGAAATATTTATTCCAACGACATTTGGAATAGTAAGTGCTTCTTCCCAATTCTTTTTTAAAAAATCAAGTGGTCCATATGTATTTGTATTTGCTTGAAAATAGGCGATGAACTTACAATTCGGCCATTTTTTAATCATTATGTTTTTAACTTCTTCAAACTGTTCCTTTACTGATTTATTAGGTTTACCAGCAAAGTCACCACTTCCTAATTTAGAACAGTAAGTGCATCCCCCAAAACCTTTTGTACCATCTTTATTTGGACAAGTAAGACCTATATTTAAACTAACTTTTGCTATTTTACATCCATATTTATGTTTGTAATAATAATCAAGTGTATAATATCTTTTGTTTGAATCACTATATTTAAAGATATTCATAATATCACCTGTCGGTATTATACCATAAATAAATTTAAAAAGTTCTATTATTAATTATATTTTTATGTTATATTATTAATAGAATAAAGGGTGATTATCATGTATGATTTTGGAGAAAGTTTTCATATAAACTTAGAAGATTTAAAAGCAAAACCCGAGGCAATAATACAAGGACAAAAATTTAGAATAACTATACTTACAGAAAGATTAGTAAGACTTGAATATAGTCCTTCTTTCATTTTTAATGATTTAAAGACGGAACTTGTTTCTTTCCGTAATTTTCCTGTGCCTAAATTTGAGAAAAAAGAAGATTCGAGATATTTGGAAGTTGAAACTGAATATTTTAAATTATCTTATAGTAAAGAAGAATCATTTAAAGGTTCTTCTATAAGCCCAACTAAAAATTTGTCAATTAAAATTAAAAATACAAATGTTGAATGGTATTATGGTCATCCTGAAGCTAAAAACTATTATGGTTCAAATGTTAGTAATGAAGTTCCAAAAAGTGAGAAGAAAGAGAATAGGGGGTTATTTTCTCTTGATGGAATGGTTTCATTTGAAGATAGTGAAAATTATAGAATAAATGGTATGGGAAGTATTGAGCAACCAATAAAAGGTAATATCGATATTTATGTATTTATTTATAATAAAGATTTTGGTATGTGTGTTCAAGATTATTTCATGTTAACTGGACTTCCTCCAATGATACCTAGATATGCTTTAGGTAACTGGTGGAGTAGAGATAAAGCTTATACTGATTATGAAATTATGGATTTAGTAAATAATTTTGAAAGATATGATATTCCTATTTCTGTATTCTTATTTGATAAAGATTGGCATGTAAGAAATGGTGATCGATATAAAGATATGGAAACTGGCTACACTTTTAATAAAGAATTAATACCAGATCCTAAAGCACTTATAAATGATTTACATATGAAAGGTATTCGTGTTGGATTACAAATAAATCCAAAAGATGGAATACTACCATATGAAGAAAATTATGAGAATATTAAAAAATTCTTAGAGTATCAAGGAGAAGGATTAATAGCAATTGATCCATTAAATCCAAAGATGCTTGATGCCATATTAAAATACGGTTTAAATCCACTTGAAGACTTAGGAGTTGACTTCTTCTGGAATGATACAAAAGATACAAGTGACTTACATAAATTATGGTTACTAAATTATTACATGTATAAAAACATATCAAAAAATGCTTCTAAGAGAGGAATGCTTATTGCAAGAAATGCTTTAAAAGCAGCCCATAGATATCAAGTTTTATATGCTGGTGAGTCTAAGGTAAGTTGGGAAAACTTTATGTCAACACCATTCTTTGACCTATCAGCATCAAATATTGGTGCATGTTGGTGGAGTCATGATATAGGTGGATTTAGTGATGGTATTGAAGATCCTGAACTTTACATAAGAAGTGTTGAACTTGGAGTGTTCTCACCAATACTTAGATTCCATTCAGCAGGTGGAAAGTATTACAAAAGAGAACCATGGCGTTGGGATAGTAAGACTGCTGCAATTGTTGCTAGATACTTAAAACTAAGACATAGATTAACGTCTTACTTGTATACAGAAGCTTATAAGTATCACAAGACTGGATCAATGATATTCCAACCATTATATTACTATTTACCAGTAGTATATGATGATGAACAATATCGTACTGAATATTTCTTTGGAAGTGAACTTTTAGTTGCACCGATAGTTAATAAGAAAAATCAAATAATGAATAGAACAATTCATAGATTTTACTTGCCAGATGGTATCTGGTATGAATTTACAACAGGTAAGAAATATGTAGGTAATAAAAAATATGTTTCTTTCTATAAAGAAGAAGATTATCCAATATTTGCTAAGAAAGGTAGTATTATACCTCTTTCTAATAAGAGTAATGTTAATAATACATCGAATCCAACTGATATTGAAATACATATTTTCCCGGGTCAAAATAATACATATAGATTATATGAAGACGATGGTATAAGTGATCTTTATAAAGAAGGATACTTCTTAATAACTGAAATAGATTATAACTATTTACCAAATAACTATACACTTATTATAAGATCTGTAGAAGGTAAGACAGGAATTGTTCCTAATACAAGAAATTATAAAATTAGATTTAGAAATACTAAATATTCTGAAGATGTAGTTGTATACTTTGATTCAAATCAAATTGAAGTTGCAAATAAATATATTGAAGATAATGACTTTATTGTTGAAATTAATAATGTGTCAACTGTTGGACAATTAACAATTAACTGTAAAGGTAAAGATATTGAAATAGATGCAGTTCACGTTATCAATGAAGATATAGATTCAATTCTTTCTGATTTACAAATAGAAACAAGATTAAAAGAAAAAATATCAGAAATATTATTTAGTGATATGTCCTATAAAGAAAAGAATTTGAAACTTAGAAAATTGAAACGTCAAAACCTAGATAGTTCATTTATTAAATTGTTTAAAAAATTGCTTGAATATATAAATAATTTCTAATATAATAACTATGTAATTTGTTTAAGAAGTAGTAACAAAATCTAGTTGTTTGAAGAGAGCTGGTGAATGGTGGAAACCAGTAATAATGGATTTGTGAACTTGTCTTATTAATAGCAAATCGTATTCTTGCGTTAAAAGATAGAGTGCATATTTATTATGTTAATTAAGGTGGTACCGCGAAATATTCGTCCTTATGGATGGATATTTTTTATTTTTAGGAGGGATATAATGCTAGAAGTATTTATAACAGTATTGGTTGTATATATTATTTATTACTTTGTATCAATACGAAGATATGACAAAGTTACTGGAAGTAGTAGGAAAAATAATGTAAATGTAAATTGCTATGCAGCACTTCCTTCTGAAGTAAAGTATTTTGTTAAAAAATATAAGGTAGATGATAATAAAGTAAATTATAGAGGAGTTTTAAAACTTATTGCATTAGTTCTTGGAATAGATATTGCAATATTATCAATATTATCAGCACTCTTAATTAAGGGTAGTGTTGTGCTGCAAATAGTTGTACCATCACTCTTGATTATTCCACTTTATCTTATAAGCTTGAAATTTGTAGGTAAATATTTTAAAAAGAAAGGACTTGTTAAAAATGTATAATTATAAAGAAATAGAA
>JAEEGL010220386.1_pt1 | contig 10143 bp, 5 predicted proteins | sample 9134231 | NCBI WGS metagenome assembly JAEEGL01 (sample SAMN16246548, study PRJNA631951) | gut metagenome | biome: gut microbiome; feature: rumen; material: fiber-attached | host: Bos | place: Iran: Karaj | collected 2018-10
CCCCCCCTCGAGATCCCGGATCGGAAACAGGAGACGGCCGTTGAGCGGGGACTCGGCGCCGGGGATATACACGCTGTAATAAAGGCCGCGGAACACTGCCGTCCCCGCCTGTTCGTCCGCCTCCAGCGCCGACACCAGCCAGCTGGTCCTTTCGGGATCGTCGGCGATCTCCGCGGATACGCTCAAACTATACGCGACGCTCTGCTCGTCCCAGCTGAGCTTTGCGCTGACGCCGGTAAACGTGTGCGGTTTCGAAACGCCTCCTGCGGAAGCGTTTATAAAGAAGCCGGTAAAGGAAGGATCGGAGAAGGAAGATCCCGCATTGCCGAACACGTCCTCCGTATGGTATTCGGTGACCCGCAGCGACGAGGCGGCGACCTCCGGGACCGGATAAAGGAACACCTGGAGCCGGGAGTCGCCGGCGTCCTGTACGGCGCGGAGCGTCTGCCCGTCGACCTTGATCGTGGTGCAGGAGGCCTTCACGGGTTCCGTGAACCACGCGCAGATCGGAATGTACATACCGGGATCATAGCTCCCGTTTCCGATCGTATACACAGCTTCCGGCATCAGCTCCGGCGCGGTGTGACTGTCAAAGACAAGGCTCGCGCCGGCCAGCCTCCATCTGTAGTTGTCGTAAGGAGCGACTTGCCGGGAGACGTTGGTTGCTCCGCCTGCCGATTCGATGAAGATGGCGGAGTTCTGGAGGATCGGGTCGTCGTAGCCGGTTATGGGGTCGGAATTGTTCAGATAGGCTGCGAACAGCGAGGACGGCAGATACGCCATGTTGATCGTCTTGCGGAACACGATCCCTTCCGCGGCGTGATAATAATCCAGATAATTGTAGGCGTTGTTTTTTCCGGTCGGGATCGGAGCGCTGTCGAGGTTGTCGTTGACGGCTCTCGCAGGGACCCTGTTGCCGTTCTGCAGGATCGTGAAGTGGCGATAGAAGCCCACCTTGACGGATCCGTCAAGAGGATACAGATACCGATTGTTCTGCAATATTTCATAGCCTTGCTCGAAGTCTACCGGCCCGGCCTCGGTGACGAAGCGGATCTGCGCGTCCGTATAGTATCCCTGTCTCGAAAGCTCCAGCGCGCGGATCAGGTCAAGGGTCTCCGGCGGGAGCTCTCCCTCGGTATCGGCGGGAAGGGTCCAGCCCAGATACGTGCCGCCGTTGACTGTGGCGGCCTGCGCGGCAGGGATGGAAACGGAAGCCGCCGGCGCCGCAGGGGCGCTTTGCCCGAGAAAATCATCCCAGCAGAATACTGTGCTCACGGCGTCCCTGCCCGAGCCGTCCTCTGCGGCAAGCAGAGCGTTATAGATACGAAGATCCAGGAGCAAAAGACAATTTTCCGTTCCCGGGACGGTCATCGGCTCCACCGTAAAGCCGTCGTCCAGACCGAACGTCGCCGAGGCGCGCCCGTCAGCGTCCGCAGTCAGCGATACGGTACCGCTCTGCAGTCCGGTGGCTGCGGTCCCGTCGTTCAATCGGCAGTTGATCGGCCGGATCCGCCACGAGAACGTCACCTCCTGCCCCGGCGCGGCGCCGGTCAGGTCCGCCCGGAACTGACCGTTGTACAGCTTCGTTATACCGACGCGCGCGGCCAGATCCATGTTATCCGCCGCAAGCCGGCTGCCGGCTTCCGTCGGAGCCGCGCCGCGGAGCGTAATGCCTTCCGTTTGGATCTGATCGACGAGGGAGGCGTAAGCGTCCTTTTGCTCCCGGGTCCATTCTCCGTCGGAGTAGTACGTATCTCTGATATAGGACACATACTCCTCGATCTCGATCATGGTTTTCACGTCCGCCAGCGTAAGGAGCGTCCCGTCCACCGTGAGCGTCTGATCCGGGTCGAAGTCTCCGGACAAGATCTCCCGCAGCTCGGAGGCGGTGTACTCCCTGCCGTTCATGCGGATGGACCAGCTCTCCATGAGTGTTCCGTCCTCGTCCAGAAGACCGTAGTGCTCCATCAGATCATAATAGAGCTCGGCCTCCTTCTCATCCCCTATGATCTCTTTGATGGCGTTCAGCATCTCCCGGTTATACGCCGGGGCGTTGTCCGCAAGGGATGCGAAAACCTGTACGGGTACCAAAGAAATCGTCATCACCAGCGTCAGAACGAAGGCTGTGATCTGTATTCCGAGACGTTTCATCATGCATTCTCCTTATCGATCGTATCTGCACGTCCGCCAAAGGCTTGAGATCCTGTCACTTTTTGGATTTCAGAACTTGACAAGTCAAGGTTTTCTATCTATAATAATAACATAACCGCCCATGGTCATGTCAATAGACACAGGAGTTTTTTATGAATTTTCCGGAAAGAAGAAAGCTGTTTACGATTAAGGAAATGACGCGGGCATGCGGCGTGAGCAGGACGACGCTCATCCGCATGGAGGAGGACGGTTTCCTGACGCCGTACCGCGTGGATCCCGACACAGGATATCGCTATTACGACCTGCAGAACGTGGCGGCAGTCGGACAGTACCAGAGGCTGCAGGAATCCGGACTCTCACGAAAAGAGATTGCCGATCTGTATTATGAACGTGTGGACAGCGGCGTATTTCTCAAGGCGCAGCGGCAGAAGCTGAACAGGCTGCGCCGCTTTCTTGACGAATACGAGTTTCGTCACGACCGTTCCAAAAGCTTTTCCGTTTTTTATGTGACTCTTCCGGCCGTGACCTGCTACTGCGCCGAGATCACGTCCTCCTCCGCGGAGGAAGCCGCGGCGCTCTGCTTTCAGGCGCATGAACGATGTGTGAAAGAGGGGTACCGGCTGCTTGGCAGCGAACCGTTATTCGGCATCCCGGATGAACAGTTCCCGCGTATGGACTATTCCGGGAACGAGTATCATTCTACGTTTTGCATTCCCGTAGTCTCCGATTCCGAGCCGCGTCCGCCTCTGCGCTTTTTCCCCGCGGCCGATGCGTTGTCCATCATTGGCTTCGGGAAATTTTCCATTGTTCCGAAGCTCTGGGATCGTTTATGGATGGAACTCAGCGCACGGGATCTTGTGCGTTCCGGGCCCGCGAGAATTATTGCCCTTGTCGCGCCCTATACCGGAACGCATCTCCATACAGACGATTACTGCTATGAATATGTGATCCCGATAAAAGAAAGAAAAGCGGAATAGGGGCTGAAACGAACGCTCGATATCCGAAAGAGATCGGACAGAAGAACCAGCGATTTCCGCTGGTTTTCTTCGTTGCTGCGCGTCTGCGGGATCCTATCCGCCTTTGCGGCGGAAAAGACCGCGCCGGGCAGGAAGCCGTCGAGCCTGTCCGGGAGGCATGCGAATCATGCAGCCGGGCTGCCGCAGAATTCACGATTCCGGCAGCCCGGCTTATATATACTATTTGCACTATTTGCGGATCGTGATTCCGCCCGTTCCGGATGCAAAGGAGATCTCAACGCAGCATCCGTTCGCGTCATACGCCGTATAGGTGTAAACGACGATTCCGTAAACGTTTTGATCCGCTTCCTCGGCATCCACGGTGAAGCCTTTTGCCTTGACCCGTTCCGCATAAGCCTTGATCTGATCCACGGTAACCGACTGAAAAGCGGCGGTGAATTCATCATCGGAAGCAGATGCACCCGCAAGCTTGAAATCAGGCTTCGGAACAAGCCGGGTAAATTCATTGTCCGGCCAATCGCCGCCAAACTGGGCGCTCTGGCCTTCTTCTCCCTGCATCGTCCAGGAGCCGTCCGGCTTCTGCACCAGAACCGTTCCGTCTTTGTCCTCCACGGTCATGCTGCCGTCGTTGCCGAACGAGACGTCATATCCGTCCGCTTTCGCCGAATCGATGATCTGCTGCTTTCTCGCGGGATCCTGCAGACCCCATACCGTGTCGGTCCCGCCGTTCCCGGCCATAATCGAAGAAAAATCCGGAATGGCCGAGCCGGAAGGGCCGGGCGCCGCCGCGCCGGTGTTTTCCTCCCTCGTCAGAGGCGGGTCGTCGTCAACAAAAGTCCAGGGCGCTGCGATGCCGCACGACGTAAGGAGAAACGCCGCAGAAATCAGGCATGCAATCCTGCGAATCATAGTTTTTTTCATCCTGGTATACTCCTTTTCTCTTCTCAGTCGGAAAAATCAATCGTGATCACCGGCTGATTGTCAAGCGGCGCGAAGACGGTCCCGGGATCCTGCCCGAAGACCTCATTCGAATCCTGCTGCGTTTTGACCTCGCCGCCCTGCGTGACGCGGGAAGATGATTTCATCGTGACCGACGATACGTCGGAGGAAGTAAAGGTCGCTTCGGTGATCCCCCTCGCCCCCAGCGCCGCCATCGAATCGTCGTGCCATTCCAGCTTTCTGGCAAAGCTGAACGTCAGCTCGTCGCCGCCGGACGTGAGGCTGCCCGCGATCTCGGGCCTTACAGCGCCCGACGAGGACGTCACATAGACCGTGAGCTCGCCCTGTACCTCTCGACTCAGAACGGTTTTTGACAGGGCGGTATCGGATACCTTTTGATATCCGCCCATGCTGTAAATGAGACTTTTGACCGCGGCAAGCCCCGGCGTGTTTTCGAGATTGTTCTCCGCAGGGGAAAGATCGACCGCCTCAAAATCGAGCCACAGCGTGCCGGAATAGGCGCCTTCCTTCTCCTTGCCGCCTCCTGTAAGTTCACCGCTGAGCGTGCAGCTCATCATATTGCCCGGGATTCCCCAGAACGTGCCGTTGTAGGTGCGGTAATTCTTTCGCTTGTCGAACCGGATCGTCCAGGCGTTCTGCGCGTCCTTTGATTCCGCTTTCTCTGCGGCGCGGCGGCTGCACGCGGCGTAGAAATCGTTTATGACGGCAAGATTCTCTTCAAGCAGCTCGGTATACTCCTCATAGCGCTTGCTGCCGCTGCTCCAGTCGCTGGCGACCATGACCGTATTTTCTATCGCGTTGAACATCGGAAGGCTTCCCACGGCGGACGTCGCGCTCTTTGCCACTTTTCCGACCTTGCCGAGCTTGCCGCCTCTTGTCGCGGCTTTTTGGATTGCGGCTTTCGCCGCGTTCTTGGCTCCGGATATCGACAGTGTTTTTTCGGCGGAGGCTGCGCTTCTATGAACGACCGCGTCGTAATAATCGGCCACGCTGAACGGCGTTTTCGGGATCTTCAAATAGGAAAGCAGGCCTTCCAGCACCTGTTCTCCCCAGTAAAGCGCGGCATCCTTCTGCGCGCGGGAGGCGATCTTCGCCACGAGCGCCACGCGCTCGGCCGTCAGGCCCTTCTCAGCAAGCGTTTGACGGATGATCTCATTCAGCTCGTCGTAGGTGAGCCCAAAATCGGCGGACAATTCGCCGCTGAACGTGACGTCGCCGAGCCTGAGTTCCACGGGATACGTTTTCAGACCTCCACCGGCTTTCTGCGTGATGCGGTCGTAGTCGATCCCGATGATCTCCGCCATAGGATGCTGTTCTGCCGAAACCGGCAGGCTGACGGAAAAAAGAAGCGTGCAGACCGCGAGGAGGCAGACAAGGGACAGCGATGCTGCTTTTCTCAGGTTTCTCATTGTCCCGCCTCCATTTCCGTCACGGCGTCGATCATCGACTGCCGGAACATCAAGAGCGTTTCATCCTGCGGAAAGGCCGCAAGCCCTTCGTCCACGTATGCGCCCATCTGTTCAAAATCCAGGGCGACCATGGCGCACATGACCGCGTTGTGCCAGACTTCCGCAGTAAACGGATCGGCTTTCAGCGCATGCTTCGCATACCACAGCGCTTCTTCATACTCTGCGCTCTGTACGCAGTCGTATGATCTGGCGACGAGGTATTCCGCGTCGAACAGACTGCGGTCCCATTCGGCGCCGGTAAGTATGGGAGTGTACGCGCCGTAGATCGTATCTTCGAGGCCGCGAAGCGTATCTCTGAGTTCGTAAAGCGAGGCGGTACTCATCTTTTTCAGATAGTAAAAATCAAGCCCTTCTTTGGGAAACATCGGCATGATCGACGCCCACGCATACGGTTCGGTACATTCCTCATATTTGCCCTGGACCTCCAGCAGAAGTCCTTCAAAATAACTCGGATAGGGAGAAGCGTACTGGATCTCAGCGATCGTTTTCCAGCCGGTATACCGGCTGCCGGACGTAAAGGACGCAAGGGTATCGCCTTCTCCCTTGAGCCACAGGATATATTCCACGGCATAGCGCAGCGCGCTGACCGACGCTCCGGCAAAAGAATAGTAGTATTCGCTGTGGACCGGAAGGCCGAGCTCCGCCGCTTTGTCTCCCCGCTCCGTGATCTCCTTCATAACGGCGATAAATGTCTCATACGAAGTGCTGTCGCCGGTCGATCCGTCCGTCCCGGCCGGCGACTGATTTCCCGGCAGGAAGGAAGCGACGTCGCAGGCGCAGAGAGAGAACGCCAAAAGCAGCGACAGTATCAACAATCGTATCCTCTTCAGCAAAGCGAAACCTCCTCAAACAGACGGGGCGGAGCCATCCGCCCCCCGAAGTATACCGATCATTCGGCGTCGGAGCCTGATATAGGGCTCTCAGAGGAAAGCCCCTGTCCCGCGCGCCGCCGCAGAGTCCGGCGATACGCGCCCCCCCTTTGCGGGCAAAAGGGGGCGGAAACGCCGTTTCCGCCCCCGAAAGGAATCCTCGCAGCCTCGTCACGGAATAGGAATCGGGTCGGTATGAATAACGCCGTTGCTTGTGTCGCTTGTGATGATCACGTCCTCCGCGTCAAGCACGACGATCATCATTTCCAAAGCTTCATATTTTTCCATGACTCCAATTACTCCTTTCATCATGGCTGCTTTTGGGCATAGGCGATTGCCGCCGCATAATAGTTGTAATATGCCGTCATAGCCAGCTTCTTCTGCAGGTTGAAAGCTTCACTTTCCAGCACGGCCTTGACGTAGGACATCGCGCTGACCTGAATCTCTGCGGTCTGCCCGAGGCTCGTCTCCACGCTGGCGGTGTACATCCTGCCGAGATTCCCGGTGTTGATCAAATCGGTCGTGAACTGATAATAGGTCCCGTCGCTGAGGGTCGTTTCGGTGAGGCCGGGCGACGTGATCGTCACTCCGTCCTCCGGTTTGAAGAACACGTTGATCATTGTCTGGGTGTTGAGCGTCAGTGAATACTGGGCGCTCGCGATCCCCGTTCCTTCCAGATGCTTCACCACGCCGAACCCGGCCAGATCCGACTGGGCTGCCGCGATGCTTCCCTCATTCAGCGTCGATGCCGCCGTGATGACGGTATGCGTTTTTCCGTCTGTCCAGCCGGACTTCTGCATATAGTACCCGTAATCCTGCAGGGCGTTTACCAGGGAGAACAGCTCTGCGGTGAAATCCGTGTAATGCGTCTGCACATACTGGCAATACTGCACGGCGGAGAATTCGTCCGTCACCGTTTTGTTCGTACCGTAGTGGAGCGTGGCGACAATGTTGTCTCCGAGCTCCAGCGCATTGACCTTGCAGACGAACCAGCGGGCGTCCGAGCCATCTGCTGTGGACTGATTCCACGTCATCGTGCTTTTTCTGCCGTCGGCCACCTGGAAGTCCATATACACGCCCGTTGTATCAAATCCCGCAGGGAACGCAACGCGGAACTTCACGCCGATTTCCTCGCACAGCACCAGCGCGTGTGCGTTAAACACCGGCGCGGCTTCCGCGCCGTTCAGCGTGCCGGGTGCGTAGGTGATCGCGTAGTTCTGGGTCACATTCACCACTTCGCCCCCTTGCTTTTCGAACCAAATGCCCGCCGATCCGGGAACGATCACGCCGTTATTGGCGGTCAGCATGATGGACAGGATCGAGTGCCCGTCTGCCAGCGATCCCTCGGAGACGTAGACCATACTCGGGTCGGTCACAATGCTGTCCTCCGATGCCACGGTCTGGTCGAACGCCCGGATGGTGATGGGCCTCGGCGCAATGGTGAAAAGCGCCTCTGTCGCGCCGTAGTAATCGCTGCCGTCCTTGGCGGAGACGGACACTGCGTAGTTCCCCGCGGCCTCGCAGATTCCGAACAGGCTGACGTAATAGTCTGTGCCCGCGGACAGAACCGTCTCACCGTCCGTTACCGTGACGACGGGGGTCAGCTCTGTCCCGGAGTACGTCTGAGCGGGAATGGTAATCGTGATGTCCGGATTCGTCATCAGCTTCTTCCGGACAGTGGTGACGGAGACGTCGTAGTCGGGCACCGTGAGGAATTTGCCGAGGAACTCGTCATGCACCACCTCGGCGGTCACATCCGCATCGCTGCCGTCTGTCACGACGAAGCGGTCGGAGGTGTAGCCCGCCTGGCCGTCGTCGCTGAGAAGGATGGACGTGCCGTAGGCGTAATAGTCGATGCCGTTCACCGTGAGCGTGGGGGCTGTGCCGAGGATCACGCCCGGGCCGACCGTGACCCGGATCAGGCCCTCGGCCTTCCCGGTCTCGTCCGTCGAAGAGCTGATCCTCCCCTGGCCGCCGACGCCGATGCCTGCAGTGACGCCTTCAATGCTGCAGCCGCGATAGTAGTTGCCGGAAAGATTGCCGTTGGATTGGCCGACGATCGCGCCCACATACCTGCATCCGGAGTTGCCGTCGTTCGTTTCGATACGGACGCCCTCGGCGAAGCATTCGCGGATCTCGCCGGATCCCCACACATTGCCGACAATGCCGCCGAGACCGATGGCAGAATTCCACACGTTGTACACACTCACAATGTGCACCGAGCTGCGGCAGTTCATGACGATGCCGTTGCTGCCGCCGGCGATGCCGCCTACGAAACCGGCGGAGATGGTGGCCCTGCTGCCATGGAGGACCACGGCGGAGGTGACGGTGCAGCTGTCGATCGTGCCGTTGTTTCTGCCGGCGATGCCGCCGACGTACTTCAAGCCGGTGATCTCGGCGTCGTCCAGCGTAAGGTTCCGGACCGTGCCGGAAAGGCAGCCGAACAGGCCCTGGTACACGGCGCTCGTGCCCTTATTGACGCGGAGGCCGCTGACGGTATGGCCGTTGCCTTCGAGGATGCCGCAGAAGGGATGATCGTCCGTGCCGATGGCGGTAAAGTTATCCTCGTTTTCGCCGCTTCCGTGCGGGAAGAAAATGTCGTTGGTCAGCTCGAAGTACCTGCTGGTGAACGCGCTGGCGCCGCTGTTTACCTGAATGGACAGGAGCGCAAGACCGCCGGCATTGCTGATCCGGTAGGGATTCGCGGAGGTGCCGTCGGCGTCCGCGCCCCACCACGTGTCGTAATCCGCCGTCCAGTGCGCGGTGAAGGTCTTATCTCCCGTGCTGCCCGCCGGGATCGTGACGTTCTTCGTGGGCGTGGTCTGCCCCTCGTAGGTCCAGCCGTTGAAGAGGAAGTAATCCCTCGACGGTTCCTGAAGGACGATCTCGCCGTCCGTCTGCGTATAGGAGACGGGATTCGGGTTCGTCACGCCGTCGGTCCCGTTCACCGCGTTGACGTAGGTGACGGTATACGACAGATCGTTCAGCGGAACGAACACGGCGCTGACGGTCACGTTCCTCTTCGGCATGGCGAAGGTGCCCACGGTGCTGCCGGTGGAGAAGGTGATCGTCACCACATGACTGTACTGATCCACGTAGGAAACGCTCTGCGCTCCGTAGCCGTTCTCCGGCGTCAGGGTCAGCGTGACGGTTTCACCCGCCCGGTAGGCGTCGGCGTCCGCCGCGATCGTGCCGTGTTCGCAGGCGGCGGCGGTCACGGTATAGGTCTGCGCGACGCCGCGGACCGCCTCGCCGTCCGAGGTGAGGAAGATCGAATAGAGAAGGGGATCCTCATTGTCGTCGATGAGGAAGTCCGGACTCCTGCCGTTCAGGTTGGTGGTGAGCGTGATGGGAGCGGTCTCTGTGGGCGTTCCGCTCGTCGTCACGCCGATGGCCGAGCCCGCAGTCAGATCGCCCGTCACCCGGATCCGGCTGCCGGCGTTGAGGTAGACGTTGTTCGGCGCGGTGCCGTCGGACTTTGTGTTGCCGGTGACGTTCACCAGCCCGCTGACGGATACGCTCAGATTGAGGTTGCAGTAGATCCCGCCGCCTTTATTGCCTGCGGTGTTTCCGGTGATGGAGCCGCCGTTCATCGTGAAGGAGCCGGCCCCCAGATATACGCCGCCGCCGGCATCGCCTGCGGTGTTTCCGGTGATGGAGCCGCTCTGCAGGACGACGCTCGGGTACTTGCTGCTGGCCTGTCTCATATAGATGCCG
>JAEEGL011046886.1_pt1 | contig 10143 bp, 10 predicted proteins | sample 9134231 | NCBI WGS metagenome assembly JAEEGL01 (sample SAMN16246548, study PRJNA631951) | gut metagenome | biome: gut microbiome; feature: rumen; material: fiber-attached | host: Bos | place: Iran: Karaj | collected 2018-10
CTGTGACCACCACTTCGCTCAGCTGCAGATGCCGGAAGAAGACGTCGGTGGAGTCGTCATCAGCGTCGCCGGACTTTGCCTGCGGCCGTTGTGTTGTCGCCGACCCGCAGATACAGCATAGAGCCAGCGCAGCGAAAAATGTTCTGTTCATTTTGTCCGTTCGTTAAAGAGTTCCGTACTTCATTTGAATATCTCAACACGGAACGAACGGGGGAGCACGCGGCTTGATATGCCCCGTTACGCGCAGGCAGACGGCCTCGCACAGCATATTGTGCGACACGCGCATCAGGGGACGAATGAAAGCAATCAGCGCCAGCGGTGCAGCGGTGTATGTCAGGCTCAGGAAGAGGCACAGCGCACAGTCGTGCATGTCGGGGCTGGCAGGCACCAGATGGCCCACATGCGGCACATGATGGCTGCACATCGTGCACTCGAGCTCAAATGCGCCTTCGTACTGATGCACATGAAGCGAGGCTATGCACAGCGCTGGCAAATAGGCCAACAGCAACAGCTTCGCCGCAATAGAACGCCTCCTGTTTGCTTTCATCGGGGACAAAGTTACGAATAAAACGGGTGCAAAGCAAAGAAAACGTGCATTTTCTCGCCGGAAAGGGATGGAAGTCGGGAAATTTATGTACTTTTGTGTCGGTTTTGCCAAGCAAAGAAGCATGCAGTAATCACAAAGAACAGCGAAAGATATGACAAAGAGATTCCTTCTGGCGGTGGCCGTCGTGATGTGCGCCGCAGCAGCCCTTGCCGAGGGCGACGTGAGAAAAGAACAGTTCAAGCCCTTCTACACCAAGGAAATAGCGCCTCATCTGGAGAATGTACTACCCGCACCGCCCACACTGACCGACCCGCTATTCCACTATGACTGGACGCAATACCAGTGGGGACGCTCCATTCAGGATAGCGAGCGTGGACAGCAGGCTGTGGAGGATGCGGGCATCAATGCCGCCTACTTCATGAAGCGCTTCACCCCCGAGGTGGATATCCCGCTGACACCCGAGACGCATCCCGAGCTGTATCGCCTCTTCGCACGCCTCCACCTCACCGAGCAGCAGGCAGGTGCCAGCGCCAAGGAGTATTTCCATCGTGTGCGCCCCTACCAGCAGTTCAAGGAGCCTTCGGGAGTACCTCGCCATGAGAATCCCACCGACTTCACCAGCTATCCCTCGGGCCACACACATGCCTCGTGGTTGGTGGGCCTCACGCTGGCAAGCCTCGACCCCGCACATACGGAGGGGATTATGAAGGTGGCCTATGAGCTGGGGCAGAGCCGCGTTATCGTGGGCTTCCACTATCAGAGCGATGTCGATGCCGGACGCGTGGCAGCCAGCATCACCTTTGCCCGAGTGATGTCGGAACCCGAGTTCCAGAAGCTTTACGAGAAGGCCAAGAAGGAATACGAGAAGGCTAAGAAGAAAGCCGGAAAATAGAAGCCAGACACATAAAGAAACATCCTGCCGATTGGAACAAGACCAGTCGGCAGGATGCGTTTTGTGAGGAGCGGACTCCCGCGATTAGAGGGAGGTCGTGGTGAGAATCAGCACGAGGAGCGCCAGGATGGCATACAGCTCGGGGAACACAGCGAGCACCATCGTGGTACCGAAAGCGCTGTGACCAGCACCGATGGCACCGATACCGTTGGCACACACCTTGGCCTGACGGATGGCACTGTAGAGCGCCACGAGACCCAGCGCAAGACCCACACCGAAGAGGGCGCAGGCAGCGGGCATGGTGAGGCCCGGCTCAATCTTGCCGTTCAGCATGAAGAAGCCGACAAAGCCATAGAGGCCCTGCGACGAAGGCAGTGCCGAGAGGCCCAGATAGGAACCGCTCTTCGACGGGTTCTTCTTGAACGCACCAATAGCGGCATTACCGCAAATAGTCACTCCGTAGGCACTACCGATTCCGGAAAGTGCCACGCACAGGGCTACGCCCAGATAAGCTAAAAAGATTTCCATTTTGTTTGTGAATATTTATTGTTTGAATGTTATTTCCTAAATGGGTTGTATTCCTCGCCGCCACCCGCGAAGTCGGCATTCTTGAAGAACTCGACGAACGTGAGTCGCATGGGATGCACGAAGGCACTGATCATGCTCAGGGCAAACGTGATACCATGTCCGGCCAGCAGGATGATGACCAAGGGTATCCAACGGATGTACCAGGGGCAGGAGGACGTGAGGTCGAGAGCCAGCGTGTTGAACACACCGCCCAAGACACCGCCCGTAAGTCCGAGGGCAAAGAGACGGATGTAGCTGAGCAGGTCGCCCAGGAGGCCCGTAGCCATGCCGTATGTGGACCATATACCTCCGCCGATATTGCTGAGCAGACCCAGCGCAGGACGCTTGTAGCTGGCAGGATTGTTGTAGAAGAAGATGCCCAGGACGGCAATGCCGATGAGCGCATACAGGATGTACTGCACAGCGTGGGGCAATGCAACGCCACATGCGGGCAAGCCGAACAGCACCAGCGCCGAGATGATGGCAACCACCCATGAGAGTGTGCCGACGGCGTAGGCGAAGCCGTAGTTCTTGATGGCCTTGGCTGCCTTGAGTATCATACCCAGCAACACTTGAATCAGACCGATGGCCACGGAAACGACCATCATGGGGCTGTAGCCGAAAATGGGGCCGACGCCATTGTCGCTGATGAAGTAGCGCTTGACGGGTGCCAGGAATGCCCAATTCTGCTGAGAGAGGTCGATGCCAAAGACGGCACCGGTGGCCAAACCACACAGGACAGTCATTCCGCCCAACCAGGCACCCAGCTTGCCATAAGCCTTCATGTCGCCCTTACCCTTCCATGCAAGCACAAGACCGCCGAGGAGCACCAGCAAGCCGTAACCGCCGTCGCCCAGACAGAGGCCGAAGAAGAGCATGAAGAAGGGCGCGAAGTAGAAGGTCGGGTCGAGGTCCTGATAGCTGGGCAGCGAGTACATGCGCAGAATCGGTTCGAAGAGCGAGCTGAAGGAGTTGTTCGTAATCTTCACCGGCACGTTCTCCTCGAAAGCGGGGTTCTCGATGTCGTAATAGAAACCCTGTGCATCGAGCCACTGCGTCAGGGCCGGTGCCTTCTTCTCCAACGTCCAGCCAACAAGCAGACGCACTGCACCATCGGCAATACGCTCGTCGGAGAGTTCCACGCGATGCAATTGTATCTCGGATTGGGCACGTTCCAGCGCCTCTTCCAAGACGTTTTTGCGAAGGGCGAGCATGCAAAGCTCGTCGTGTGTCTCGGTGAGTGCGCGCTCAGCCTCAGCCAGTTGCTGCTGATAAACGGAGAGCGGTTCAGCAGGCAGTTCGAGCAGTTCGGCAGGGATATCAGGTTCCTCGGCACTGAAGGCCACAAAGTAGAGCCGCTTCTGGTGCTCGCTCACGGGTATCGTGAAGTAGCGTTCCTCCCAAGCGGGATTGTAGGCTTTGCTGCCGCAGGCATAGAACCAAACCTTGAGGTCTGTTGCGTCTTCAATCCTTCGGATGTCGGCCCAGTCGAAGTTGCCCCAGGGTTCCAGGCGCGTGATGTGCTTGGTCATCTCATCGACCACATGGCATTTGGCCACCTCATCGTCGCGCAGCGTCTCGACGCGTTCCAGCATCTGCATGCTGTCGGCAGGAGCGGCGAAAGCAGAAGCCTCGTGAGCTTGCTTGCCCCATGTGCCCCACGCATAGTCGAGATAGGCAATGTCCTGCTGGATGCGCTGATGAAGGTCGATGGCGCTCTGAAGTGCGGGGCTCGTGGCACCTTGTTTCAGCTGTTCCACATGCACCACACCCTGCTCGCGCAAGCCGGCAAGGAATGTGTCGTACTCCTGATTGGTGACCAGGAAGGTGAGCTTTTTCATTCTCTCTATCATACCGTGGCCTCCTTTCTCTTTTCCTGCAGGGACTTGAGAATCTTCTGCGGGCTCTTGCTCAGGTTCTCCTCGTCCTCCATGAAACGTTTAATCTTGCGTACAGCCTCTTGGAAGCCGGGAATCTGCACCTTCTCGAAGAGGTTCACCTTCTGTGTCGTCTTCTTGCGGGCATGTTCCAAGAGTCCAAGCTTGGCAACAGCGAACTCGTGCTCCACCGCCGTCTTCACCAGTCCGTGAAGCAGATTGATGCCGTCGAAGTACCATTTCGGCGCACTGAACAGACCGAAGGGCTTCACCTCGAGGCGGATGTCGCTGAGTATCGGAACGCGCACGCCGGCCACTTTCTTCGTCTCCAGCTTCACGTCCTTCACCGCCACGAGCGAGGTGTCGAACTCGCCCCAGAGGGCATACATCGACTCATAGCCGGCAATCTGTTCCTGCAGCTTGCGTTCCAGCGCCTCGGCTTCCTCCTTGCAGCGCTTCACCTCGAGGCGCAGCGCCGTCTCCTTGTTCTTGATGATAGGAAGCGTGCGCTGTCGCATCTTGAGGTTCTTCTCAATCTGCTGTAGCGATGTCTTGTTATATTGAAAAGTGATTGCCATTTATTTCCAATAGATGTCGGTGAACTCCTTCTTGATATTTACCTCCTCCAGCTGGAAGTATTCGTGGAGGAGATGCCATGTGACGTCGAGCATCTCTTCTGTGTTCAGGTTCACATCGATAGCCAACAGCTGGCCGGCATATTCGCGAGCGAAATCGAGGCAGCGGTTGTCGTAATCCGTCAGGTCGAAGCCGTTCTCGAGCTTTGTCTTTGCATTGGCGGCGTCGGCGTAGAGGCGGATGGCTGCGTTCATCACCTGTGCATGGTCCTTGCGTGTCTTCTTTCCAGCCACGAGCTGCTTCAGTCGCGAGAGGGAGCGGAAAGGATCGATGATGACCTTGCCCGTGTCCGTATCGCGGCGCAGATAGAGCTGTCCCTCGGTGATGTAACCCGTGTTGTCGGGCACAGCGTGAGTGATGTCACCACCGCTAAGTGTCGTAACGGCAATGATTGTGATGGAACCGCCGCCTACGCTCTCGGGGAACTGAACGGCCTTCTCGTAAATCTTGGCCAAGTCCGAATAGAGCGAACCGGGCATTGAGTCCTTCGACGGAATCTGGTCCATACGGTTCGACACGATGCTGAGCGAGTCGGCATAGGATGTCATATCGGTGAGCAGCACCAGGACAGTTTCGTGTTTCTCGACAGCAAAGTACTCGGCGGCAGCCAGTGCCATACCGGGTACGAGCAGACGCTCGACAGCGGGGTCCTCGGTGGTGTTCATGAAGGCAATGATGCGGTCGAGCGCACCGGCATTCGAGAACGTGTTCTTGAAGAAATAGTAGTCGTCGTTCGTCATTCCCATTCCGCCAAGGATAATCTTGTCGGCCTTTGCACGCAGGGCCACGAGTGCCATCACTTCGTTGAACGGCTGGTCGGGGTCGGCGAAGAAAGGAATCTTCTGTCCGCTGACAAGCGTGTTGTTCAGGTCGATGCCGGCAATACCCGTAGCGATGAGTTCGCTGGGCTGCTTGCGGCGCACGGGGTTCACGCTGGGTCCGCCAATCTCCACTTCGCGTCCCTCAATCTCGGGTCCGCCGTCGATGGGCTGTCCGTAGGCGTTGAAGAAACGTCCTGCGAGTTGGTCGCTCACCTTTAGTGAAGGCGAATGGCCGAGGAAGACCACTTCGGCATTCGTCGGAATGCCACCCGTACCCTCAAACACCTGCAGCGTCACGTCGTCGCCGGCAATCTTCACCACCTGTGCAAGTTTGCCGTCAATGGTAGCCAGTTCGTCATAACCTACGCCCGTAGCCTTGAGCGAACAGGTTGCTTTCGTAATCTGGCTAATCTTTGTATATACTTTTTGAAATGCTGTTGCCATAAACATTTACAATTTGACGATTTACAATTTACATTTTTACATGCCTTCAAGGGCAGCACGGATCTGCTGTTTGTAGTCATCGTACTGCTCCGACTTGAACTGCGAATAGTTCATCTGCTTGCAGAGGTTGATGAGTTTCTTGAAGTAGTCAATCACGTCGAGGAAGTTCTCGAACTGGAAGTCATGCTCGCAAATCTCCGTCACGACATCCATAATCTCCTCCTGACGCTCGAGCGACGAGACAGCGTCCACCTCGTCGAAGGCATCCTGCTGCAGAAGCACGAAGTCGATAACCTCAGACTTCCAGAAAGTCTCGTGGTAGTCAACAGGTACGCCGTCGTCACCGAGGATGTTAATCTGCTCGGCAATCTCCTTTCCACGCTGCATGCGCGTCTTCAGGTCGAGAACCTTGCTAATCCACTGGTCGCCCAGTTTCTTCGAGATATACTCGGCAAACTCAGGATATTCAAGATACTTGGAATAGGAATCAATCGGGTTCACAGCAGGATAGCGCTTCTTGTCAGCACGTTCCTGTTCAAGAGCGTAGAAGCAACGGGCCACCTTCTTTGTGTTCTCCGTCACAGGCTCCTTCAGGTTACCACCTGCTGGTGATACGGTTCCGATGAACGTAATAGAACCGACCTCGCCGTTGTTCAGATAAACGTAGCCGGCGCGGCCGTAGAAGTTGGCGACCAGTGCACCGAGGTCCATCGGGAAAGCGTCAGGACCAGGCAGTTCCTCCATACGGTTCGACATCTCACGCAGTGCCTGTGCCCAACGTGATGTGGAGTCGGCCATAAGAAGCACACGCAGACCCATGGAACGGTAATACTCCGCCATCGTCATGGCTGTATAGACAGAGGCTTCACGCGCTGCCACAGGCATGTTCGACGTATTGGCGATGATGATGGTACGTTCCATCAGTTTGCGACCTGTGTGAGGGTCAACCAGTTCGGGGAACTCTGTGAAGATTTCAACCACCTCGTTAGCACGTTCACCGCACGCTGCGATGATGACGATATCGGCTTCTGCCTGCTTCGAGATGGCGTGCTGCAGCACGGTCTTACCTGTACCGAAAGGACCAGGAATGAAGCCTGTACCACCCTCAACGATGGGGTTGAAAGTATCAATCGTGCGGACACCTGTCTCGAGCAGTTTGAACGGACGTGGTTTCTGCTTGTAGTTCGTCATGGCGAACTTCACGGGCCAGTGCTGAATCATGTTCACCTTCACTTCCTCACCATTTTCCTTTGTGAGTACGGCGATGGTGTCGTCCACCTTATACTGTCCTGCAGCGACGATGCTCTTCACCTTGGCTGTTCCTTCCATTTGGAAGGGCACCATAATCTTTAGCGGCTGCGAGTTCTCCACAACCTTGCCGAGCCAATCGCTCGCCTCGACCGTGTCGCCCACTTTGGCAAGCGGTTCGAAGTCCCACAGACGCTCGCGGTCGAGCGGGTCGGTATATTGACCGCGCTTGAGGAAAACACCTTCCATCTTGTCGAGGTCGTTCTGCAGACCGTCGAAGTTCTTTGAGAGCATGCCCGGTGCGAGTTGTACCTCGAGCATGTGGCCCGTAAACTCAGCGGGAGCACCGACTTTCAGTCCGCGTGTCGATTCGAACACTTGGACATAGACGTCGGCACCGATGACTTTAATCACCTCCGACATCAGACGGTCGCCGCCGGTTTCGATATAGCAGATTTCACCCTGCTTGACCGGACCGTCCACTTTCAGCGTCACCATGTTGGCAATGACGCCCTGTACTGTACCTTTTGTCATATTGTATATTTTTTATTAGTTTCGTTTCATTCTTGCCGCAAAGTCGGGACGTACAAACTCGGCAGGAACCTGGGCTTCACCACGCAGGTTCTCGATGACCGTGCGGAAGGCTTCCTTACCTTTCTCAGGGTCAAGCACTTCCCAACGGTTGAGCATCTCAAGTTTACAGAGATACGCAAACACCGCCTCGATAGAGAAGATGTTCATAAACGTCTGCTCGTCGAGCCAGTTCCATTTGAACGCATCGATGCGCTTTTCCTTCTCCACGGGGTCCTCAACATCGACAATCTTCATCAGGTCAACCATATAATCGAGTTCGTTGACAAGACTGAAGTCCTTCGTATTGTTCGTGCGGATCATCTCATTCACCTCGTTGTCGCCGAGGATGTATTTCGACACATTCCAGCCATATTTGCGAGCGATGAGTGCCGTGAGGATGTTGGTGATATTGAAGTTCAACTTGAACCATGCCGAAATCATCTCGTTCGGGCACTGCGTCGCATAGTCGTAGTAGGCGAGCAGCATCTGGTCTTCAGCAAACCAACCCTCCTTATCTTTATTATAATGGTACTCGCGGGCGAAGACAGACATGAATTCAGGATAACGGTGCACGTTGAAGTTCATTGTACGTGCCGCTGAGATCAGGTCCTGATACTGCTCCAGGGTATAGTTGCACCAAGGATTCAGTACGACGCCCAGTGTGCTAAAGTCCTCCGTAGGCTCGTTGGTCTTCGAAGCCTTCAGCAACCGAACAATGTTCAGGCAGTCCTGTTTCAGGTAGAAATAGTAGAGCAGACCCTTGTCGCGCTCGGTCAGCACTTCCTCGCATTGTTCACGGAAGTCTTCGAGCGTGATGGGGCTTTTTCCACCGTCACCCATCGCTATGTCCGGCATTCCTGCCATCAAGCAATAGTAATTGGCCATTTCGTTTGATTGGATTCAATTAAGAAAACAGCATTTCCACGAGTTGTGGGCGGAGGAAGTTCTTGAAGTATTCCTCGAATTCAGCATCGCCGAAGTTGACCTTGTACGAACCGTCGGCAGGAGCTACGGTGAAGGCCGTCTTCTGGCCGTTTACCTGTTCAATCTTCACGCCCTTGTCGAGCAATGCCTTTGCCTTCTTGGCGAACAAAGCCTTGAGACTTTCAGCATCCTGTGCACTGATGACGATATCTTCCTGTGCACCCCACTTCTCTGCCAACTTGAGCATAAACTCGTTCATGAAAGCCTTGTCGTCGGTCTGACCCTTCACGGTCTCCTTGACAATCTTGTCGCACACGACATTGGCCATTTCCGTCTTCAGGGCGTTCAATGCCTGTGCGTTGAACATACGGAGTTCCGACTTCGTGTTTTCGCCGAGTGTCTCAGCGTCTTTCTTACCTTTAGCCACGATGTCGGCAGCCTGTGCCTGAGCGTCAGCCACAATCTTGGCAGCCTTCTCCTGGGCAGCAGCCACAATCTTCTCGGCCTCAGCATTACCCTTCTCCACGCCTTCGGCAAGGAGTTTCTGGGTCAGTTCTTGAATCTTATTTTCCATTTCTGTATGTAGATGATTTTATCTGTTTCTTTTCTACTCTTTCTGCATAGTACATGAAAATTACTGCAAATTTACGACTTTTTTGCAACCTACACAATTTTATTCTCCATAAAAAGAAAAAAGGTCCGACTTTTTCTTTTTTCAGCAAAAAACACCTAATTTTGCAGAGCAATTCTCAACGTACACTTTCTCATGACAATTAAATCCGCAGAATTTCAAACCAGCAGTCCACGTGCCGACATGTGTCCGCAGACCACACTGCCCGAATATGCCTTCATCGGTCGCTCGAATGTCGGCAAGTCCTCGCTCATCAACATGCTGACGGAGCGTAAGAAACTGGCCTTGACATCGTCCACACCTGGCAAGACACTGCTCATCAACCACTTCCTCATCAACGGAACGTGGTATTTGGTCGACCTCCCTGGTTACGGATATGCCCAACGGGGCAAGCGTGAGATGGATAAACTCTGGAACCTCATCAGTCATTATGTATTGGAACGCGAACAACTCACCTGCCTTTTCGTCCTCATTGACATACGCCACGAACCTCAAAAGAAAGACCTCGATTTCTTCAACTTCCTCGGCGAAAATGGTGTGCCCTTTGCGATTGTCTTCACAAAGGCGGATAAACTGTCGAAGATACAGATAGGCTCGAAGGTGAAGGCCTATCTCGAACAGCTCAAAGAGTCGTGGGAAGAACTGCCTCCGCACTTCATTACGAGTTCGACCAGCGGTCAGGGTCGCGACGAACTGCTCGATTACATCGAGAGCATCAACCGCAGTCTCAAGGAGGGTGTCTGACCACATTTTTCACGACATTATATGACTACGTCCAAGCGCTTGGCGATTTCACGCTAAGCGCTTGGAGTTTTTACGCTAAGCACTTGGCGTGATTTTTCCAAGTACTTTGACACATAGTCAATCGCAATCACGCTTTTTTCTCAAAAAAACGCGGAAATCCTTTCTAGTTTCGCGGAAAAGCAGTACTTTTGCAGCGTTTTTAGAACATTGACGAACTTTTTGGAACGCCTGAGTGTCCA
>JAEEGL011663018.1_pt1 | contig 10143 bp, 10 predicted proteins | sample 9134231 | NCBI WGS metagenome assembly JAEEGL01 (sample SAMN16246548, study PRJNA631951) | gut metagenome | biome: gut microbiome; feature: rumen; material: fiber-attached | host: Bos | place: Iran: Karaj | collected 2018-10
AATGATACTAAAAGTACGTTTGGCGAATACATCCAAAAGTATTATGATCTCAAAAGAAAGTATGTGCGTAACGTATTGAACTACGGTAACTATATTCGTGCCAAGGATGTGTCGAGCTTTCTTCATGAGGTTGCGATATTGAATGGGCTTTATCGGGGCCTGTGTGGCCAGGTGAGGAAAATATTGACGCCGCTTGCCGATTGGAAAGATGTTTTACTTTTCAATCCTCGTGTGAGGTTCGCAATGTTCATCATCAGCGAACAGCAGGTTAGCGACGAGCATTTCCGTTATGAGCTTTCGGCCATGAGAATCCCGTTTGACGGCAACCCTACTGTGGAAGAATTGCTTGGAATTACGACTTTACAGGAGCAACCATGCAGACGATAGATGAAGCGAGAGAGCATTGCGGGTTTGTCGGCAAGGGCATTGAGAAAATGGTTGCGGACGGCGAAGACCAGTTCATGGTTTGCAGTAGAAATAGCTTCGTGTTGTGCAGATTTTGAACATCCATAAGAGTTAGTTTATAGAACATAGAACATGGCCATGTCTCAGACAAGTAACAAGAGTACAGCAAATAGCTCTGATTGGGCTTTTGGCTGTGGCTGTGTTCTTGTTGGGCTTGTAGGTCTTGGGCTGTACGTTTTTTTGGGGAGGTGGGTATGGAACAGATGGTTGATCCCATATTTTGCTGACGTTGTCCAGGACACGTGGGGATCGGTTAATGGAGTAACAGAGTCGCTTGGGAGGATATTGGGTTTACAGGATTGCAATTGGCTGTTGACTTTTCTAGCCTGGCTTCTTTTGATAGGGTTTGTTGCCAATAGAATTTTGGCTACAATTCAGCCGAAAGTGTTGCGTAAATACGGTTATGTAATGACTTTAAGGGGAGCGACGACTTTTATGATTTCCATGGTGGTGCCAGCCATTGTAATTATACTAGCCCTTGCTGTATCTCCTTGTTTGAAGAGTATAAATAGTTGGGTGAATGCAGATGGGGGGGCTTCGTGGAGGAAGACCGCGTGGAATCTCCTCATGGGGGATTTCTGCTTTAAGCATAATATTGTCGCTGCATACTTCTTATTTGCTCCTGTTGCTTTACGATGGTATCTTCGATTCTCTTTCCCTCGAGAAGCGGTAGTCTTTGGATACCAGCTCGGCGAAGAACTGTCCACTAATCGTGACACTTATAGGTTTATTCCAGACGAGGATAAAAGTCTCTTGTTTGATGATGTTAAGGTTGACAATAAGTGTAAGATGATTCTGTCTAAAAATGTGTTTCACGTAAAACCTTTCTATGGTGTTACGCTTTATTATTGTCTCGTGCCTGATACGCGCACTATTTACATGATGGTTTTAAGTGGGCATGGCGAGAAGGGATGGAAAAAAGCGCGGCAAAGCGTAGAAAGCCTCTTTATGTCTTATAAAGTCAAGTGGACGTTCCCAAAGAATGGAATAAGCGGGGAAGACGAAATATTTTCGATGAAGCATCAAATCAAGTCTACGTCAATGCAGTTTGAGTGTGATTCGGCATGTCGATTCAACTTAAGATTGATTGACTATAAACAAGCTAGTATGGCTCTTGGTCATTCTCGTGTGCTTGCTGGTGGCCAATGGGGACATCCCGAATGGAAGTGGAAGAAACATGTGCCTGTAGAAAAATCAGGTCGCCTGAAAGTTTGAGGAGAAACGCAGATGCAAACTTCGAACAGAATTAGGAATCTGAGGGGACAGACCCCATTGGTGGAGTAAGAGAGTTGGAGTAGTTATGGCCATGCAAAAGAAAGACAGCGCGATAAGGAACGTAACATGCAGACAATAGAGGAAACAAGAGAAAATTGAACACCAGGTGGTGAGATCAGATGCTGATATCCAAGATCATATGCGGCGGGGAGGCCGGGGTTGACCGCGGCGCGATCGAGGCCGCGCTGGAGCTCGGTTTCCCGTATGGCGGGCTGATCCCGAAAGGTCGGCTCGCCGAGGACGGCGCCGTGCCGGAGAAGTTCGACAGGATGGAGGTCGCGCCGCGCAAGGACTACCTGTTCCGCACCGAGTGGAACGTCACTCATTCCGACGCGACGCTCATCATCGCGCGCCTGAACGCGATAAAGGGAGAAGCGGCGTAAAGGAGACCGCCAATGGCGATGGAACAGAAGGGATATGCAATGAAAAAGATGTTAACGCTGTCAGTAATTACCTTGTTGTTTGCAGGGCGGTTATTTTCTGCAAGCCACTTGGACCTCGGGAATCCGGGTCGCGCGGATATTGTGGTTGAACATGAAGGGTATGCCGTTGGATATAGCAGGAAACACTGTCAAGCCATGTGGACACAGTACAGGTTGACTAAACAGAACACGAAAGATAGTATGGGCAAGCCTCGTTACGGAGGCTCGTTCATGCCAGACCCGGATATTCCGTACAAACAGGCGAGGGAACAAGATTACACAAAAAGCGACTATCAAAAAGGCCATCTTGTTCCAGACTTAGACCTTCGCTATTCCGCGACTGCAGAAAAAGAGACTTTTTATTATTCAAACGTTAGCCCGCAGATCGATTTGTTCAACACTGGCGTCTGGAAACGGTTGGAAAACAAGGTCAGAAGCCTTTCTATTCGTGAAGGATCCATAGTTGTAGTTACTGGGCCCATTTTCCCGATCAGTGGAGGCACGAAGCTTGGCGACAAGATTACGGTTCCGAAGAAATTTTTCAAAGTCATATACAGCGAAGGACCTCAGCCTAAAATGATAGGTTTTATCATTCCCCATCGGTCAACCCAGGCTGACATAAAAGTGTTCGTCTGCAAAGTTGAAAGGGTCGAGGCTGAAACGGGGCTTAATTTTTTTGACAAACTTCCAAAGGATGTTCGGAAGAAACTTAAGGAAGACTACAGCCTCTCTGAATGGGGGCTTGACTAATCGAAGCACAGGTGGAAGCCGGTAGCAGAAACAAAGGAGTAAAAATGAAGGCAAATGAAGAATCGCGTAAAAAAGGAATGTCGAATAAGAATAGCAAGAGGCGTTTCATCTTAGTCGTTGCCTTTCTTACGACAATACTTGGCTGTGCAAATATAATGGACCGTTTGGGTTTGTTGCCAAAGATCATGAGAATGCCTTCCAATGTTGGCCAGACGAACAGTGTGGTTAGGGCTGCCGAACCTGCGAAGGCTCAAGAAATCCTCACGAGCGTTGTCAACGCCGCGGAGATTTTCAGTATTAGAGCGGGTGGCGGTGGAGATAGCCTGTTCCCAACAAATGCCGTTCAGATGAGAGACAACATGCCCCCTCTTGTGGCAAAAAGCATTGAGGGGTGCTTTGGTGCTCCCGTTGTTCCGTTGGGTGGTTATGTCTGCCAATATGTGGTTGATCCTGCACGCACGAATTTTCTGTGCAAAGCGATTCCCGCAAATGGGTACACAGGTGGTGTGTTTGCCGTTCGGAAAGACATGGCCATAAATAGAATTGACGACATAACGTGCATCGCCACAAATCCCGTACCTCTAAAAAAGAACCATACGAAGATGAAGATTCGGGGGCCATTTTCAGATAGTGGCCAGACGAACAGTGTGGTTAGGGTTGCCGAACCTGCGAAGGCTCAAGAAATCCTCACGAGCGTTGTCAACGCCGCGGAGATTTTCAGTATTAGAGCGGGTGGCGGTGGAGATAGCCTGTTCCCAACAAATGCTGTTCAGATGAGAGACAACATGCCCCCTGGCGTGGCAAGAAGCCTTGAGGGGTGTTTCAGTGCTTCTGTTGTTCCGTTAGGTGGCTACGTATGCCAATATCAGGCCGATCCAGCAAGCACGAATTTTCTGTGCAAGGCGATCCCTGCAAATGGCTATACTGGGTGTGTGTTTGTCGTTCGGAAAGACAAGACTATCAGACAAGTCGACGACAAAGTGAGCAACTTTACGAAATCCGAGTCTCGGAAGTGAAATCAACAAGGAGAAAACATGAATAAGAGTAAGTTTATTGTAGGTTCAGTAGTTGCATTCTCGCTTTGGTGTGCCCATGGCGAAGAAATGATCGATTATCTGCATACTGTCGTGAGGGATGATGGACCTTGTTTCACAGGAGCTTGCGAAGATGTGCGCGAGCTTAAATATCCCGGACAACGTTTTGTACACGAAATACTCATGACGATTGAGGGAACCGGAACTGCAGTTACGCCGAGGTGCTGGGGTTGGTTCAAGACCCGGGAAACGATGTATCTGCGTCATGTCTCGCATGCCATGATGATTGAATCGATAGAGTCAACACCTGAAGATCTGGAGAAGGGAATTATAAAGTCGAGATATCGCGTCCAGAGACTTGACGAACAGCTTGAAGCTGCGAATTGGAAGGTTAGAGTTGAGAACCCTGCCGGTACTAAGTCATTTGACAGTGCTGTGATTGGTAGGTGGGTCAAGACATTGTGCGAAAAATTTGGTCCGGACAAAATTGATGATGACAATAAATGGTGGCAGCGATCTCCAATGGAACATGTTGACCGACTGATAGTTGCGATAGATGAGAATATTACTTCTGACGGAACGTTTGTTGCAAGCAAGGAGTTTGTTTCAAAACACGCTCCAGAATTTTCGAGTGTCATTGCGAAGTTGCATGATTTTATGGGTACCGAGCTTGTTTCGACTTGGGCGTTCGGGAAGGGTTATACATCGATAAAATTTCTCAAGACAAGCCTGAATGAGTTGGATCGAAACATGATCGCGAAATTGATCTACCGTACAAATCCCATGTCCGTGAACGATGTACTGCCTGAGGACAAGAAGGCAGGTGATTGCTGGACGATTGATTCGCGTGTAATCGGCGGCGCGGTGTTTGATCTTGGACTTGACTTTGATCAGGTCGATGGTGCCGTGCAATGCCGTCATCTGGGTGTAGAGCTGCTGGACAAGGATGATGCGGCCGATGAGTTCAGACTGTTGTCTAAGCCTCAGATGCAGGCCAAGGCATTGTCCATCCCACGAGACGAACGCAATAAGATGGAACTTGTGACAAGAAATAATGACAAGTATGGAGATGTTGCCGTAGCGTTTTCACCATACGGCAAGGTTCTTGTTTTTGACGAGCACGACAAGAAAGGACGGCATATCTATTACGTGCGGGAATTGAATATGGATGGGATTGTGAAGTCTAGGATAACGAAGCGTGCAAATTTGTTGAAAGATGTCGAGTTTACGGGAACAGACCTAAAGGTGCGCCTTGTTTACACACAGACTCGTGCAAAATAGCTTCGTAGGAGAAAGTCGAATGCAAGTGTTTGGTCAAATAGATTGGGATAAGTCGGAGGCGAAGCTCCCTCCCGAAAATCCGCGTTTCCGTATTAGGCGTAACGACGTTGGACGGGTACTCGTCACGAACATAATGACTGTCGGTTCAGTTGAGGTCGACTGTTATAGTCTTAAACCCAACGAGGACTGGGAGCTGACGGACAACAACATTGTATCGATTTATGGGTGGAAGATCGACACTGAATCGGGGACCTCTTGCGCAGGAAATGAACTCGAGTATCTGTACGGGTTTGATCCGAAGTCGCTTGAACTTGTCCGGCACGATCCAGACAGGCGCGGAGCGTCGGTGGAGGCAAAGGGTGTGGTCAAGACTTTCAAGCGCGCGGATGGAAGCTTGGCGGGCATTTCGGATGTTTCCTTCACGATTGCGCCTTCTACGCTCGTTGGTGTGTACGGCGAAAGTGGCATAGGAAAGTCAGTGCTGATCAATTCGCTGGTTGCCCCCGATGGCGGGGACTTGCAGTCTGGTAGTATGCTTGTCGATGGCGTCGAGCCGGTTTCCGGGAACCCCGGCATCGCCTACTTGCCTCAACGACTGAATTTCCCCGACACGCTCAAAGCGAGGGAGATTGTCAGGCAGGGTGCGGTCAGATCCAGCTGCAGTCGCGAACGCAAGAAGCGAATATTGGAGTTGTGCCATGTGAAGCTTGATGGACCAGGAGGTTGGGGCAACCAGCGGTTCAGGGCGCTAAGCGGAGGGCAGCAACGCAGATTGGCGCTTGCGATGGCTCTGCTGGACGATAGAGTACGGCTGGTCGTTGCCGATGAACCGACAACTGGATTTGACATCGGCACGGAGCGAGACGTCATGCGTGGATTGCGGCGACTTGTCAGGCTGGAAAACATTACAGTGATTGTTGTTACGCACTCAGTCTTTGCGCTTCCGATCTTCGACAAGGTTTTGGTACTCAGCAAATGCAAGTCTGAAAAGAAGTCTGGTGCAGGGCTTTGTTTTGATTCAATGTGGTTGCCTGAGTTTTTCCCGGAAAAACTCAGGCAGATACCTCAGGATGCGGATCGTCTGACCGCACTGTATGAAGGCTTCGTATCACAGAATCGGGCTGTGAAGCTTAAGCTCCAGTCGCCATTTTATCATGAGAAGCCCAAACCTGGAATAGTGCGAAAGCTGCATTCCTTTGGCCGCCAATGTCTTACATGGACATTCAATTGTTCCAAGATGGCCTTTCGTCAGAAGACATTCGCGCGATTTGTAGGGCTCTCGTTTTTATGTGTCCTAATGATCCAACTGGGCACATGTTGCAGCTCCCGCTTTAGCGAGATTTTTTTGTCGTTCATGGCGCTTTGCGCACCATGGCTTTGTGCGACATACACGGCAATGTTCGGTTCGGAACTATTGGGTTGGTATTCGTGGGAAAAGTTGTCTGGCGGGAGTTCGCGTGGCTTTTGTTTTGGTGTTCTTGGCGGACTTCTTCTGCCCTATATGTGCATTTCTCTTATCTTCACAATGGGCCTTTTCTTCCCGCCAAACATGGAACGAATCGTGGATGAGGCTTATATTGCATTGTCTCGAATGAAAGTGGGGACGTGCGTGTCGCGGTATATTGCAGACTTCGGCAAAAGCTCTTACGATTCCGAGATGCAGAGCCGTTCTTTTCGGGAAAACCAGCGCTGGTTCAAGGATCCGCCGCAATTGGTGGTAGGATACCCAGAACTTGGATGTGATGACTCTCAAGGCAAATGCTATCGTCGCGATTATGCTTCTGTAAATCGAGATAAAGCAGACAACTCGTTGCGATCGGGGATGCCGTGGCGGCTAGTAGGCGTTCAATGGGTACTCTTGACGTTGATATGTCTGGTTGGAGGGACCATGGGACTTGCGGCTATTGCGTGGTTTCGGGATGCCAAATCAGCCGTGCTATTAGTTGTCATATTGTTTATTGGCTTTATTATGCTCAGCCGGGTCTGTGTCGAATTTACTGGTTGCATGTATGCGTTGAAGTTCTCATCTGGATCTGTATTGAGCGATACAGATGTACGCTGGATTCCCTTGGTTTACTTGTCGTATCTTGGGATCGGCCGATATGCCTACAATGTGCTTGTCTATCCGTTGGGGGGCGCATATCTATATGATTGGCTTCCGCTTATGGGCTGGGCTACGGTGTGCCTGATCATTACACTGCGGCGACTTGCAAATCCGATGCAAAACTGGAAGGCGTTTGAGCGATGAAGCAGGTCTTCACATATGTTGCGGTAATATTCGCCATTGCGGTTTTAGTATACGTCGGCTGCAAAAATGACGTAACGCTCAAGAAAGATGAAGTAACCCTCGTGCTTGGGAAAGATAGGGTGTTTATTGCCGTCCCGCCGTTTGATTTGGAGGGTGGAAGTCCGGCTGGCGGAACCTATGAAGGACGGGGCGTGTCACAAAATCGGTTCTCGCCCGAAGTGGCGGGTGTCGGCGTCCACGAAATCGTCTATACGTACAGGGGGGTATCGGCCTCAGCCAGTATTGAGGTTTTCGGCGCACGTCAACGCCGTGCGGATGTTTTCTGTACAATTTGCAATGGAACGGGGCTTATTGATTGTGTGCCTCGAGTCGCGTGTATAGACTGTACCAGAGGACTTGTTAGCATTGGGAATTGTCTGGCATGCGATGGGGCTGGACGTGTTAGGACGGCTTGGAAGCTGTGGCTCGGGACGAGAGACTGTCCGGATTGCCAGGGAACCGGCTTGAGATTTGTACAATGCAAGAAGTGTAAAGGGCGTGCATATGTGAAGTGTCCCGATTGCAAGGGGACGGGCAAGGCAGTTTGTAATTGTGTAAAGTAAAGGAAAAACAAATGAGAAAAATCATGATGGTGATTGGCGCATTTGGCTTGTTTGCCAATGCATATGCAACTCAAGTTATAAGTTCGAACGAATCGGCAGAAACTGATGCACATGCCGCCATTGTCTTAATAAACCACATTGGGTGGGAGGTTAGTCGAATCTTGGCCATGTCAGATGGACTGTCGTTGGAGGCTGAGTATGAGATGATTTCGATTGACCAACTCAATTTGGGAACGATAAAGGATAAGGAAATTGTTGAGCAGATCCGCGGAATGTGTTCGTATATTACGCAAAAACGAATTGCCATCGGCGAACGGGAGATGCTTCAGCGTGAATATGATTATAATAGGGATAACGCATTGTACGATGCATTCCCTGCGCCCAGTGCCATTTTGGTTGCAGACTGGCGTGTCATAGCCTACAACTTGGTTCAGAGTACGGTTTGCGCCTACATGTCGTACAAGAAGGCTGTAGCCGCGTTGAAGATTAAACTTGAACGTGATCAATGGGAACTGGATAAAGAAATGCTGAATTACTTGGACGAGTTGTACCAGGAACTGTTGGAAAGTCAGCAGAAGTTGATTCAACGCTACAAGCTTGATGATTATTGGCGAGTCTCGCCTAAGCAGGCGAAAGCTCTTGTTTCGCATATTGAGAATGCCGACACCGATGAGCGACGTGCAGACCTTTTTTCGTACCTGAACCATGCATTACAACGCAAGGCATTCCAGAAATTGCCGGCGTTCTGGTATTACCTTGGTGACGTTGCGGAGCGGGTAGGACGGAAAGACGTAGCTATGGAAGCTTATGACAAGTACCAGAAGGAGTATTGTCAGATCTTGCGTTTTGATCGCACGGCAGCTTCGGTGGCCATGAACAAGGCGAATCTGCTCCTTGAGCAATCCGCAGATGCCTCTCTTGTGAGAAAGCAGTTGGAGATCATCGAGAAAAACATGAGCGACGACTGGACATTCATGTATTATTGCGCGAACGTCTACAATAAGCTGAGAGACACGTCAAATGCCCATCGAACACTTGATCAGGCGAATCAGATTCTTCGGGATGGATTTGACAACGCGATGAAAAGTACGGAGCAGTTGTGTGGTGGAACCAATGAGCTGGCGGTGACGGATCACAGCCTTCCGAACGCACTGCCGATGATTGCCTGCCAGGTGCTGAAGCGTCAACTTGATGGTGAGACGGTGAACAAGGACAATGTTCGAAAAATGCTCGATGAGTCTCAGCGGAAGTGGGGTAGAAATTGTTTTGGCATGTTGTCGTTCTATGGGCAGATTCCTTTTGATGAGATTGCGGAATATATGAGGCCATGTTTCAAGGGCATCCACCTGGAATATCAACATGACGATTCACTGTTTAACAATTCTGCGCCGTATCGACTTATCTTGGAGCTGCCGCTCGACTGGTTTTATGCAGGGCCGATTGATGTGTCGGCAAATTTTAAGTTCGACGATAGTTCGATAGAAATGGAGGTTGGTATTCATCCTCGATACGAGGGTGTCAACCCTAGAATAACCGCTGAACGAAGCGTCCAATATGTGCTTGATTGTCCATCTGAGATCGTAAGGCGGCGCTCTCCAACGCGGGTTGAGCTGTTGCTCGGGCATAAGCTTTATCCTGTTACCGTTGTGTTTGATGCGTCTCAACTGAAGGATGTTCGTAAAACCGGTAGCAAGAAAGTCAATCTCCCCTTGATCGAAGGGCGATATAAGAAAAAAGTTTTCCGTCTGTAATGTTGTGTGCGAGTAGGTGCATGTCCTAATGGAGAACAGAGCCCCCCATTGACAGAGTAAAAACGGTAGAGTAGCACGATTACCCCCAAAGGAGCAGTCATGCAAGTGACAGAAGAAGCGAGTGAGCATTGCCGGTTTGTCGGCGAGGGATTTGAAGAGTTTCAGGAACTATCACATTTTATGAAATGTGATAGTTCCTCGGTGGGAAAATGGCAAGGAGAAACAAACTGAAAGACCTGGTTGAGAGAGGTTGATGCATGAGGCGTAAGCGACAGGCGGCGAATGAATTGACTCGGCGGCTCGCCATTCCGGGCG
>JAEEGL012287088.1_pt1 | contig 10143 bp, 6 predicted proteins | sample 9134231 | NCBI WGS metagenome assembly JAEEGL01 (sample SAMN16246548, study PRJNA631951) | gut metagenome | biome: gut microbiome; feature: rumen; material: fiber-attached | host: Bos | place: Iran: Karaj | collected 2018-10
AATTTTTATCATATCCTAATCTTTTCTTAGGATTAGTATTTAAAATATTTAAAATTAAATCTTTAGCAGATTTATCAAAATTATCAAGACAATTTTCATTAAATTTTCCTTGTAGAATATTTTGAAAAATTAAATATTCAGTTTTATCTCTAAAAGGAGTAGTTCCAGTTAAAATTTGATAAAGAATAATAGCAACAGACCAAATATCAGAATATTCTCCAATAGGAAAATTATTTTTTATAGTCTCAGGTGGCATATATTCTGCAGTTCCTACAAATTTTTGTTTTTTTACTATTTCCATTTGATTTTGATTATCATTATTTATTGTAAGTGATTTTTGTATATTTTTACTTATATTAGATTTCATTTTTAAAGATTGATTTATACTCATTTTATCATAGTCACAGTTTATATTATTTTCTTCGTTTGAGTTTATTGAAAGATTAAATGATTCACTAAATGATGTATTACTTATAAATTTTTTTTCATCTATATATTGATATGATTCTTCATCAAGAATTTTTCCTTTAAAAGTTGCTGTACCAAAATCAATTAATTTTAAATTAAAATTTTTATCTATCATAAAATTTTCTGGTTTAATATCTCTATGAATAATATTGAGTGTACCAAGATATTCTAAACATAAAACAATTTGAGCAATTATAAATTTAATTTCATTAATTGATAAATTATTCAAATTATTTGTCATAAATTCTGATAAATCACCTTTTTTACAATATTCTTCAACAATAAAAAAATTCTCATTATCTTCATAACAACCATAAATTGAAATTATATTTGGACAATTACATAAATTTAACATTTCATTTTCAACATAAATTTGATATGTTTTATTTTCTTTTTCAATTAATTTTTTATCTATTATTTTAATAGAATAAATTTGACCTGTTTTTTTATGTTTTGCTTTATAAACTTCTGCATAAGAACCATTTCCTAAACATGCTAAAATTTCAAAGTCATTTTCTGAAAAATTATATTTAGAAGTCATTTTTGGTTTATTTGTATTTAATTTTGTATTATTAGATATTTGATAAGGTGATTCAAAAACGTTTGATGTTCGAAAATAATCAACTGAACTACTTCTAAAAAGATCTTCTTCGTTATGATTTGAAAAATTTTTTTCTATATGTTCTTCATTTATTTCTAAATTAGACTCATTTTCATTATTTATTGACTCTTTATTTAATTTTTGATTATTTTGAAGAAAAAGTTCGAAAATTGAAATATTTACTTGACTCATTTGATTATAATTAATTATTTATTTATAATTTTCATGAAAATTAAATGTAAGTTTTAAATATTTTGAATTTAAATATATGTTTTTATATATTTATTTTTTATAAATATAATAGGAAAAATAAAGATTTAAAATAATATATTTAATAAAAAATATTATATTATTATAAACAATTGAATATTAATAAAAATATATAATATTTTTATTCAATTATTTTTAATGATTAAATCAATTGAATAAATTTTATTAATTAAATAATTTATTATTTATATTCCTATATATAATAAAGAAATATAAAAAATAAATTAAATAAATATTAGATTTATTATAAATATAATAAAATTTTTTATATACTATCTGTTAAAATGTTACGTTTTTAAAAATAATTATTTATATTTATAATGATTTTCAAATAAAACCTATTATATTACAAATTAAAAAATATTTTTTTAAAAATTCAATTCATAAATTAATTTAAATTATTTAAAAAAATCTATCAATTATCACCTCCACTATTTTTTAAAGCTTCATTATATTGATTTCCAAGACAATATCTAACATAAGATTCCAACTCTCTACATTTTTTTACACTTAATTTATCAATATCAAATTCTAAATATTTTACTTTTTTATCCCTTACAGTATGATTTTGAATAATTTTAATTATTCCTTTTAATTGTTCAATATTTAATTTACCTATATTTTCACCTAAAGCTTTTTTTTCATCTAATGACATTGGATTATTATTTTCTATTTTTGATGCTTTTTCCAAATTTTCATTAATAATTGATGATGAATTAATTAATTTATAAATTTTATCTGTATAATCATTTAATTTTGAAATATTAATATATAAATTACTATCTTTTTCATAATTAACTAAATAAAATTGTAATGTTTTTTTTAAATCATTATAAATTTCATTTACATTTTTATATTTATTATTTTTTAAATTTTTTTCTATTGTTATTATTGATGGTTCTGATAAATTATTTCTATTATATATTTCTTTGGATATATCATTATTTAATATTTTTTTAATAAATAAATCACATTTATTATTATCATTATTTTTATATTCTTTTGGTATATATGATGATAATGAAGCAGAAAGAGATAAATTTTCTTCTGTTTCTAATTTGTATCCTTTTGGCATTAATTTATTTATCAGAATTGATTCTAATGGACTTAAAATATATTGGTTTTCTAATGTTGACATTTTTTAGAAAAATAATTTTTAAAAAATATTTATTAATTTTATCATTTCATTTACTTCTTTTTTTAAATATTATTTATATATATTTTTCAAAATAATTTTTATTATTTATTTAAATAAAATGTTTGAGTTGAGGATATATAAAGTTATTTTATTTTTTTTACTAATATTGTTAATACGATAATCTCAATTTTACAAAATTAAGATATTCCTTCATTTTATTATTATTTAGCATTTATTTGATAGGAATGAATTATTTAATTTTTTTTATATCAATTAATTTAGAATTAATATTTCTATATTGATGAAATAAATTTTTTATTAATTAATGATTTTTACTAATTTTATTTTGAGTATTTTCCAATAAAATAATTTCAATTTCATTTACAATTATTGATGAAAAATTTGAATCGGTAATTTTTTTTATAAAATCTTTTCCTATTTTGTATAAATTTATATTATCTGCATTATCAATTTTTTTCATTAAAAGACAATTATGTAATTATAATTTAATGAATATTTTTTTTTATTTTCAGATTCTCAACTTTAAAAATTATTAATGCTATAAATTCTATTTAATCAATATTTTTAAAAATAAAAAAGTTTTCAATTATATCTTTTAATTCTTGTTTATTATTTGTCATATTTTTCTAATGTTTTTTAAAATTGATATAAAGCTTTATTGTCATTAAATAAGTCTTTAATTGCACAAGATATTTGTTGGAAATCATCTTTAATTTCTGAAATTATTTAAAAATTTTCTTTTATTTAAATATATATTTTCAAATGAAATAATTGAATAAAAAAATTGTTGTATTTTTGTAATTATTTTGCTTCTTGATTCTATTTTTGTAATTAAATATTTCATACTAATTTAGTATATTTTCAAATTCTTTTTTTGAATCAAATAACATTTTTAATTTAAGTTTAAAATTTGAAAAAAAATATAGTAATTTAAATAAATATATTTAATTTATTCTCAATATAATCTCTAACAGGACTATGGCAATTTTTATACATTTTATTTGTTTTATTTTTTGAAGTATTTAAATAATTTAATTTAGACTCTCCTCCATTTTGAAGAGAAGCATCAAAATATCCTCCTTGACTTGAAGTATAATTATTAAATAATTTTCCTGCATTTTTTCTTTTATTTTCGGATAAATTACCAATTCTTTTAAGTGAATTTTCAAATGAAAATTGTTTTTCTTTTTTAAATTTATCATAACCTAAAATTGTTTTACTTGTGTTTGGATATTTTTTAATTAATTCATTATTTAATTGATTTATTTTTAACTTTTTGTAATTATTTGGTATTTCTTTATTTTCATTAATAGTATTATTATTACTGTTATTATAATTAGTTTTATTATTTTTATATTTTTCATTTATAATTTCCTCATTTTTATTTGCTTCTTCTAATTTTTTGCATTCTTCTTCTTCAAGTCTACAAACTTCATTTATTGTTTTTTCAATACTTTCTATTAAATTTAAATTTACTTTTGATGAAATTAATTCATCAAAAATATTTTTTGAATATAATTTAATTATTATATCTTTTAATATATCATTTGAATTTATTTTCATCATTATATCAGCTACTCTTGATGCTTTTTTACTATCTCTTTGAGGTGAATTTGTTATTGTTGATAATATTTTTGAATTATTATAATTTGGAATATTTGAATTTGAATAATTATGTATTATTGGCTGTTTTACAATTTGAGAATTGAATTTATTATCATTAAAATTATTATTTAATAAATTATTTTGATTGTTTTTTATATTAAATATTTTCATATTTGGAATTTGGTCTTTTGATATAATATTGTTATTATTTATTATTTTATCATTTTGAATATAATTTGATATTGAATAATTATAATTATAATTTGATGAATATTGATTTTTATTTGGTTGAGAATTTTGATAAAGATTATTTTGATTATCAAAAGATGAAGATGTATGATTTACTTTAATTTCTCTATTTTCTATATTATTAGGTAATGATAAATTATAGTTTTGAGATGATAATGATTCATTATATGATTTTGGATTATTTAATAAAATTTCCTTATTATTTAAATATGGATTTTGAGTATTTCTTAATGCAATTTCTTTATTATTTAAATATTGATTGTCAATATTGTTTATTATTAATTCTCTATCATTATATGTTTTTTCAGTATTATTCAATAATATTTCTTTATTATTATAGGGTTTTTCATTATTATTTATTAAATTATCTTTATTATTTATATATAGATTTTGGGTATGATTTAATAATATTTCTCTATTATTATAAGGTTTATCATTATTATTTAATATAGTTTCTTTATAATTATAAGGTTTTTCATTATTATTTAATATAGTTTCTTTATAATTATAATCATTTTTAATATTTGAATTGTTATTATCAATATTATTATTATAATTTAGTTGCAATAAAGGTTTTGAATTATTAGAAATTGTAAAATAATTTTGATTTTCATTTCTGTTTTTTAAATTACTAATATCCTCATTTTTATTATTTTCATTAAATAATTTTTGTAATGATGTACTTTTAAATGTATAATTATTAAAATTTAAGTTACTTTCAATTGTTTTTGATTTTATATTAAGTGAATTATTGTCATCATTTTCTTCTTTTAGAATAATATTATTATTATTTGAATTTATAATTTCTTTTTCATTTTCTTCTTTAAAGTTAGAATTCCTTGAAAAAATATTATTTTCAACATTGTTTCTATTAATGATATTATCAACTTGAAATGAATCAGTAATTGGAGAATTTGTAATATAATTTTTTTTTTGTGTTGAATTTTCAGATTTAATATCTGAGATATTATCCATTATATTCATATTATTTTCTTGATTATCTCCTTTTTGACTTACAAAATCTTCATCATAATTAAAATTTAACTGAGGACGAAAAGATGTAAAATTTTTTGAATTATTTAAATTATTATTTTTTTCATTATCTATATCATTAATATTTTTATTATTATTTAAATTTTCGTAATTATTATTTTCAATTGGTAAATAATTAGATTGTATATGTGTTGAATCTGTTTTTTTGTCGATATTTAAATTATTATTATTTTTTGAATAATATATTTCATTAACTTTATTTTCTTCTTTATTTTCAACTTCATTATTACTGCTAATTGTATTTTGATTCTCAAATTTATCATCTAAATATCGTTTGTTATAATCAAACGAATCATAATTATATTCTTTTTTTTTATTTAATTCATTTGAGTCAATTGATGAAATATTATTATTGTTAAAATTCTGATTTATAAATGATTCTATTTGTTCCATTATATAAAGAATAAATTCTTTATTCTTCATAAAATCTTCGAAATTATTAATATTATTATTGAATAATTTTTTTAATTCTTGTATTTTAAAAAGGATTTGTTGTTCCATATTAATTTAAAAATATATTTAAATTTATTTATATTTTAATTACCATTATATAGATATAAAAATGTAATTATATTTATTAAAAAATTAAAGAAATTAATAATGTATTTTTTTAATTTAAACAATAAATTATTTATCAGACAACAACAAAAATTTTTAAAATGGAATTTGAAGAAATAGTAAATAAAATAATATCAGAATTTGAAAAAATAACATCAAAACCATGTTATGAGATATCTTTTATAGAAAATTCACACCCAGATATTTTAGATGATAAAATAGGCGGAGAACCTTATTTACCAGAAGGAGAAGAGTATCCAAAAGATGAAAAAGGAAATAATTTAGGATTATTATTCCAAATAAATTTAAAACAAATTGACTTAGAAAATTTCCCAAAAAAAGGAATATTAGAAATATTCACAGATACAGAAAATGAATATCCCCCAAAATATAAAATTAAATATTTTGAAGAAGGGAAAAAATATCAAAAAAATCTTCCTATAATTGAAAGGAAAGAACATATATCACCAAACTCTTATAAAATAAAAGTAAAAAAGAGAATTAATTATATGTCAAGTGAAGATTTTAAATATAAAGAATTTATAGTCAAAGCAGCAGAAAATGTAACTGGAATTAAATTTAAAGATTATAATGAATTAAGTGAAAAATATAAAGATCAAGTTACTATTAAAGCTGAACAAATGAGTAAAATTAAAATTACTATGGGAGGAAATCCTGATTTTTGTCAATATGATCCAAGAGCTGAATTAAATGGGAAAAATATTTCTTTGTTTAAATTAGATTCTATGTGTCATCATGGAATTAGATTAGGAGATGCTGGAATTTTAAATGTTTTAATTAGTGAAGAAGATTTGAAAAAATGTAATTTTGATAATTGTTATCTTGGATGGGATTGTTATTAGATTTTTATTTTATTTTATTTATTTTAGGTTTTTAATTATTAAGGAGATAAAATGAAATAAAGTGATTTAATTTAGTATATTCTATTATATTATACTTATTTAATTTTAAGAATATTAATTTAAAAATTCAAATTATTTATTTAAAAAAAATATTATTTTACTTTTATAAATAAATAAAAAAATTAAATTTATTATGCACTATCTAAATTCCATCTATGTTTATTAATTTTTTCACAATGACATCCTCTTGATTCTTTAACTCTATTCATACAACAAGACCAAGCCATAAACTTTTCAGCAATTTCATACTCATTTTTAGCATTTTGTTTATTTTTATTATCGTTATTAATATTATTATCAGGTTGAATTTTTTCTTTTGTAAAAATAAATTCTCTAAATGTTCCAGGATGATAATATTTATTTTCAATCCAAATTTTATTATCTTTATAATGACTCATAATTCTTTTTTGTTTTTGCATTTTTTCCCCTGCTAAAATAACATTTTTATAAGCATCTAAGAAAATTTTTTTACTTAAATCACTATTACTATCTTTTTTGACTTCATTTAATATATTATTAGGATCAGAAATAATATCATCATCTCCATTTGTTTCAGTCATTTGAAATTCATTTCCATTTCTTGAAAATTGTTTATTATATTCATAAATATTTTTCTCAATTGGATATTTACTAATTAACATAGTATTTTTTTCAATTTTTAAACCTTCAGTTTTTTGTTTCATTAAAGCCAATTTTAATTTCTTTTTTGCTTCAGCTTGTTTTTCTTCTTTTAATTTTCTTTCTTCATTTAAAACATCAAATTTATTATTAACTAATGGTTTTAATAATTCAATTCTTTTATTTTTATCAGAAATTTCAGTTTTAGATGGTTTATACCAATTTATATCTTTCCAATCTGCAATAGTTTGCATTTTTTCTGCAATTTCAATATCTTTCCAATTACTTTTTGGTCTTCCTATAAATTTATTTTCAGTTTTTTTTCCAGTTATAATATCAAATTTTTCTTTATATTTTTCTGACATTTTTTTATGTACTAATGCATTTACTTTTTCTTTATTTTTCTCTGCTCTAGGAACTTTACTTTTAATATCTTCAAATACTTTTTCTCTTTCAATCCACATTAAATCTTTTACTTTATTCATTGTTTTATAATTAAATTTTTCTAATGATAAAGGATCTTTATAAGGTTTAAAATATCTTGTTTTTTCCATTTTTTTTCTTGCTTCTGTAATATTAAATGGTGCACTATTAATTCTATTTTCTTCATTATTTTTCCAATATTTTTGACTATTAAATGATGCTGTTTCTAAAATTTCTTTAAACATTTTTTTTTTTTCTTTATTTCCTAAAACAGAACATTTATTCCAATAATTATTTTCAGTTATTAATTCATATTTAATATCAATTCCAGGATTAACAAATTTTTCTTTTAATGGTACAACATGATAATCCATTAATCCATTTTGTAAATTAAATAAAGTTTTTTTTAAAGGAGGTTTAAAACTCTTATCATCTGGTTTAGTACTAATATTCCATCTTGGTTTTTTAGTTTCAAATAAATCTTTTTCTATTAATTCTTTAACGTATGCTTTTGCAGTCTTAGCTCTTTCACTCATTCCATATGTAAATTTTTTATTTGTTAAATCAAAATTTACATTTAATTTTTTTTCCCATTTTTGATGTAACTTATCTAATGTGAATTTTTTGTAAAATTCTTCATCTGTCATTTTTTGAAGTTCTTCACTTGTATATTCAGGATGGAGTCTATATACAAATAAAGAAAATGGATTTTGTTGTTGCATTGTATATGGAAATTTTTGTTCTTCATCTTTTTTAATATCTAAATCTGAGAAACTTCTTTTTAATTTATTATTTAGGGAATTTGCTAAAAACATATTTTTTATATTTTTATAAATATAAATGAATTAAAAAAATATATTTTCAAATTTTTTTTAAATATTAAAATTACAAAAAATAAATATTTTTACTATTTTATTATTTTTGATTTTCATTATTATCACTAGTATCATTAATATTAACATTATTATTAATGGAAGGAAGTGCAGTAGATTTAATTTTAAAATGTGCTTTCATATTAGTATCCCAATTATTTAATTTTTCCACATATCTAATATCTTGTTTTAAATTCTTTATTTGATTTAACTTTTCTTTCATTTTATCATCTCTAATCTGTCTTGCAGTTTTATAAGGGTCTTCAGCAATTAAACTTAATTTTCCTAATTCATTTCTAATAAATCTAATATTATTTAAATCCCTATTAAAAGTCAAATCATAATTCTTTTGTGTATAACCATTTTCCTCCATTAACATCTTAGTTTCCATTCTAATAATTTTAGAATTAGGTAAAGTATTCAATCTTTCTTTTTCATCTTTATCCATTTGTATTTTATAAGGAAAATAATGTTTTTTTTGTAAAAGTAATTTTCTAGGTTCAGTTTTAAAATCAATATATTTTAAACCTTTTGGTTTAACTGTTCTATCATAAATGTCCATACTTACTAATTTACAAGAAGGTCTAAATACATATTCTGGTGATGGACCTGGGTCTAAAATTTTTCTTTTTGGTATGAATGTTGGTTCATTTTGATTATAAATTATTCCATGATCTAATGCTCTTATTACTTTTCTATATGAATGGAAACGACATGAAAGTTTTCCTGGCCATTCTCCTGCTAAATGGGTTGGAATACCATCTGTATATTTTAATGGTGCTACTCCATATTCCAGTTGCATTTTTTAAAGAATATTTTTTTATTTTTTATTATTGAGTTTTTTTTTTATTTTTTTCTTTTAAAATAAGTTTTCTAATTTTTTTTATATTTTTTTTATTTTATGATATTTATACTAATTATTATTTTTAATTAATATTAATTTTATTCATATAAAATTAATAAAGAGTATACCAATATTTTTCTTTTTTTTACATAATGATTATATTTTAAAATTTTAATTTTATTTTTCTGTGATAATTAATATTATTATTATTATTATTTATTTGTGAATTATACTTTATAAAATTAGATTTTTTATCACCTAACCAAACAATACATAATTTATCTTCTTTACAATTATTTAAAGGAATTTCAGGATTAAAAATAGGTAAATCATGATTTGGAAGACCATTTTTTTTAACTTCTTTAATACAATATTTATCTAATTGACTCATATTAAATTGGATATTTTTTTTTTCACTTCTTAATTGTTCATTTATTATATTTAAAGAAAATCGAATAAATTCAAAAATTGTTTTATCTTCATTTACTAAAATTTCAATA
>JAEEGL012466703.1_pt1 | contig 10143 bp, 19 predicted proteins | sample 9134231 | NCBI WGS metagenome assembly JAEEGL01 (sample SAMN16246548, study PRJNA631951) | gut metagenome | biome: gut microbiome; feature: rumen; material: fiber-attached | host: Bos | place: Iran: Karaj | collected 2018-10
GGCTGAGGGGGTTAAAAGTCCGATACTGCGAGATGTCTGATTGATGCTCTTGCCGTGCCATCTTTCGTGACCGGGTTGCAGAATACAACTACATGGCCGCAACAATCAATGCCGAATTTGTCATAGTAGTACGGTGTGCCTTTTTTGGTGGCGATCTGATCACCGCTTTTGATATTGTGTTGTTGCTCAAACTCTGCCTGTTTCGCGTCTCTGAACTTAACAAGCAAATCCGATCTTTTGAGCCTTAAACGCTCAATTTCGGCTGTCAACTGCTGCATTTGTTTTTCAATTTCTTCTGATTTCATACTGATATGGTGCTTTAATTGTTAATTTTCCGTTAAATAGGCTTTCTAAGCCCTTTGAATTGTCGGGGTGCTCAGTTATACGTCTAAGCCTCCGTTTGTTCCTTCTCGGTCTTTTCTGCCTTTTCCTTTTCGTCCAAAATGTGTGCTGCCATACCGATTGCAGCGACGGTGATCACAAATTTAGCCTGGTTAGCCTCATCGGGTTTTACGTCCTCAACCTGGCCGTAGTCAATGGTGATTTCGTCACCGATAGCCTCAACCAAATGTGCTGCCAATTTGGGGTCTTTCTGTGTGAAACCTAACGCAAGCAAGGTATCACGGATATACTGCTTTTCAACCTCGAAAACTACTTTTACTTTTTCTTCCATAATGATGTTTGTTTTATTGGGTTAATAACTTATATGGTGCTTAGCATCATTCTTGCAAAAGCTGTTGTGTAAGGGCTTGCAGCCCATTGTATTTTTACTTTTGGCGCACAAGTGAAATGCCCTTTTGGAATTAGATAACTTATACCATACTCGTTATCAACGAAAACAAAATCAACAGGCACATACCCCATTTTTCTTGTTTCCTTTTCCGCTTCGGCTTTTTCGCTTTCGTAACAATACACGACAACTTTAGAGCCTTTTTCGTACATTGTCGCTAAATCTATAGCATAAATATTTTCTTTCATAATTTTAATCTTTTAGATAGTACGGTGTCGAATACCCTGCGCCTTTCAGGGGTAAATCCCTGCACCAATCAATCGGCTCACTAAATAGGGCCTCAACTTGATCTAACGTCTGGTCGGGTGTGGCCTCGACAATGATTTCATCGTGAATGTGGAAAACGACGGGCAAACCTTTCTCCCTGGCTCTGAGTATGACAATGCCCAGAATGTCACGGGCTACGGCCTGCACAATATTCTCTGTCAGCTTACCGCCATAGGTTCGGATGCTACCCCATTTCTTCGTGGTCTGATTCAGGCCCTCATATTCAATGATCTCATGGTCGCCTCTCCACCCGTCGTTATACTCAGTTTCTATAACTGCGCGTGGGTAGCAGATCGTTCGGCCACTTGGCAGGGTAATTGTCAGCATACCCCAACGTCGGCCAATCTGGATGCCACGGTGTACCGTTACGCTCTTACCCGTCTTGATGGCAGAGATAGCGGCTTTCTCAATGATACCCCACATCTTGACAATTCGCGGGTTACTATCACGCCAAAGTTTCACGATCTCCTTTTCTTCATCTTCTGTCAGGCCCAATTTGCTGCCACCCATAGCCTCCAAAGCCGATACACCACCCCCATAGCCCAATGCCAGGGTAGCGATCTTTCCTTTTTGTCTGAGGGCTGCATTTTGGCCGTGTTTCTCAACGGGTACTTTGAACATACGGGATGCGTTTGCACAATAGATGTCGCCGTTTGACCTGAATACATCTAATACCCACTCTTCACCTGCAAGCCAGGCGATCACGCGGGCCTCGATAGCGGAAAAGTCGCAAACGTGGAATGTGTGGCCTGGTGCTGCAATAAACGCTGTACGGATCAACTCACTCAATACCTGTGTGACGTTCCCGTAATTCATTTCAAATTCATCTAAATCACCCTGCTTAACCAAGTAACGGGCGTAGTCCAAACTTTCCAGGTGGTTTTGTGGTAGGTTCTGCACCTGCACCAAACGGCCTGCCCAACGTCCTGTGCGGGCTGCACCGCAAAACTGCAAAAGCCCGTGTATGCGTCCATCCTTACAAACGCACGTCTGCATGGCACTATACTTTTTATTTGAGGTCTTGCCCATTTCCCTACGGATAGCCAGGACTTGTTGGGCCTTTGGCCAATAGATGAGCTGCTTTTCCAGATCATCCAAATTTTTCTTATTCAGGGATGCCACCGTAAAGCCTGTAACCTGGCTGATCCAATCCTTGATCTGTGCCGGGCTGTTGGGGTTTTCCATTCCCGTCATTTCCTGTGCCTGTTTCAGCAACTCAGCCTTATACTCATCGTCAAACCTGGCGGCTGCATCCACTAACACCTGGTCGATCATCACGCCACGATCATTGATTTCCTGGTCGGCAACGTAGAGCTGTTCATCAAAGGCGGCGGGCTGCAATCGTCTCACCCTCTTACAGATGGCCTGCTCTACATCTACGTCTCTGTTGTTATAGTCTTTGAACGTCTGCCATTTGTCGGGCGCGTCGGCGGGCAAATGTCGCTTGCCGTTCTTTCCCGGTACTGAGAAATAGCGGATCAGGGCCTTACCCTCTGTCATTTTACCTTCTGCCAGGTGCAACACCTCACCACACTGCCCCAGGGATAGAGGCAGGCCCATACGTGCTGCCAATACCATAGTACACTGCCATTGGGCAGGATCAAGTGGCTTGGATAGTCCTAAATACTTCGTTAGGCATATTCTTTCAAAGGCGGCATTGAAAGCGGTTTTGAGCACGTCGGGATCAGTCAGGGCGGCAATGATCCAATCTGGCAATACCTCGCCGGATGCCAGGTCTATACACTGCGCCTTTTCACCGTCTATGCTATACGCGAAAAGCAATATAGTAAAGTCCGGGGCCTCAACGTACTTGTAAACGCCACAACTCGTTAGATCGTTGCTGCTATAGGTTTCTATGTCAATGCCTAATTCTGTCATGCTAATTGTTATTTGCTCTTTCAGCCATTCTTACCAGGCTGTCTTTATATTGTCGGCTGTCCTCGTAACCTATGATCAGGTTTGAATAGTCCGGCCTGTTGTTTTCGTACCTTCTGCATTTTTCCTCCCAAAGATTGTGGCCACTCTTTTCATCGTAGCCCACAACGTGCATCGTTACGGTCATATTGGCATATCGCTGCACCTGTGTTTTGCCTATTGGCAGGGGTTTTTCTCTCATTATATCTGCGCTGTTTTAATCCTTCCAATCTCAGCCTCCAAATGTCTGATCGCCTGTGCCTGTTTCTCGATCTGTTTTCTGATCTTCTCACGCTCGGCTGTCAGTCTCTCATTCTCGGCCTTGACCTTTTGAAACTTTCTATCTAACTCGGCATTGCTGCAAATGAGTTTGGCCCACTTGTCATTAAGCACATCACGCTCAATGGCTAAATTCTCGGCTTTCGCTTCGGCCTGTCTGATCTTGGCCTGCAACTCTGCCAGGTGTTTGTCTGTTGTGATTCTCAGCATTTTTGTTTATTGTTTTAGAAAACGCCACCGATTTGCCCCACTCGGTAGCCACATGGCCAACAAACGATTTGGATAGTACGCGAGCGTAACTACGGTTTCGATCCTGCGGCCTACAGGCTTGTTTGGTAGAAAAGAAAATTAAAGATCATCGTCCTCATCACCCAGATCAACGTCCTCAAAGTCGCTCTCTGCACTTGCACGGCCACCCAGACGCTCATCGTCTTTGAACTTCATGATGTTGTTGAGGCCAACGGCAATGCCCTTGTTACCTGAAACATCGTAGCCGTAGAAGGTGACGGACATAATGGCCCACACACCGCTATAGATTTCCTCTTCGTCAACAATGGGTACTTTGTTCTTATCAACGATACCGGGGCGCGTTTTGCTCTTGGCTTTGATGTAGAAGCATCCCTCATAGATTTCATCGTCCTTGTCAACGTCGCCATCATGTAGCGGCATATCAAGTTTCTTGGGTTCCTTACCACCCCACTTGCTGACGATAGCGGATTTCTTGGCGTTCTCAATAGCGGTCTGGATCGCCTTAATGGTTTCCTTCTCAGTCTTGGGGATCAGTACGTTTGTCATGTACTTACCATCCTCGGCTGTGCCACCCTCCTGGGTGTACTTGTTGAATACGTGTGTGTAGGAAAGGCGGCAGGGGCCAAACACTACTTTTGTCTCACTGATGATTTTTGGTGTAAGCATAATTTTTTGTTTTTAAATTGTTATTAATCTAAGGGATTCTCGCCGTACCCTTGCGCCCATTCCAAAGCGGCTTTGATGCCTTGCTCATAGGTCATGCCAGGGTATCTTGTTTCACCCAGTTCTTCTTTCTCCATGCACTCATTGAGCACATTATCAATCTCATTTTCGGTTGGTACAAATTCCATAGTGCCGGATTACTTAATATTCCACATCTTGTTTGTACCGTCGGCATTGAAAAGCACGTCAATGTTAGCGGCCTGTTTCTGTGTGATAATATCCCAGGCTTTGAGTTGGATAAATTGCTGTGCCGACAATCCCATTTCCTGCTGATACGCTTTGTCTGCAATGGCTCTCTGCCTCTCAGCCTTTTCGCGGGCGATCTGCACTTCTGCCTCACGTTCCTGTGTCTGTTTGGCCTGGACTGCCTTTGCCGTCCTATTCATTTCTGCAAGCTGCTCTGCATTGGGGATAGCCTTGCCGATTATAACGGTCTTGATCACTACAGGTAATTCAGCCTCTTTTGATAACTGCGCTACATAGTCCTGCATTTCCTTCAATACCTTGGTGTCTATATCATTCAGGACTTCGCGGTTACTCATTAGATCGAATGGGCTGTGCTGTGAAACGTAATCGCGTACCCGGTTGCAAAAATGGTTGTAGATGTTAGTATCAAACCAGGTAACGCCATAGTTCTGCAACAGGATCGGGGTTTTGCCCGGCTTGATCTGTGTGACAATAACGGTGTGGAAATCAAGCGGGGTGTTATCATTGGAAATCAAATCTTCCATGTTCACCTGGTGCTTCTCAGGCACGATCTTGAAAGTCTCGCTTGCCGTTGACCACCAACACCACGCCAAACCTGTAGTGACGGCCTCATCGTCAACGCCACCGTGGCCCCAAAGCATAGGGTGGTAGATTAATACTGCCTCTTCGTCTGCTGACGGGGCTACCCAATGACAACTTGTCAATGCAATGTTTATGAAAACTACTGCCAAAAACAAAATCAACTTTTTCATTTTACTACTTTTTTAAGTGTTACTAAATAGGGGTTACAATTCACTCGGCGGGTGTTGCTACACCCCAATCCTCTGCAAAAATATCCTCCCAGGTGGGAATGTAATATGTTGCATTTGCCGGGGTCTTTTCATCGTCGGTTAAGACGATCTGCAAAACCTGGTCATGGTACAAAATTTCACCGTTGCCAACCGTTCCGATCATCGGTTTAATAGTCTCAGGCAAAGATGTCATTTTCGGCACAATGTCCTTTCCGATACACTGAGGTATCTGTTTAATGATCACTTTGTTTTCACCCTTGGCGTTCCATTCGTTACGCCAGGCGTAACCGCCTTTATTCAAGGCTTCAATTACTCTTGCAAAATTCGCGTACATCGTTATTACTTTTAGGGTTTATAAATCATCATCGTCTGCCTCTTCTGGCTTTTCTTTCTTCGCATACTCGAAAACGTCCATTATCGGGGTTTCCTCGACCTTGGCCGTAACGTAGTCAATCATAGTGCCACCCATCACTTCCTCAACGCTCTTAACGGCTCCATTGAATGATCCGGCATTGATCAGGTACACAACTGCACTACGCTTTTCCTTTTCGGTCTTTTCGTCAATAGTGATAAACTGCAACTTTGCCTTATACCACATATCGGCTGTGTCGCTGTCTGCAAAGAAAATCTCAGCAAACGGGGCGGGGTCAATATCCACTACCTTAAATTCGCCACTGATATATGAGGCCATTTCTTCGGTAATACGTGCTTCTGCCTCTGTGAATGTCAGGGCATCCACTACATAGGATTCAGTCACCTTTTTCTGTCTGCCCTCTTCATCCGTCTTTTCGTAACGGATTTTGCAGATAAACCAATTCGCTGTTCTACTTCTCATTTTGAATGTTCGTTTAACCGGGCTTCGATATTATCTAAGATGTTCTCAACGGTTCTACCTGGATATTCCTTAATGATACTCCTTAGTGTCTCAGCCCACATCTTTAACCTTAGATCACTCATTAGCCAATATCCTTGAAATCGTCTGCTGCTGAATTGTACGCCTCTCGCTTGTCGCTGTCAGGTACTAACGTCGGCTTGCCCTGTGGCTTTTCGATATAGTCTTTACAGAGTGTGCCAAATGCTTTCTTACCGATCAGTTTTTCAAGGTCTGTGATCGTTCGTAACTCAGTCGGCTTTAGGATCGTCTCAGGGGCATAGCCCTCCTTAGTGAGTAATGCAATGACGGCATCGGGGTTGGTGATCTTTCTGATACTGCGCCCTGCAACCAACTTGTAACCTGGATAGTTCGTACCGTCCAAAGCTGCCTGCAAAGTGAAATCCTCAATGCCTTTCAACCAGGACTTGATCACCTCGATATACGGCAATACCTCAGTGGCCATTTCCTCCGGGCTGATCAGGTTCGGATTAGCCTTTTCCCGTGCAATACTGAGGGCGGTGTTTGCCAGGGCCTTACATTGGGCCTTGACCTTGCAGAATTGACACCATTCGCCGGGGGCCTGCTTGCCGTTGCCTGCATAGGCTTCTTCGGCCTTGGGCTTTAACTCAGTCTTTGCCCACCAAAGGAGATCGGACACCTTAACCTCAGACTCGGATAGGTTGTCTATTCGGGGCTGTACTATAGTCATTTTCACCCGGTCAATGTTGTACTCGAAACTGAATTTGTCGTAGGCTCCCAAAGCATAGATTTTCATTTGTGGGTTTTCGTAGGCTGACACCTTCACGCCTTTGCCATACTTGAAATCTATGATCTCCAGGCATCCGTCTGCAATGATACAGGCATCACCCGTACCGAAACCGTCCGGCACCCATTGAGTGAAATTCAAACGAGTTTCAACCAATAACTGCGCGTCACGGGTCTTTGCCCTGGCTGCATTATATTTCTCGATTACGATAGTGGCATAAGTATCGGTGTACTCATCCATTTCTCCCGTGTGGTATTGCTCAAAGTATTGGGCAATTTCCGCACTCTCTTCATCCGTTGCCAAACCTAAAAACTTTTTCAGTTTCAGGGCGCAATAGGCGTGTGCCAATGTACCCTCTTCGGCGTATGAACTGCCTTTGTCCTCTACGTTCTCTTCCAGACGCGGGGCGGCTGTGCAATTCATCCACCTGTGGGCTGCTGACGGGCTTAATAATGCGTGTACTCCTGGCATAACTTAAAAAGCATCGGGTTTAGAAATCTCTCCCTTATCGTTGACAATGAGTAGATCGCACTCAGCGATAAAGTCAGCGCGTTTGTCGGCGGGCAATGCACTTGGCTTGTCGGCTCCCAACAGGGCTGAAATGTTCTTGAAGGTGGCATTGAGTTGGCGGTGGTACTTCTTATAGAGGTCGCCATCGGTATTGTCTTTCCAATCCTCGCCCTCGATTCGGCATCTTGCACGGTTCATGGCCTCACGCACATCTTCCTCTGTCAGTTCCTTGTTAGGTTCCTGACTTGCCGGGGCTTCCTGGCTCTCTGGGGCGGGTTCTGGTGCTGCCTCTTGGTTGTCGGCCTGCTGTCCTTCACCGTTGGCGGGTTCCTGGCTCTCAGGGGCAGGGGCGGGGTCTGACTTCTTACGGCCACGGCCCTTACCCGGTGCTGCCGCTGTGTTTTCTTGCTCACTTGCCGGGGCAGGTGCTTGGATCGCTGCCGGGGCCTGCTTGGTCAAAATGGCCGTGACTAACTGCACGACTTCGGGCGTTACTCCGATATTGACCTGAATTGTTACGCTAAAATCTGTTTTCATAAATCAAATAGTGCTTGATGTTATTAACTCATTTCTTCGGCTATTGCCTTGATGTCTTTCGCAACGATTACCGTACAGAGCACACAAAGGGCTGAAAGTACGATAGTAACAATGATTTGTCCCATAATGCTTGAATTTTAAAGATAAACTTTTTCCCAACACTTGATTACTGCCTGGCCGTTCGTCACTTTCTCGCCTCCCGTCTTACGGGCACGAAACTTGATGTAGCCCAATCTTTCATACTTGGCTACGGTGTGCCTGTCTATCTGCAAAGCTGCTGCAACTTCACCCTGGTTGTAGAGGCTTTCTTGGTTAACTTCCGGCCTGGTCTTGATCATAGTGCTGACTTTGTAATTACTAACTGATTAGGTTTCTCGCCTTCTACGGCTGAATACTTGCAGCCCTCAATCCTTGCCATCTGGTAGGCTGTAGCCTGGCCGGAATTGTAGGCCATACGATCCGGGCAGTCAAACGTCTTGGTTTCGCCCATCTTCATGTTTCTTAATGCTTCGCGTGTTACCATTCCTTTAAAATTTTAGTGATACTGAGTTTCTTTGTCGCTTGTCATGGCATAGCCTCAACGTGGAAAGAAAACCACCTGGACGGCCAAAGCCTTGTTTTTAAACGCCGGGGCAGTGGCCTTGCTTGCCAATGCCTTTTTGCTGTAGTGCTCTGCATGGAGATCACCCACCAACAAACAGAGGCGGGTAAAACCTACCAACTGACTTTTACCCTTCTCAGGTTGCAGTCTGATGAGAAATTCACGGTTGATCTTCTGCCGTAGATTCTCAATGTTTTCTACCAAATAGTGCTTTGCCATAACCTTTTCTGTTAAAATTACTTATTTACTTACTTATATCTTTGGCGGTAAAGAAAAACTGCCGTATCTTTGCAGTTGTGATTTTGATTAGTTGGGCTTAGATGTCCGACAGCCTTTCTTGTATCGCCTTGATTAGTTACTTATATCTGGGTGCAAAGATAGGCAAAATGAATGAATTATGCTTCATTTTGCCTGTTAAATGATGTTAAGAAGATGCAACTTTTTGGCTCTCGGTTTCGTCGCCCATGCGTAACGTATTGATAATTAGTGCATTATGGTGACAAACGAAGAAAAAGAAATTGTAGGCAGAATGAATATGTTTCTTGCCGAAACGGGAAAAACCAACAAAGCGGAGGTTGCCCGTTGTATTGGTGTGGATGCCGGAACATCGGGAAACGTCCTGAATGGAAAGCGTGGCCCGTCGGTTGTATTTATCCAGAAATTCTTGGCCGCTTTCCCTGAGTTGTCGGCTGAATGGCTCATGCGTGGCGTGGGTAGTATGCTGATCGGTGCTGTTGTGCCAAACGATAGCATGGAAGTGAAACGCCTACAGGATAAAATCGAAACGATCTATGAGGTGTTGGGCAAATTGGGCATTAGCCTGCCTGAACAAAAGAAGGTTGCAGGATAATACGAATGTACCCCAAACGGTAACGGTATGAATAAGGTGCTTGTTTTGCTCATGGTGGCCTTTGCTTTCATTGCCTGCTCATCTGATAGCGATAGCAAGGAAAGCAACCCTGACGGGCAATTTGTGGCCCACAATGGCACGATCCTGTTGATGGCCGAATTTGACAATGGCAAATGTTGGCGGCTAACAGGTTTCAAAGATGGCCGGGTGTTTGGCCAATGTAGCGTTTTCTCCACTACAGGCCAATACCCTAATTATACGTGCGCGGGTGACGGTTTTTCTATGGTATGCAAATTCGTAAACTCAGATAATTTTGATGCAACCATTTCCGGGCAAATGCCAGGTCTCTACGGCTCAGATCGCAGTGAGGTTGCAGGCACATACTCATTCAGTAGATTTAGTGGTGTGTTGGATGCAAACGGAGACGGTATTATAGATGCCTACCCGTAATCTCTCATGGGCTGTATAGATTCAGCAAATTTTCAGCAAATAGAAATAAAGAGTTCATTAACTTACTGAATTTCAGATGACTTGCCTTTCTACCCTCTCTTCTGGGGGGCGCGAGGTCGCTGGTTCGAGTCCAGTAATCCCGACAATCGCGAGAGTTAAGGTGCTGATTATCAGCGCCTTAACTTTTTTAATACCCAAATTTGCACAACACTTGCACAACATCTCCTTTTCCCGACCATGCGAATCCCCTTTATATACGGAATGTACGCATAGTTCAGAAACCGTTTTGTGTAATATCGTAAAACCCTAAATCGTAGTGGGGATTTCCCCTGTTA
>JAEEGL013283450.1_pt1 | contig 10143 bp, 11 predicted proteins | sample 9134231 | NCBI WGS metagenome assembly JAEEGL01 (sample SAMN16246548, study PRJNA631951) | gut metagenome | biome: gut microbiome; feature: rumen; material: fiber-attached | host: Bos | place: Iran: Karaj | collected 2018-10
CTTGGAATTAGAAGAAAATATGACTCAAGAAGAACTAGCTGCTACTATGGGTAAGACTCAATCATCTGTATCTAATAAATTAAGATTATTAAACTTACCTGATGAAGTTCAAGATGCATTGTTAAAAGAAAAAATATCTGAAAGACATGCTAGAAGTTTACTAAATATTGAAGATGAAAATGAACAAGTTAAAATGCTTGATAAAGTAATCGAAAATAAAATGACTGTTAGAGAACTTGAAAGAGCTATTAAAGAATTAAATGGTGAACCTGTTGATGAAGAAAAGGATGATTCTTCTGATTCAGAAACTGAAGTTGAAACGGAAGCTGATACTGCTATAGAAAACAAAGAAGAAACTGAAGAAGATACAGAAGCTGAAACAGAAGCTGAGAATAAAGAAGAAACAGAAGTTGAAGTAGAGACTGAAGGAACAACTGAAGAAAAAAATGTTGAAGATTCTCTAGTTGATGCGGTAAAAGAATCATTTAATAATACTGACAGTGAAGAAGCTCCAACTGAAGAAGAACCTAAGAAAGTTGATGTTTCAGAAGTAAATTTAGATGAAATCGTTAAAAATGTAACTGAAAAAGTTAATGATGAAATAGAAGTTCCTAAAGAAATGCCAACAGAATCTGGGAGTGTGGAATTCAAATTAGAAAGTGAAGAAGCTCCAACTGAAGCACCAAAGTTAGATTTAAGTAAACTATTTAATCCATTTTCTGATGAAACAGCTAAAGCTGAAAACAATACAGTAGCTAGTAGTATATCTACACCAACAGTAAGTGCAACTTCTAATAATTATTATGATGCTGTAGATAAAGTAAGAGATTCTATTGAAAATATTAAAAAAGATGGATATAAAATAGATATTTCTGAAAGTGAAGGAAACGAAAACTATATTATTAAAATAACTATTCAAAAATAATGACTTTGGTCATTATTTTTTTTTAGTACTTTTTATGTTTATTAATTAGCTTTTATTTGGTAAAATAATAGTAGTATTTAAGAAAAGAGTGATGATAGATGGGAAAGATGATTTCGTTAGTTAATCAAAAGGGTGGAGTAGGTAAAACTACTACTAGTATTAATCTTTCTGCATCTTTAGCATATTTAGGTAAAAAGGTTTTACTTATTGATTTAGATCCTCAAGGAAATACTACAACTGGAATTGGGATGAATAAGGGAGATATAGATAAAAATATCTATGATGTTTTAACTGGTAAGTGTGATATTAATGAAGCAATTATACATACTGAATATAAAAGATTAGATTTATTACCAGCTACTGTTAATTTGAGTGGATTAGATACAGAATTTTTTGAGAAAGGAAAAGAGGAACCTACTTTTGTAAAAAGTGCTCAACTAAAAAATAAAATTGATCCGATAAGAGATAATTACGATTTTATTATTGTTGATTGTCCTCCATCTCTTAGCATAATAACAATAAATGCTTTAACTGCATCTAATTCTGTAATAATACCTGTTCAATGTGAGTTTTTAGCTTTAGAAGGTATTATGCAATTACTTAATACAATTATGATGGCTCAAAAACAGTTAAATCCTAATTTAGAAATAGAGGGTGTACTACTTACTATGTTAGATTCTAGAGCAAATCTAGGATTTGAAGTAGTAGAAGAAATAAGAAAATATTTTAAAGAAAGAGTTTATAACACAATTATACCTAGACTTGTTAGACTTGCAGAGTGTCCTTCACACGGAAAACCAATAATTGCGTATGATCCAAAGTGTAGGGCAACAGATGCTTATTTAAACTTAGCAAAGGAAGTGATTGAGAGAAATGGACAACAATTATAAGAGAAGAGCTCTTGGAAAAGGATTAGAAGAATTATTTAGTAGTGAACAACTAAATTTTGATAATTTAGAAGAAAAGATAATTGATTCTACTCCTAAAGATGAAATAGTTGAAATTAATATTGATGAATTAAGACCAAATCCATATCAACCTAGAAAAGTATTTGATGAAGAAAAATTACAAGAATTAGCTGATTCTATTAGAGAACATGGAGTATTTCAACCAATAATAGTTAAGAAAAGTTCTATTAAAGGATATGAAATAATTGCAGGTGAAAGAAGAGTAAAAGCTTGTAAGATGATTGGCTTGGAAGTTATTCCAGCAATTGTTAGAGATTTTTCTGATGAAGAAATGATGGAAATAGCATTATTAGAAAATTTACAAAGAGAAAATTTAAATGCTATCGAAGAAGCTTTAGCTTATAAAAAATTAATAGATTCGTTATCTATTACTCAAGAGGTATTAGCTACTAAATTAGGTAAAAGTAGAACTTATGTAACTAATATGTTAGGTTTAATCTCTTTACCAGAAGAAGTTAAAGATATGATTATTGATAATAAGATATCTATGAGTCATGCTAGAGTACTTAGTAAAATGAGTGATAAAGATAAAATTGTAGATCTAGCTAATAAAATAGTTAATGAAGGTATTAATGTAAGAGAATTAGAAGAATTATCTAAAGATGATAATATTAAGAAAAATCATAAGATTAATAAGAAAACTGATGAAGTTAATTATTCTTATGCAGAAAATATTCTTACAGATAAATTAGGTACTAAAGTTAAGATTAAAAATAATAAAGTAATTATTTCGTTTACAAATATAGATGATTTGAATAGAATATTAGATATTGTTAATGAGAGTGATTTATGAATGAATTAACCTATGACGTTGGTACGATCGTTATGATGAAAAAAGGACATCCTTGTGGAGAGAATTCTTGGGAAATTATAAGAGTAGGTGCAGATATTAAATTTAAGTGCACTAAGTGTGGAAGAATAATAATGATGCCAAGAGTAGAGTTTAATAAGAAAATAAAGAAAATATTGAAGTAGGTGATTATTTTTGAAAAAAATTAGACTAAAAAAACATAAATTACATCCAATTACTACGTTTTTAATATTAATTTTACTAATAATGATATTAAGTTCTATACTTGCACAATTTAACGTGCAAGTTTCATATTCTGCTGCTGTTGGTAATGGCGAACTTGAAAAAGTAGTAGTTCCAGTAAAAGGAATGTTTAATGCAACAGGTTTTAAGTACTTAGTTAGTAATGTTGCTTCAAACTTTGCAAACTTTGTACCTTTAAGTTCTTTATTAATAGCATTAATTGGTTTATCAGTAGCTCATGCCAGTGGATTAATTGATACATTTATAAAGAGAAATGTTTCTAAGTTAAATGGAAATAATTTAACATTTATAATAATATTTCTTGCAACAATTTCTAGTATTATAAATGAAGTAGGATATGTAGTTTTAATTCCTTTAGCTGCTTTGATGTATGAAGCTAATGGAAGAAATCCACTTTTAGGAATTACAGCAGCATTTTGCGGAGTTGCTTTTGGTTATGGTGCTTCGTTCTTTGCAGGAACTACTGAGATTATTTTAGTTCCAATTACAGAAATGGCTGCTAGATTAGTTGATTCTAGTTTTCATGTAAGTATGTTATCAAACTTATTTGCTATTATTGTTTCAACAATAGTTTTATCTATAGTTGGTACAATTATTATTGAAAAAGTTATAGCTAAAAGAATAGGTAGATATAAAAACAATGAAGATTTTGTTAAAGATGAAACAAAAGAAATTAAATTAGAAAGTGTTGAAGAAGAAGAACAAAAGAGATTAGAAAAAGAAGTTAAAGAAAAGAAAGGTCTTAAGTATGCATTAATTGCTACAATAATATTCTTATTAAGTGTAACTTATATGATTATTCCAAATGCACCTTTATCTGGACTTTTACTTGATGGTACTCAAAATGCTTATATTGATCAATTATTTGGAGATGCATCATATTTTCAATCTGGATTCACATTTATTTTTTCAAGTTATTTCTTTATAACAGGTATTGCTTATGCGATTGGAGCTAAATCATTGAAGAATGATAAAGAATTAATTGAAAAATGTACTGAATTTATGAAGAATATTGGTTATCTAATATTATTGGTATTTGTTGCTTCACAATTTATAGCAATATTTAAAGAAACAAATATTGGTGATGTAATAGTAGGATCTTTAACTAACGTTCTAATCGACTTAAAATTTACGGGTGTTCCACTTTTACTTACTGTGTTTGTATTTACTTTTATATGTGGTTTATTTGTTACCTCTCAGTCATCAAAATGGACAATAATGTCCCCAGTTGTAGTACCACTTTTAATGAGGGCTAATATATCACCACAATTTGCACAATTTGTTTATAGAGCAGGAGATTCACTTGCTAAAGGATTTACTCCTTTCTTAGCATATTTCATCATCTTCTTAGCATATTTAAATGCTTATAATAAAGATAATGAATCAATAAGTGTTAGAAAAGCTATGTCTTTTGTTTCTCCATATGTTTTAATAATAGGAATAACTTGGTTATTTATCATTTTATTATTCTATTTGGTAGGATTACCAATAGGACCAAATGTTAATGTAAGCTTGTAGGAGGTATAGCATGAGTTTAAAGGCAGGAATAGTAGGTCTTCCTAATGTAGGTAAATCTACATTATTTAATGCAATTACAAAACAAAAAATATTAGCAGCAAATTTTCCGTTTGCTACAATTGAACCTAATGTAGGTGTTGTAATAGTTAATGATAAAAGATTAGATAGACTTGAAGAAATATATAAACCAGAAAGAAAAGTTCCTACTGCATATGAATTTACTGATATAGCTGGACTTGTTAAAGGTGCTAGTGAAGGAGAAGGTTTAGGAAATAAATTCTTATCTCATATTAGAGAAGTAGATGCTATAGTAGAAGTAGTTAGATGTTTTGATGATGGTAATATTATTCATGTAGAAAATAGTATTGATCCAGTAAGAGATGTTGAAACTATTAATGTAGAACTTGCTTTATCTGATTTAGAAATAATTACTAATAGAGTAGATAAAATTAAAAAGAAAGCAGAGACTAATAAAGAAGGTATTGATGAATATGAAGCATTAAAGAAAGCTAAAGAGGCTCTAGAAGCCGGCACTGCTTTAAGAAGAGTAGATTTTACTAAAGAGGAATTAGCATTTTTTAAGAGTTATAACTTATTAACTTTAAAGCCAATTATCTATTTAGCTAATGTATTTGAAAATGAATTAACTGAAGATAATAAATATGTTAAAGAATTAAAAGAATATATTAAAAACGAAGATGCTAAAGTAGTTAAAGTTTGTGCTAAGATGGAAGAAGAATTAGCTGGATTATCTGATGAAGAAAAACAAGAAATGCTAGAAATGGCTGGTATTAAAGAAAGTGGTTTAGAACAATTAATTAAAGCTACTTATGATTTACTAGGACTTGAAACATTCTTTACTGGTGGTAAAGATGAAGTAAGAGCATGGACTTATAGAAAAGGAATGAATGCAAAAGAATGTGCTGGTGTTATTCACACAGATTTTGAAAAAGGATTCATCAAAGCAGAAATAATGAGTTATGAAGATCTAGATAAATATGGTTCTGAATTAAAAGTTAAAGAAGCAGGTAAAACTAGATTAGAAGGAAAAGATTATTTAATGCAAGATGGAGATATTTGTTATTTTAGATTTAATGTATAAAAGTATTATTTAGATAATACTTTTTTTAGGAGAAAGTTATGAAACCGATAATAGGAATTGTTGCTAGAGTTGGGTATCCTGGTGGAACTCATGAATATATAGTAGATGATGCATATAGAAGAAAAGTAATTGAGGCGGGTGGAATACCAATTGTTATATTACCTGTAGAAAAAATTGATTATACAATTACTAAATATATGGATACTCCTGAAGTATCTGAAGATAATAAAGATATGATTATAAATGAATTAAAACTATGTGATGGAGTAATATTACCTGGTGGTTTTAGAATAACTAAAGACGATAGATTTATATTAGATTATTTAATTGATAACGATATACCTACTTTTGGAATATGTTTAGGAATGCAAATAATGAGTAATTATAAAAAAGAAGTTTTTTATAATGAAAAAAACGATTCTGTAATTAATCATAAACAGGAAGAAGATTATGTTCATAGTGTTAAAATAAAAAAAGACAGTAAATTATATAACATTATTGGTAAAGAAGAAATTATGGTTAATAGTAGACATAGTTATCATGTTTTACATAACGATTATTTTGAAGCAACTGCTTATAGTGAAGATGGTTATATAGAAGCGTTAGAAATGAATGATAAAAAGTTTATGCTAGGAGTACAGTGGCATCCAGAATCTTTAGATGATGAAATATCTAATAATCTATTTAAAGCACTTATAGATAGTATATCAATCGATAAAAATTAGAGAGTATACTCTCTTTTTGTATTATTATATTTAATGAATAATTATTTGATAAAAGTGTAGACAAATCTGTTAATTTTTGTTATATTACTAGCGAGTATTTTTAAGTACTCCTTGTCAGAAATGACCGGTAGACCAAAAGGAGGTGGAAAAATGAGAAAGTATGAAATTACTTATATCGTTAGACCAGATGTAGATGAAGCAACTGCTAAAAGTGTCTTCGAATCTATGAAGAGTATGCTAGAAAGCAAAAAGGCAAAAGTTCTAGAAGCTAAAGAATTAGGACAAAAAGAACTAGCATATGAAATTAATAAGTTTAAGAATGGTTATTATTTCTTCTTTGTTGTTGAAGAAGAAAATGCTGATGCTGTTAACGAATTTGATCGTTTAGCATTAATTAACGATAATATTATTAGACATTTAGTTGTAAGAATTGAAAAGTAGGTGAAATAATTAATGAATAGAGTGTGTTTAGTTGGGAGATTAACAAAAGATCCTGTTTGTGAATATGTTAATTCAAGTACTGGAAGTATAGCTAGAGCAAGATTTACTATTGCAGTAGATAGACGTTCTAGAGATGAAAATAGATCAGCTGATTTTATCAGTTGTACAGCTTGGAGACAACAAGCAGAAAATTTAGCTAAGTATCAAAAAAAGGGAAATCAAATTTCTATTGAAGGAAGAATTCAAGTAGATAACTACACTGATAAAAATGGAAACCAAGTATGGAATACATATGTAGTTGCAGATACTGTTCAATTCTTAGATAGAAAAGGAGATGCACCTGTTAATACAAATTTTGATGATGCTAGCGATAAAGAATTATCACCAAGTGATTTTTCTAGTGATGCACCTGGTAAAGATGGATCAGCTAGTGTCTGGGATGCAGGCTCAAATATTGAAATAGATCCTGATGAATTACCATTCTATTAGGAAGGAGACTTATGGCAGAGTTTTATAGAAAAAAGAAAAAAGTATGTTACATGTGTACTGGAAAAGATGTTGATTATAAAGATGTAGAAACATTAAAGAAATACGTTAATGAAAGAGGTAAAATATTACCAAGACGTGTTACTGGATGTTGTGCTAAACATCAAAGACATGTAGCTGAACAAGTAAAAAGAGCAAGAATAATTGCTTTATTACCATATGCAAAATAGATGACGAAAAAGTCATCTTTTTTTATTTTGTTATTTACTGTAAAAAATATGTATATAGAACATTTTTTTACGTAAAACAAATTGAAGATTCTTGTAGTAATGATACAATATACTTGAAAGAGTGGGGAATCATGACAAAAAAGAAAAAGAAAGGGAAAAAAATAATCAATGTAAATGCCATTAGGACTGTTTTTGTTATGCCTATTTGTTTTGTTGTGATTGCTTTTGCTTTATATACTACAGTTAACTTTTCTATTGATATTGTAGCTAAGTATAAAGAAAGAGAAGCTTTAGATAAAAAACTAATTAATCTTAAAGAAGAAGAACAAAAATTATCTGTTGATGTTAAAAAATTACAGAATCATGAGTATGTAGCGAGATATTTGCGTGAAAAATTCTTGTATTCTAAAGAAGGCGAGTATATAATAAAAATACCTCAAAAAAATGATTAGAAGATGAAAATCTTCTTTTTTTAAATAGAAAAGAAAGTGAATTATGGATAGAGTATTTGAATTTTTGGAAAAGGAATTAAAATTAAAAAATAATGACATTATTATTTTAGGTAATAGTGGTGGTCCTGATTCTATGTGTTTATTAGATATCTTATTAAAATTGAGACCAAAATACAATTTATCTATCATATCAGCACATGTAAACCATAATGTTAGAAAAGAAAGTAAAGCTGAAAGAGAGTTTTTAGAAGATTATTGTAATAAAAATAATGTAGTTTTCGAAACTATGACTATTGAAAAATATGGTGATGATAATTTTGAAAATGAAGCAAGAAAAATTAGATATAACTTTTTTTATGAAATGGTTAATAAATACAATGCAAATTATTTAATGACTGCTCATCACGGTGATGATTTAACAGAAACAATTCTAATGAGAATGGTAAGAGGATCCTCTTTAAAGGGATATAGTGGTTTTCCTATTATTACTAAATACGATAATTTTAGTTTAATTAGACCTCTTTTGTTTATTACAAAAGTAGAGGCTTTAAACTATGATATTACTAATAACATTCCATATGTTATTGATAAATCTAATTTAAATAAAAAATATACTAGAAATAGATATAGATTGGATGTTTTACCTTTATTAAAAAGAGAAGATCCTAATGTTCATAAGAAATTTCTTAAATTTAGTGAAACATTGCTAGAATATGATAACTTTATTAATAAAGAAATAAAAAAGGTTATTAATAAAGTATATGTTGATAAGAAGATTATTCTTAATGAATATAATAATCTAGATATATTATTAAAAAAGAAAATTGTAACTTATATTTTAGAAGATATTTATAAAGATAATTTAATGGTTATAAATGATAGGCATGTTAAATTAATTATGGATTTAATAGACTCTAATAGAGCAAATTCTAAAGTTTGTTTACCAAGAGGTGTTGTATTTAACAAAAGTTATGATATAGTAAATATCGTCAATGACGTCAAGGATACTATTAGTTTTGAAATAGAGATAGATAAACTAGTTACTTTGCCTAATGGACACAAGATAGAAATGGTTAGTGAAGAAGAATCTAATAATAACTATGTAGCTCGAATAGACTCTAGCGAGGTCGTTTTACCTTTATATGTTAGAATGAGAAAATATGGAGATAAAATGATGCTTAAAAAGATTGATGGTTATCGAAAACTAAAAGATATTTTTATCGATTTAAAAGTTCCTAAAGATGCTAGAGATTCATGGCCTGTAGTAGTTGATTCTACTGGTAAAATTATATGGTTACCAGGATTAAAAAAATCAAAATTTACTAAGTTAAAAAATGAAAGTTATGATATAATATTGAAATATAGTTAATGAGGAGGTATTGCGAATGAAGAAAAAAGATATTAAAAGAGGTATGACACCATATTTAATACTACTAATATTAGTATTTGGAATAGTATATGTATTATCTATGCAGTCAGCTAAAATTAATATTTTAACCTATGATAAATTAGTTAAAGAAGTTGATAATGGTACAGTTAAAGAAATGGTTATTACTCCACATGCAAGTGAGAGTACATATGTTATAACTGGTACTTTAGATAATTATAAAAAGAATGAAACATTTAGAGCAGTTGTTCCATATAGTGAGACTGTTATTAATAGAATAATAGGATCAGATAGTGAATTAAAATATGAAATAAAGACTAACGCAGATCCAGGAAATAGTCCGTTACTATATATTCTAGTAAATGTTGTTCCTTTAATCTTGATTGTTGGTGTAGGATATTACTTTATTGCTAAACAAATGAGTAGTGCTGGTAAAAGCATGGATTTTGGAAAGAGTAGAGCAAAATTAAATACTGATAAAAATAAAGTAACATTTAAAGATGTTGCGGGATTAAAAGAAGAAAAAGAAGAAGTTAAAGAATTAATTGATTTCTTAAAGAATCCAAAAAGATTCCAAAAGCTTGGTGCTAGAATACCTAAAGGAGTATTACTTGTTGGTCCACCAGGAACTGGTAAAACTTTACTTGCTAAAGCAGTTGCTGGAGAAGCAGATGTTCCTTTCTACTATATAAGTGGTTCTGATTTTGTAGAATTATTTGTAGGTATTGGTGCTAGTCGTGTTAGAGATATGTTTAAAGAAGCTAAACATAATGCTCCATGTTTAATATTTATCGATGAAATTGATGCTGTTGGTAGACAAAGAGGTACTGGTTTAGGTGGAGGACATGATGAAAG
>JAEEGL014123850.1_pt1 | contig 10143 bp, 5 predicted proteins | sample 9134231 | NCBI WGS metagenome assembly JAEEGL01 (sample SAMN16246548, study PRJNA631951) | gut metagenome | biome: gut microbiome; feature: rumen; material: fiber-attached | host: Bos | place: Iran: Karaj | collected 2018-10
GACATCCCTTTCTTCATGTACCGTTTAGCAACAGTTTTGGGTTAGCGACTTACACACACCCACAGGGTTTGTCGGTTGCGCCAAAAGATTGATAAACTAAAAACGAAAGGAATAGAATAATGCCCATAGGAAATTCTTACCCCAAATATCTTCCCGTTTCTGCTTAAAGGAACGGGAATTTTGTTGTTTTTTCGAAGACCTCCCGTTTTATTAGCTAATTCTCACATTATCAACGAGTTGACTTTTCGAAGACCTCCCCTAAGACCTCCCGTAAGACCTCCCGTAAGACCTCCCGTTTTGCTACCTTGGTTTTTGGTTGATTGTTCTCTCATTTGTCCATCTCAAGTAAGCCATACAACTTCTTCGTCAAACTCTTTTTTCACGAAAAAAAGCAAGTACCGACGGCAGGTCTTAGGGGAGGTCTTGAAAAAGTAATATATTGATAATAAGGCGATTAGCTAAAAATACGGGAGGTCTTGGAGAAAGATGAAAAATTAAAGATTAAAGATTAAACATTAAACACTAAACACTAAACACTAAACATTAAACACTATCTATAGTCACTATAAATATCTATAATATCTATAACCCATACGTTTATAGCCCATAACTCATACGTTTACAGCTCACAACCCATACGTTTATAGCGCACAAATCAATAGTTTTTAACCTAAGGAATATAGATTTTAGCGGACTACAATAAATGTATAACAAACTTTTTGTACCTTTGCAGCTCTTCATTGAAAAAGTATATTCAAGATGAAATAATTATTTTCCTTTATGTTGGCCGCCTTCATGATTTGCGGCCCATTACTGACATCATGTTCAAAAGATGATGAACAAAAAACGCAGCCATCTGACGGAGTGGAAGCGCAGTTGCAGAAGATGACACTCCGCGAGAAGGTGGGACAACTGTTCTTCGTTCGCCCAGAATCTCTTGACCCTTCCTTAGAGTGGGAAACAACCAGCGACTTGAGAGCCCACCAGTTGCAAGAGGTGACAATCAATATGTTAAACACCAATGATCAATATCCCATTGGCGGCATCATCTTGTATGCATGGAACATCTAGGACGAAAAGCAATTGTCTCGCTTCATCACACAAATACGCGAACTGAACGGAAATCCCTTGCTCTGCATCGACGAGGAGGGAGGACTTGTGTCACGCATAGCCAACAATCCGAACTTCGACGTGAAGAAGTATGAATCGATGGCAGCCATCGGAGCCACCTTAAACCCAGCCAATGCTTACGAGTGTGGTAATACCATTGGTACGTATCTGAAACGCTATGGCTTTGACATTGATTTCGCTCCCGTGGCAGACGTGAATACCAATCCAGAGAACGTGGTCATCGGCTCTCGCGCTTTTAGCGATAAGCCTGCGGTGGCCGCACCGATGGTGACCAACTATCTGCAAGGTTTGAAAGATGCTGGCGTTATGGGATGCATCAAGCATTTCCCTGGTCATGGAGACACCAAGGCTGACACTCACTTCGGTTATGTTCAGTCAACGAAGACATGGGAAGAGATGATGGATTGTGAGATGGTGACTTTCCGCGCAGGTATCCAATGGGGTTGTCAGTTGATTATGACTGCTCATATCGCCGTACCCAAAGTGACGGGGTCGGACCCCTCAACGATGTCGTCTGTCATATTGCAAGATAAGTTGCGTGGCGAACTGGGCTATAAGAACATCATCATCACCGACGATATGGAGATGGGCGCCATTACCCAGCAATACTCAAGTGGCGAAGCTGCTGTGGGAAGCATAAAGGCTGGCGTGGACATCGTGCTCGGTCCTCGTGACCTCGTAGAAGCCTTTGATGCCGTCATCGCTGCCGTGAAGAATGGCACTATCAGCGAGGAACGCATCAACCAAAGCGTACGCCGCATCCTGAAACTCAAGAAGCAATTTTCATGATAATGATTTCCAAAAAATGACTACAATACTGCCTGCGGACATTCCAAGGGCAGTTTTTTTTATCTACTGCAAATATCTTTTTTGGAATTCGCAAGGCATAAAAAGTGGGAGTTCAGACATCATACTGGAAGGGGGGAATAATCAAAAGAGGAATGTATGCGCCTGAACTCCCGGAAATAATAACAATTCTTGGAATGAGATATTCGCTCGAATAAAGGGTATTTTGTTTAATTACCGAAGTTTGGGAAACTGGGGGCAGGTTCCTTTCCTATGTCGATGAGCAACTTTTTAAGAGCACGACGACGATGAGTCCACGTGGGATAATCATCGGCACGCAACACTTTCGGTTGGAATCCTGGCATTTGTGGAGCACCATCACGCTTCATGAATTCAAGTGCGCTGGTGGTAAGGATGCAAGGTTTCGTCTTGCCATCAGCCAATAGACGATCTACAATCGCATCGGCACCTCCCTCTTTAAACCAACTCTCCATCGTATCATCTTTTCCGGGGATGAGTTGGATAAACGATGGGAATGTCATGGCTTGTGGCATGAAAGGAATGTACCATGCTTCTTGTCGTTCGAGGTCATAACTGGTTCGTCCATGTTGAATATCACCTTGTGAAGCAAAGTTGAAAGGTGAGCGAGGATTATCCGCAATACTATATTTGAATCCTTGTTGGGAGGATAGATACATGTTGCTGGGGTCGGCCACCCGAGTACCATCAACGATGAAGCAATATTCGAACGTGTCGAAAAGATATTCGTTTAGCGTCGTACTCCATACGCCATCGGAATCACGTTGCATGGCAATGGGGTCACGCAACATTTCACATTCCAATTCCACTTTCTTGGCATCAGGAGCTTTGAAGCGGAAAGTCACGTTTTGTTCTGTATATTCAGGTGAGATGATGGGACGTGGAAAGAGACGAGCCATCACACCAGGCGTGAATTGTTGTTCCTTGCCAGTAGCAGCGGGGGTAGGTTTGGCCATCTTCATGGCTTCCTCTGCGGCTTTCTTATTGAAGAGCAATGGAAGTGTCTTCGTTAGGAAGTATTTGGCATTCATCCAAGTATGTCCGAACTTGTCAGAAGTAAATTCCTTCACGCTATGAATCCCTTTATCATCAAGGAATTGCATATAATCACGGGCATTTCCATAAAGGAAGTCATCAGTACCCACACCGAGCCAAAACAGATGAATTTTCTTGTTGGTCTCTTCTGCCTTGTCATAAACTTCTGGGATAGTAGTAGAGGTAAACGAACTATAAGAACAAAGATAAGAGAACTTATCAAGATTGCTGAGTCCGTTGAACAATGCTTGATTTCCTCCGCGAGAGAATCCACCAATAGCACGATGATCACGATCATTTTTCGTTCGATAATTAGCCTCAATGTAAGGCATCAAATCGTTGATGAGGTCTTTGCTGAACACATCCCCACCGAATTGTGTTTGAGGCATACCTGGTTTGGGAGGAGCAGCCAATAGCTTTGAAGGATTACCATAAGGTAATACGATAATCATCTCCTTGGCTTGTTTATCAGCTAAGAGATTGTCGAGAATGTAGTTTACACGCCCAACCTTGTAATAAACTTCTTCGGTATCAGTTGTTCCACTAATCAGATAGAAAACGGGATAGGTTTTCTGTCGGTCCATCATATAGTTTGGTGGTAGATATACGATGGCGTTGTTTGTTCCACCAAGACTCTTGGAGTAATAATGGATATACTCTATGCGACCGTGGGGAACATTGCGAATGTCATGAGGCAATCCATCTTTCGACGTGATTTCAAGAAGGCTATTCTTAAATCCTTCATTGGGAAAGTAGAGTGGGTTTTCAGGGTCCATCACGCTGATTCCATCCACGATAAAACAATAGGGATACATATCAGGAGCGGCAGGACCGAGCGTTACGGTCCACAATCCATCAGCATTACGCGTCATCTCCTTGCGTCCCGCAAATTGTACGTCAACCATGACGGTGCGAGCAGAGTCATTCTTATATTGGAATGTTACTGTTCCGTCATCGTTACATCGTGGTTGTGCACTACTTGTGAGCACACAACCGAGTAATAATGTTGATAATAATGTCTTTTTCATAGTGATTGAGTCTTTATTTCTTTGCTAATGCTTCCTTGAGAAAGGCTACCATTTTGTTCAGGTTTTCTTCGCTATACATACCCATGCCATGTCCACCTTCTGGAACAAACGTTGCTTGAGTCTTAACACCTGCAGCACTTAAGAGTTCAAAGAACTTCTTACCTTGACAACAAGGAACAACGTTATCCTTTTCACCGTGGAAGATGATAATGGGTGGGTCGTTTTTGTCAATATAGGTGGTGGCACTTAGACTAAGATACTTGTCAGGTTCTTTCGATAATTTAGAGTTCAACAACATATCCTCTGGACTATTCTCACCCATCTGCATGTGGTCTCCACAATCCATGTTGGTGAGGTCGATAGGACCAGACCAGTCACATGCAGCATTGACCATGCTACTTTCATTGGTGTAGTTTCCAAGTTCACCTTCAAGGTCAATGTTGACGGTTCCTATTGTGGCTTGTTTTGTTCCACTTGTAACAGCTGCTACCGATGAAAGGTGTCCTCCAGAAGAGAAGCCACTTGTAGCTATGAATGATGGATCGAACTTGTATTTCTTAGCCTCACCTCGAATGAAACGAATGACTGCTTTGATGTCGTGGATTTGTGCGGGCCATTTCGCATCCATGCTGGAACGATGGTTTGGACATACCACGGCAAATCCTGCATTGAGAAGAGATTTAACAATGGTGCCCAAATCGGCAGCACCTTTACTACTATTGCTAAACCAAGCACTACCATATATATGAATGACCACGGGGTAGGCAGCTTTCTCTTGTTTGGGAAGATAGATATCACAATTGTGGAAAGCTTGTTCATCACCAGCATAGTTGACATCCTTCCATTCTTGAGATGTTTCTAATTTCACTTGAGGCATTTGAAATCCACCGAATCCCCCTTGGGGTTGTGCCATGACAATTGTTGCCAGGCACAACATGAATGTTGATAATAAAGTCTTTTTCATTTTGTTTCTGTTTTACTGGTTGTAATTTATGATTATTTGACAATAAACTTCTTGCCATTCATGAGGTAGAGTCCTCGTGGCAATTGGTTGATGTCGTTTCTTGTTCCTATTTTGATACCCTGTAAGTTATAGATGGTTTCATCATTGTTGTCGGAGTTGATGGTCTTAACTCCTGATGTTCCACCGATTGTACAGAATGTAAAGTAAGTGGGAGTGTCGTATTTGGCAGGTGCAGCATCATGTAGATACTTGCCTGTTCCAATATTCTTGAGCGTGAAACCATAACCTTCAACATATTGGATGTCCCAAACGGCTCCGTTCTTCATGTCTTGTCCATTCTGGTTGTTCAATCCGAGAATAAAACTACACCATTGACTAACTGGTTGGGAATTTAAGTAGCCAGGACTGCCCCAAATACTATATTCGCTACCATCTGGCTTAATCAGACGAAGGAGATAATATTTTCTTATGCTTGTATCTGCATTCGAAGACAGACTATTTAATTTGAAGAGATAGCCAGAATTGGTGTCAAGGAATGCTTTTTCATAAACATCGTATGCTAAATTCTGATTGTCTGAACCATACAGAGCCTTGCTCTCTTCTTCGTTGACAATGGCAAAAGCCTTACCTTCCAATTCTGCTACACTCGAAAACCTTTGTCCGAGTCCGTTGGAACCAGAAGCCTCAATGGTAATATCAATATTGTGTACCGTACCGAGGAAATCGGTATAGGTTGCCGTTACGATTCCACTTGTTCCTTCTTCGCCCAATTTTACTCTTTTGTTCGTTATGGTAAAGTCGGTACTGGTAAAAGTTGCTTCTTCGGTTAAATCCTCACGATGATTGTCCGAGAATGTTGCCCATAGCTTCAAAGGTACAACGCTTTTAGCTTTTGCCGAGATATAGGAATCAAAGTTTTTGGGTGTAAAGAAATTCTTTAAATTGGTTGTCAATTGATACTCGCCATCAACTTTTGTGTCGCATCCCATGACGCGGAGTGTCTCGTAAGCATAACGCTTACCCATGGTGCGATAACCAGCAGCATTGAAATGCCAAGGATCAGAGCCATTGCCAGGACAACCGTTGGAATGAATGACATGAGATGTGGGAACTACGCTGGGCATTCGGGCAACAACAGTGTTGTGTCCATAACAGGCACCACCCATGTCTTCGCGTAATGTCTCACCAACGAACAATGGAACATCAGCTGCACGTAAGCCAAGGTCCTTTAGCATGTCATTATAGATTTTCTTCACCATATTCGGCCAGTTTGGGTCTCCATTGTTGGAGCAACCTTGATGAAGGAGAATACCTTTAATGACACCAGACTCCATGGCTTTCTTTCCCATGTCGATAAGACGTTGGTATGGATTTCCGCCGTAATAATTCTTTGCCAATGTAGCCCACCATTCCGAAGGGTTCTCTGCCATTTTCTGTTTATACTTGTCTTTGTCAAACATCTCGATGGGACTACCGCCCATAGCAACGGCAACAACACCAATCCTGACGTTTGAAGGCAAGGCGGCTACCATTGTGCGTCCAAAATAGTCTGACATACCGAGCTTGCCCGCAGGACTGACAATGGGACATGTTGCGGTGTACCATTGTCCCAATGTACGTTTGGGACTGCTGAAGTTTGTCGTGGCAAGCATTTGGAATCGCTTGTCAACATAGTTATCCACACTTTCCCATTGGGCATTTCCCTCCATATTCGATTGTCCGAAACAGAGATAGATGTAGAAGTTTGGGTCAACTTCTGCCTTGATGGTCATGAATGGAATGGCAAATAAGACAAATATAAAGAATATTCTTTTCATTTATTTTCTACTTTTTTGGCAGCTCTCTTTGAAGAGAAGTCTATCATCAAAATTTTAAGACTATAAGGTTGTGAGGTGGAAAGTCTTGTAAAGACGATATGACCTCACAACCTTATATTTAATGGAAAACTACTTTATTTAAACAATAATGGAGCCATCTCCTTGAGACTACGACGCCATGTGAGGAATTCATGAGCTGTACCTTCAGAGATATATCCGTGGGCATTGAAACCAGCAGCTTTCAAACTATTAACGGAATTCTTGATGCCTTCAGGATTCTCCTTGCTTCCACAGCTCTCGAAAATCATTTTCACTTGGTTCTTGTCCTTGATGTCTTCGGGTGCATATTGTCCTCCGCTAAGTAATCCATAATATGCGAATACTTCAGGACGACGCAAGGTGATAGTCTTGGTTTCCATTCCTCCCATTGACAATCCTGCCATGGCACGACCGTCTTTCTTGGCGATGGTTTGGAAGTTGGCGTCGATGTAAGGAATGAGCTCGTCAACGAGAACGGTTTCAAATTCCTTGGCTGTGAATTGCTGTAGACCGCCAAATTGAATGTTATTGGTCATACCATAGGTCATAACGATGATGAAGGGCTTAATCTTTCCTTCAGCAATTAAGTTGTCCATGATGAGGTTGGCGTGTCCTTGTGTACTCCAAGCGGTTTCATCCTCGCCCCAACCATGTTGCAGATACAAAACGGGGAACTTCTCCTTCTTGTTCTTACCGTATGATGGTGGAGTATAAACGAATGCGCGACGACAGGTCTTGGTGCTTTCAGACCAGAACAATACTTGTTGTACATTTCCATGAGGAACATTCTTCAATGCATAGAAATCCTTGTCGTGTGCGGGAATCTCAATACCGCTTTCCCAACGAGTAGAACCATAGTAATTGCATGTTCCTGGGTCATTGAATGTTCCACCATCGATGGAGAGATGATAATAATGGAATCCTTCATCCATCGGACCTTCCGTAGTTCCTACCCATGAACCATCATAAGTCTTGTGCAACTTGGTTCCACCACGACCGCCAAGACCGAGACTAACGGTTACTTCCTTTGCATCGGGAGCTTCAACGCGGAAACGAGCATATCCTTGTGAGTTCACTTGTGGATATTGTTGACCAGGTTGGTTCATCTCAGAAGGAACGAAATCCTCTTTTACACCAGGTAATTCAGGGAATGCGAGATTAGGATTGAATGGTGGACGTTGTTGTTGGCCGAATCCACCACGACGACCACCTTGTGGACGAGCAGGACGAGCGGGACGCTTTGGTAAATCCCATGCTGGTGCCTTCATGTCCTTGATGTATTCGTAAGCCATCTTTGGCTTGTACTCAGAGTCGAAGGGGAGGGGATAGTTGGCTGCACCGAGCCAAGAGTCACGGTCACCGAGATTCCAGAACGTTACGCAATCTACTACATCCTTGTGCTTACGGAATACATTGAATACACGAGCATATTGGTCTGCAAGATGTTGCTTAACGGAGTCGGTTACATTCACGCCTTCACGACTGAATCGGAGTTGTCCACCCATTTCCTCGTTCACGCGGATATCGAGCTCGGTTACATGGATATGCTTTACGATGGTCTTGTAAAGAGTAATGGCATCATCCATCTCTTTCTCTGTAGGACCATAAATATTATAGTGTCCTTGCATTCCGATACCGTCGATGGGAACGCCAGCATCCTTCATCTTCTTCACCATATTGAAGATGCGTTTGCTCTTTACGGGGTCGCATTCGTTGTAATCGTTGTAGAAAAGCAATGCGTTAGGATCGGCTTCACGAGCAAATTGGAAAGCCTTTGCAATAAACTCGTCACCACATAATTTATACATCACGGATTGACGATAGGGATCTTCCGCATTCTTGTCATCTGTCATGGCTTCGTTAACAACGTCCCAACAATAAACGACATCTTTGTAACGGCTAACGATAGCTTGGATGTGATTCTTCATGCGTTGATAGAACACTTCCTTGGTGGGATTGTCTGATGTCATCCAACGTCCGATTTGTGAGTGCCACATCAAGCAATGGCCACGCAACTTGATACCGTTAGCACGACAGAAGTTGGCGATACGATCGGCATTCTCCCAGTTGAACTGGCCTTCATTCGGTTCAGTTGGTTCTGGCTTCATGTCGTTTTCACAAGTCATGCTGTTGAATTCACGCTTGATGAGAGCCTGCTGCTCGGCATTGGTGACATTACGCTGGTTCACGGCAACGCCAATCATGAAATAGTCTTTGTATGCGTCTTTGAGTCCTTGTGCCCAAACCGCAGAACTACTTGTTGCCAACAGCAACAAAGTGAGTAAAGATTTACTGATTGTTTTCATTGTGATATATTTGAAATGATTAATACTTCTTGTTATTTGAAACTCCACCAATCCAAGCGAACGTCTTTGCTGGCTTGGTCGAAACAGAAATAGAGGTCGTGAACGCCATTGGCATCTTTAATCTTTGTCGTAAACGAACGATACTTTTCCAAGTCGTTGGTTGACTTAATAACCATCGTACCGATTACGGGACCATCGATGTCGTCAAGACGAACGGTGATACGACAACCACCTGTGGCAGCCGCACATACCGTTAGTTGCTTTGCACCTTTCTCACCAAAGTCTACGCCTCTCAGACGGATATACTCTTGGTCGTCAATGTCGGTAACATACATATTCTTATATCCCGTGGAAGGCAACATATCGTTTACCACGCCCGTATTGGCAATTCCCATCTTGGCGGTTTTCATTCCGAAACCCCATGACATGGTTTCTGCCTCTACGCGTTGGTAAGGATTCAACCAATGTAATTGCTGGATGGGTTGTTGGTCTAACCAATATGGTACTTCCTCAATTGTACCATCTGGTAGGTATTTGATTTCTGTTGCGCTGACAGACCTGCGCTCATGGTGTACGTATGTTTCAAGGTGCATCAAGTCGTAATTCTGACCGAAGATATAACTATGTCCCTTGTAATCGGCAATGCCTGGGTGGTTTCCACGGTCACGATGAGTTGGCTTCATGATGTAACCCTTGCTCTTCCAAGGACCTGTAGGCTTGTCGCTCATCGCATATCCCAATGCCTCTGGACAACATGTTGTGGCATAGGAAAGATAGTAATGACCGTTTCGCTTATAGAACCAAGGACCTTCTTGATAATGGTCGATGTGGTAGTCGAGTTTCACGATGTCACCCTTGGTTGAAATCATGTCGTCGTTCAACTTCACATAATAGGTGTTTGGGTTTCCCCAATACATGTAAGCCTGACCGTCTTCGTCGGTGAAGACAGTTGGGTCGATGTCTTCCCAATGTTCTTTTTGCCAAACCAATGGCTTTCC